>Ga0316191_10001696_pt1 | contig 15636 bp, 17 predicted proteins | sample Eddworburr2cm_MG_FD_204928 | JGI IMG/M metagenome (GOLD analysis project Ga0316191, IMG submission 204928) | Coastal sediment microbial communities from Maine, United States - Eddy worm burrow 2 cm | ecosystem: Environmental > Aquatic > Marine > Coastal > Sediment | place: USA: Maine...
GCTGTCTCTGCGACGGTACACCGAACAGGCTATCAGCTTGCTTGAGCAGCATGCGGACCGCTTACCCGAACTTCTGGACACACCGACATGCCGCAACATGGGTATGCCATTGCTGGCACAATCGCTGCAGTACATCCATCGCCCCCCACGCAATGCAAACACCTATCAACTGCAACAGGGAACCCACCCGATGCAAAGACGCCTGGCACTGGAAGAATTGCTATCGCACCACCTTTCCATTCGCCAGTTACGCAAGCGTGGAAAGAGTAATCTCTCATTACGGGTAGAAAATGCAGAAAAGCTGACAGCGGATTTTATCGGTCAACTGCCTTTCTCCCTAACCCGAGCACAGCAGCGCGTCATTAACGAAATATTCTCTGACCTGGGCCGAAAAACGGCCATGCAACGCCTGCTACAGGGCGATGTCGGCTCCGGTAAAACCATTGTTGCTGCCCTGGCTGCACTCGCCACCTTGCGTGCCGGCCACCAGGTGGCGCTGATGGCACCCACTGAATTACTGGCTGAACAGCATCTGCAGACATTGTCGAAATGGCTAAAACCCCTGGGTATCAATATCTCTTTACTAACTGGAAAGCTTCCAGCAGCGCAAAAGAGAGACATCCTTAGCGTCATCGCAAACGGTGAAACACAACTGGTCATCGGTACGCATGCCCTGTTTCAGGATGACACACGGTTTTTACAATTGGGACTTATCATTGTCGATGAGCAACACCGTTTTGGTGTACATCAGCGCCTGGCCCTGAGAGAAAAAGGCCGGCATGGAAAACATACCCCGCACCAGTTGATCATGACCGCCACGCCGATACCACGCACCCTGGCGATGACGGCCTATGCCGACCTTGATACTTCTATCATTGATGAGTTACCTCCCGGTCGTCAGCCGGTTGAAACTGCAGTGATGTCTGATGCAAAACGCGATGAGATTATCCAGGCAGTGCAGAAGGCCTGCCTCGAAGGACGCCAGGTTTACTGGGTATGCACCCTGATCGAGGAATCTGAAGCACTGCAATGCCAGGCCGCTGAAGTGACCGCCGAATTACTGACTGAAGCACTCGATGGACTCACTGTTGGACTGATACACGGCAGAATGAAATCGTCAGAAAAAGAATCAGTGATGGATTATTTTCGTAGTGGCCATACCGATGTCCTTGTCGCCACGACAGTCATCGAGGTTGGCGTTGATGTGCCTAATGCCAGCCTGATGATTATTGAAAACGCTGAGCGCCTCGGACTCGCACAATTACATCAATTACGCGGCAGGGTAGGGAGGGGCTCTACCGCTAGCGCATGTGTCTTAATGTACCAGGGAAAATTATCCGCCAACGGCCGCGCTCGCCTTGCCGCCATGCGGGAAACCTCTGATGGTTTTGAAATAGCCCGCAGAGACCTTGAGTTACGAGGGCCGGGCGAATTGCTGGGGACCCGCCAGACCGGCCTGTTGCAACTGCGTATCGCCGACCTGTCTCGCGATGCCGATTTACTGGATCAGGTACCAGCGCTTGCTGCAGAAATTGAGGCCGAAACCCCATCGACAGTGCCACTGCTGATTCGACGCTGGGCTGGCGACGTCATGAGCTATGGAGATGTTTGAATAAACAAGTCTCAAGTTTCAAGCTCCAAGTTTCAAGACTAATAATTAAATTCCCCGCTTCTAATGATAAAAAGCTTAAATTCAGCAGCATATAAATTCTCTACTGCAGATTTATTTGGAGACTGGTCATAATAGTAGGCTTGCTTGGCCTTGAAACTTGAAACTTGAAACTTGAAACTCCTTATAATCACAACATGACTCTATTTCAGGAAAAACTAAAACAGTATTTACTGCTGATGCGCGCCGACCGACCAATCGGCAGTTTTTTACTGCTTTGGCCAACCCTCTGGTCGTTGTGGCTGGCGGGTCAAGGTCAGCCTTCAGCATCGATAGTGCTGATTTTTATCGTCGGCGTGTTTCTTATGCGCTCTGCCGGGTGCGTGATCAATGATTTCGCCGATCGCCACATTGATCCCGGCGTTGCCCGCACCTGCAAGCGTCCCCTGGCCACAGGTAAGGTTACGCCACGCGAAGCGCTAATATTGTTTCTAGTGTTATGCGGGATGGCCCTAATGCTGGTTCTGCAACTCAATGCGCTCAGCCTGAAACTATCCATCGTCGCTGTTTTTCTTGCTGTCAGTTATCCCTTCATGAAACGGTTCACACACCTGCCGCAGGCATACCTTGGCATGGCCTTTGGCTGGAGCATACCGATGGCTTTTGCGGCACAGAGCGGCCAGCTGCCGCTCGCCGTCTGGCTGTTGTTTCTGGCTAATATTTGCTGGACAGTCGCCTATGACACCATGTATGCCATGGTTGACCGCGATGATGATGTAAAAATCGGAGTAATGTCTACGGCAATTTTATTTGGAGGTCATGACAAGTTAATAATTGGTCTGCTGCAACTCTCCACTCTCGGTCTATTAGTATGGGTCGGCCTCGTATTTGAACGAGCCGGCTACTACTACTTCGGGCTTTTGCTTGCTTCTTTTTTCTTCATCTATCAACAATGGCTAATTGCTGAGCGCGACGACAAAAGATGCTTTCAGGCCTTCCTGAATAATAACTGGTTTGGCGCAGTAGTCTTTCTCGGTTTGCTGCTGGATTTTCTACCATGATTGATATTTTAGTTTGAAAGATTTTATACCCTGACTGAAAACTGAACTCCGAACACTGAAAACTATTTCACAGTTTTTACATTAGATAAATTGTGGTTTAGTATCACTGCAGATACGAGGGAGGAACCTCGTTGACATAGAGGAGGCTGGACAAGCATGAAAACAATACTCGTCGTCAATGCTAAAGGTGGTTGTGGCAAAACAACACTATCGACAAACCTAGCAAGTTATTTTGCCACCAATGAATTTAATACTGTACTGGTTGACTTTGACCCACAGCAATCCGCTCTGGAGTGGTTAAAGGAAAGAAACAAAGACTACTATTATGAGATCCAGGGCGTCTCACCATTCCAAAAACGCCTTCGTTTTGCAGCCGATGTAGAGCGCGTCGTGCTTGATGCACCGGCTCGGGTTGAAGGCAAACAGCTCGCTGACCTGGTACGTCGTGCGGACATTATTCTGGTCCCGGTCCTCCCATCTCCCATTGATATGCGCGCAGCAGCTACCTTTATCAAGGAACTGCTGCTAACCGGACATGCAGAAGAAAAAAAGATTGCGGTTGTCGCTAACCGAGTACGTGAAAATACCCTGATCTATCAACAACTAAATAAATTTCTCAAACAACTGAAGATTCCCTTCCTTGCCAGTATTCGTGATAGCCAGAACTATATCCATGTTGCCGAGGCTGGCCTCGGAATTTTTGACATGCCCTGGTATCTGGTATCTCATGACATTGAACAATGGAAACCACTGGTTCGCTGGATCAACCGAAATCTCGACGATTAGAAAACTTCTGCCAAATTTTCGGTGACATAATTTTTCGGTTTAGTAATTCAGGACGATAATCTGATTCTTTATAAACGTGAAACAGTGTTTCAATAGCCTGGAGCAGCACCGCGGCCTTAACGTAACGCCTGTAACACTGGTTTCGTATCCGGTTTAATCCCATGCCAGATAAAAAATGATTCGGCTGCCTGCTCAACCAGCATACCCAGACCATCGCTACAATGAGTAACACCATTCTCGCTTGCCCATCGCATAAAGGGAGTAGGCTCCTTGCTATACATCATGTCATAGGCCAAAGTTTCATGATTAAAAATTTTTACTGGCAGGACGGGTACCTCGCCTTGCAGACTGGCTGCGGTGCCATTGATAACGATGTCGTATGAAACACCGCCTAATTCATCTAGACCACTAGCCGTGCAGGGACCAAATTTACCAAATACGGCAGCCAGATCTCTCGCTTTTGCGGACGTACGATTGGCTATATGCAATAATGATGGCTGCATTTCCAGTAACGGACCTAATACACCTCGGACGGCACCACCGGCACCAATAACCAGAATCTTTGCACCGCCCACCTGCTTTGCCAAATTGCCTGTAATATCCCTTAGCATACCAATACCATCTGTATTGTCGCCGAATATACTATCCTCGTCATCAAACTTAAGAGTGTTGACAGCCCCTGCAAGCTCTGCCCGTGATGACCGGTGATTCGCCAGCTGCCAGGCTTGCTGCTTGAATGGCACAGTAATATTCAAGCCCTTGCCACCTTCATCCCTAAACTGTGTGACTGCAGACAGGAAAGCATCTTCCGCAACCTCAATGGCACTGTACTGAAGCGCAATATCGCACTGTTGTGCAAACATCTGGTGAATGCGGGGTGACAGACTGTGGCTGACGGGATTGCCCATTACGGCATATTTAGATATCACTGACATACTGCTTCCTGAAAATTGGATGCTTACCCAAAACCGCTATTATATATTGATCGACACACGAAATTTTCTTATGTGTCCCCCATCCAGTATTCTTCCACGACCGCACTAAACTCGAGGCTTATATAGCTGTATTCATCTACTGCAACCTGTCCAGACGCAATCTCTCCCTTTCGTCAAACAGCCGGCGACAACCTATTATGATGGCAGTAATCGTCCCCATACCTGTTCCTGCTGCAATCAGGAACATGATCAGGATCTGGTACTTAACAGCTTCAAGTGGTGGTGCGCCAGCCATGATCTGTCCGGTCATCATGCCAGGCAAACTTACCAGGCCTGCCACAGACATGGCATTTATAATAGGGATCATCCCCACTCTTATGCTGTCACGGCGAATATCTGATATGGCATGAGTCCAGGCCTCACCAAGGGCTAACCGCCCTTCAAGAACGGCCTTCTGTTCCCAGACATTCCTGGTTAAATTATCCAGGCCCAGGGTTATTCCATTCAGAGTATTACCCAGCAGCATCCCGAGCAAAGGGATCGAATATTGTGGTAAATACCACGGCTCGGGCTGAACGATGACCAGCAACGCCAGTAGAGTGATGCTAAACGCAGAGACAAACATGGAGGAAGTCCCCAGTAAGAATCCCCAACTGCCGACAAAACGCCTTTTCTGGCGCACCATCACTTCTCTGCCTGCTGCAACAAGCATAACCATCGCCATCACTGAGATCCAGAATATATCACTGGCAGCAAATACAATCTTAAGAACCAGCCCAAGCAGCAGAAGCTGAACTACCGTTCGAGTTCCTGCGATCAACAGTGACCGTGTGTTACCAAGGCGCATACGCCACTGCAGCAGTGCTACGGCAAGAACAAGCCCGGCGGCAATGGACAGATCTAAGGCTGACAGGCTGATCACATTCATCAGTCTTTTTCCTCAATACTGCCGTCTGACTGAATTTCTAACACGTACTGTGCAATGCGCTGCAGCTGATTTTTGTCATGACTGACCCAGAGTACGGGTACAGACCTGCTGGTCGAATAGCTGGATACGACTTCTTCCACTAAATGAGTACGGGACTCATCCAATGACGCAGTAGGTTCATCAAGTAACAAAGCATCAGGAAATCGGCTAAGGCAACGGGCCAGTGCAAGGCGCTGTTTTTCACCACTCGAGAGCCTGCTTACTTTCCAGTCCAGAACATCCTCTTCAAATCCGAGCTTTTGTAAGACATCGGCATTGCTGTCTGGAAAATGCTCGCCCACTGTTTCGAACCACCATGCACTTTCAGTCGGCAGGTAACAAACTTTTTTCCGCCACTCATGCGCTTTCATTGAACATCGCGACTGGTTACCCAGAAGGACATCACCACCAGAGGGATCAAGATCTGCAATTGCCCTCAGCAGCAGTGACTTACCGGAACCTGAAGGTCCATTCAAACCGGTAATTTCCTTTTCTCGTAGAGTTAGGTCAAGCGCCTCCAGGTGCTGTACTGACAGCCCGGGTACACTAGACTGCAGATTTGAAATAACCAGATCAGTCATTCAGGCTTCTCGTATAATCCATATGCACTCATCTTCAATCCAACCTTTACTTTCCGCTGTCGAATTCGTTACATTCCAGCTCTTCTGTAGCATGCCACTTATTAATATTCGCGTCTCGGAATAATGCTTTAAACATTACAGAAAATTTCCCTGTTAAGCCCAAAACACCCATCTTTACGCATAAATTTAAGCTGACGGTGATACCTGACGACTAAGTCTACGTGTAGAATCAAGGTATTATATCCCTTGAATACGGAGAGCATACTGATGCCAGATATTAAAATTGCACAAAGGAAACCTTATGTCCTCGAACTTGAACCCGGCAGCTACTGGTGGTGCCGCTGCGGACACTCACAATCACAGCCTTTCTGTGATGGTTCTCATAAAGGAACAGGGCTTGAGCCGATAGAATTCGAAGTAAAAACGAAAGAGAAATTCTGGCTTTGCGGTTGCAAGCATTCCGCAGACATGCCTTTCTGCGATGGCGCTCACAAGCACCTGGATAAACAGGATACTGATTGAGCACCAGGCTAAAACAGTGAGCGAATACTTACCAACAATTGTCCTGACTGCCGGCGAACCTGGCGGTATTGGTCCAGACCTGGCGGTTATGGCAAGCCAGCTTAATTTTGCCTGCAGGCTGGCCGTCTGCGCCAGTCCTGATCTGTTGACTGAACGGGCAAAGATGCTTGGCATTCCCGTTAAGCTCGTAGACTGGGATAACCAACCGCATCAGATCGGTCAGCTAAGCGTCGTGCCAGTCGCCCTGAATCAGCCGGCGCGTGCAGGCCACCTGAATATAGATAATGCCAGCTATGTACTGAATACATTACAGATTGCAGCAGAAGGCTGCCTGCAGGGTAATTTTGATGCACTGGTCACAGGTCCTTTACAAAAAAGTGTCATCAACGATGCAGGCATCCCTTTTACCGGGCACACTGAGTATCTGGCAGAGTTGTCTAACACACACAGGGTTGTAATGATGCTGGCTGCCGGGAACTTACGCGTTGCACTGGCAACGACACATCTGCCCTTGCGAGATGTAAGCTCGCAAATAACATACGAATTACTGACTGAGGTCATCGAGATACTGCATCATGAACTGAGAACAAAATTCGCCCTGCCACAACCTCGAATTCTTGTCTGTGGCCTGAACCCGCATGCGGGTGAAGGTGGTCACCTTGGTACAGAAGAAATTGAAACTATTGAGCCGGCTCTCGACGCCCTGCGAAAAAAAGGACTCAATTTGATCGGTCCACTGCCTGCGGATACAGCCTTTGTGCCGCGCCAACTTGCAGGCGCCGATGCGGTGCTTGCGATGTACCACGATCAGGGGCTTCCGGTACTCAAGCATGCAGGCTTTGGCAATGCCGTCAATATCACACTGGGACTGCCATTTATTCGTACTTCAGTCGATCACGGTACTGCACTGGATCTTGCAGGCAGCGGGAAGATTGATACAGGCAGCCTGCAGCAGGCCCTGATGATGGCGACATCGATGGCTTTGATGAAAAATCAGCAACACTGAAACCTGCTGCTAATTTTCGCTTATCTGATCTAATCATGAAACATATAGCCCGTAAACGCTTTGGACAAAACTTTCTACATGACCAGCAGGTAATCAATCGTATCATTTCCCGTTTTCATCCAGAAAACGGCCAGTTCATTGTTGAAATTGGACCCGGGCTCGGTGCACTGACCTGGCCATTGCTGGAACAGGTTGATAGCTTGCATGCTGTAGAACTTGACCGTGACCTGGTTGCGCGCTTCGAGTCCGATCCGCGCACCAGCGGGCACCTGCATATCCATCAACTAGACGCCCTGAAGTTTGATTTCTCGACACTGGTGAGTCCGCCGGACAAGCTTCGTATCATCGGTAACCTGCCATATAACATTTCAACGCCATTACTGTTTCACCTGCTGGAATTTGCCCCTTTAGTTGAGGACATGATGTTTATGCTGCAAAAGGAAGTGGTACAACGCATCACTGCCGGCCCGGGTGGAAAAAATTACGGACGTTTGTCTGTAATGCTGCAGTCGCAGTGTAGAGTAGAGAAGATCCTTGATGTTAAGCCGGGTTCATTCTCACCGCCGCCGAAAGTCGATTCAGCTGTGGTACAGCTCACGCCTTACACGCTGCCGGTTGTTGATATTCCGGACCGTGAGAGCTTTGCCAGAATCGTCAAGGCCACGTTTGCACAACGCCGCAAGACACTTAGAAACAACCTTAAAGGACTGCTGAATGAATCAGAAATCACTGCAGCCGGTGTAGACCCGTCAGCAAGGGCAGAAACCCTGTCTCTGGAAGATTTTTCAGCACTTTCCAGGCAGGTGAATAGAACTGACTGAATAGACGCTTTTTAAAGCTGGTTTTTACACAGCGCTATCACTCATCACCATAAACCGTGATGATTAAATCTCTGCCTGCCCTGTGACAAACATTCTAATGTTCTCGGCAACCTCTGCAGCCGACGAAGTCGCTTCAACCGTTAAATCCGCATATTTCTCATATAAATATTTTCGCTCATGGTAGAGATCAAGCAGTGTTTGCTGTGGCTGTTTTGCCAGCCCCCGGGTATCCAGATTGTGAATTCGATCTGCAATGATATCGTAGGGGACATGCAGATAAACAATTCTCGATATCTCTGACAGGTGATGCATGGCAGCAGGGGAGTAGACGGCGCTGCCCCCGGTAGCAATGACGGTTTTTTCAACATCAATCCCAAGAATAACCTGCTCTTCAAACTGACGCAGCTTCATGTAGCCATCCTCACTGACAATGTTTTGCAGTGAACGCTGATACTGCTGACAAATCAGGTCATCGCTATCAAGCAATTCATAATTCAGTAATTTTGACAGTAATCGTCCGCTAGTGCTCTTTCCTGCACCGGGCATACCGATCAGAGTTATATTTGATAAATCATTCATTGCAGTTAATACCAGGGAACTGGAAATGCTGAGCAGCAGAAGCTGACCATGCAAATAGTAGTGAGTGAAATTATTCCAGGCTGAAGAATTTGACTAATTAGCTGCCCTGACCGAAGTTCTTGTCCATCGTTTGATGAATCCAGGACTCTACTTTCGCGTTCAATTCCCGCGCTTTCAAACCTTTAGATTCTATCGCCGGACCGATGATCACCTTGATGTGCCCGGGGTACTTGCGGAAGCTGTGCTTGGGCCAGAACTCTCCCGCATTCAACGCAACAGGGACAACTGGTGTTTCTGTTCTGACAGCCAACAGGCTTCCACCCGGCTCAAATTTTATCCTTTCACCCGGTGCTACACGCGTGCCTTCAGGGAATATCACCATTGTTCGTCCATTTCTCAGCAACGCCCCGCCCTGGTCTACCAGCTGATTTAGTGCAGCCCTTGGTGTACCGCGATCTATACCAACGGGATGAGTAAAGAACAGGCCCCAGCCAAAAAAAGGTATTCTGAATAAATCTCTGTTAAAGACCCAGGCAGGTTGCTTGAAGAGAAAATTTGAAGCTATAGTTTCCCATGTCGACTGGTGCTTGGGTAAAGCGATGTAGGGCGTTGTTGGTAGATTTTCTGCACCCTGTACTTCATAGCTAAGGCCGCAAAACACTTTCAGCAGCCACATTTGAAATAATGCCCACCAGCGAATAACTAAAGCACGATACTTATAATCAAAAGGCAGCAATAGAATCAGTGCAAAAAACAGGGTAATCAGACTCGGGACCATGAACAGGTAATAGAGAATAGAACGCAGCCAGGGCAAAAGTCCGCTTTGCTTGTTACTCATTAATTCAGCCTCTCGAGGATAGCGTTATCCAGATCCCCTGCCAGTAAGGCATCGGCAAAAGAAGCAAGATCTTTAAAGCTGATTACATGATCAGGAGACACCGGGGTCTCCTTGCCTTTCAACAACCTGGCAGTGCTCTTGCCTTTACCCGTTGCCACCAGCACAGGCAAAGCACCGACGTCGCTTGCTGCCTGCAGATCACGCATGGAATCGCCAACGGCAGGAACACCGTTCATTTCAATTTTCAGCCGATTTGCCACGTCTTTATACATTCCAGTTAATGGCTTGCGGCAACTACATCCATCATCAGGCCCGTGTGGACAAAAGAATATTGCTTCAATCATTCCACCTTTCTTTCTTGTCTCTGACAACATATGGCGATGTATCTCATTCAATGTGGCCAGGCTAAACAAACCTCGCGCTACTCCTGACTGATTCGTCAGTACGATGATTCGGTAATCATGGCGGTGCAACAGTGCAATGGCTTCCAGTGAACCGGGGATCGGCTGCCATTCTTCGACAGATTTAATGAAATTGTCAGAGTCCTGATTAATTACGCCATCCCGGTCAAGAAGTATGGTTTTCATATTGTGTCAGGCCTGCTGTAGGTTGTCTGCATCACGGTAAGATAAACTGTGTGATGCACTATATGCATAGGATCGCATCCGCCGCCTTATTCCTGGCCACGAAACTCAGAGACCCTGATGCGTCCGTCAATCATCCGGGCATCACGCTGCATTAGCTTGTCCATCTTATTCCAGAAGGCCTCCAGCAGATCAAAATTACCCGCTATAGCGGTACCCAGTACAAGGATTAGCAGATCAGCGGTTTCCTCTGCCATTTCTTCCATGCCCTTACCCTTGGTGACACAGCAAGACATTTCTCCCAGCTCTTCCGCCATCAGGGCAATTCTATATACCATGTCTTCACCGCCTGTGCCGCTGAAGTCATGCTTTTCATGGAATGATTTAACCATTGCCAGCATGGCTGAATAGGAGTCACTTGATATTGAATTATCTGGCATTAAACAGTCCCTGGTTATTGAAGTTGAGACAGGTCAGCGGTACGCAGAAACATCTCACCCAGGCTCGCTAGCAGGGCAAGGCGGTTTGCACGTATCTCAGGATCCTCATCCATCACCATTACCTGATCAAAAAAATCATCCACTGCCGTGCGCAAAGAGGCGAGGCGACGGAGCGCACTTGTATAGTCGCCCTGCTTGAACAGCTCATCAACCTCTGAGGAGAGTCCGGAGATCTGATCAAATAAAGCACGCTCTGCTGCTTCCGTTAACATTCCTGCATCAACAGCACCAAAGTCATTTCCCTCTGCCTTGCGCAAGATATTTTGAATGCGCTTGTTTGCTGCCGCCAGAGCAGGCGCTTCCTCCAGCTGCACAAATGCATCAACTGCCAGCAGCCGGGCATTAAAATCAATCGGTCGGGATGGGCGGCGCTGTTGTACGCTGCTAATTTGCCGGCTGTTATATCCTTTGTCGATATAGTATGCCTGCAGACGATCCAGCATGAAGGAAAAGATCTGATCTGCAAGCTGGTCAGTTTTTTCTTCATCAAAACCGTAGGCAGAAGCCGCCAGGACCAGCAGCTGCCGAAGATCCAGGTTCAGCCCCAGTTCAATCATGATCCGCAATACACCCAGAGCTGCCCTTCTTAATGCAAAGGGGTCTTTATCGCCGGTTGGTATCTCGCCGATACTGAAAATACCGCAAAGGGTATCCAGCTTGTCGGCTATCGATAACGCCTGGCCTGTTGCGGTGACTGGCAGGCCATCTCCAGCAAAACGTGGCAGATATTGCTGCTCTATTGCCTCAGCCACTTCATCTTTTTCACCTTGCGCGAGCGCGTAATAACGCCCCATGATGCCTTGCAGATCAGGAAATTCAGAAACCATCCCGGTAAGCAGATCGGCCTTTGCTAACAGTGCAGCACGTTCAGCCAAACCGGGGTCAGAGCCCAGTAATTCGGCAATATGCCCAGTCAGTTTCTGTACACGCAATGTACGATCATAGACGCTGCCTAGCTTGTTATGGAAGACAACACTATTGAGCCGTTCAACCTGGGTCTCAAGGCTTTGTTCGCGATCGGTATCCCAGAAGAATTGCGCATCTGAAAAACGCGCATTCAATACTCGTTCGTTTCCGCTGCTAACACTGGCAGGCCGAGTACTTTCAATATTTGAGACAAAAATAAACGATGACGTCATCTTGCCATTATCGTCAACTACCGGGAAGTATTTCTGGTGGTCCTGCATGGCACTGATCAGTGCCTCCTGTGGCACCTGCAAATATCCCTTATCAAATTCACCAACCATTGCATTTGGCCATTCCACCAGGGCAGTAACTTCATCCAGCAAAGCCGGATCTATCAGTGCATTCGCGCCTTTCATGGTAGCCAGATTGTTCACCTGTTCGGTAATGATATCCCGCCGGCGATTAAAATCAGCCACTACATGGCCGGGATCTTCAAGCATACTCTCATAGCTACCTGCGTTTGCTATCGGCAGCATAGCCGGGTGATGAAAGCGATGTCCCCCGGTTTCGCGACCTGAAGATACGGTCATCAATTCTGTGTCAATAATTTCACTGCCGTGCAGCATCAGCAGCCAGTGCACAGGGCGTACAAACTCCGCATCCATGTCTCCCCAGCGCATTCGTTTCGGGATTGGCAGTTTACGCAACGCGGTATCAACAATATCAGGTACCAGCTGGCTTGCCAGCTGTCCTGCCTGCTCGCTACGAAACACTAACCATTCACCCTTATCTGTTGCGATGCGCTCCAGTGCCGATATATCGACCTTGCAGGAACGCGCGAATCCTGTTGCTGCCTGTGAAGGATTGCCATCTTCATCAAACGCGGCACTAACTGCTGGACCACGGCGTTCAACAACGCTGTCTGCCTGGCGAATAGCAACTTCATCGACCAGTATGGCCAGGCGCCGCGGGCTGGCAAATAACTGAGATGAGACATTTCCTGCCAGCAGGCCGGCGTCTGACAGGCCTGCCAGTATTTGCCGTGAAAATGCATTTGCCAGTTTTTTTAATGACTTTGGAGGAAGTTCTTCGGTGCCAAGCTCGATCAGCAATGGCCTTGTTTCGATCTTCATGCTGCCTGACCCCCTTTCTTACCACGAGGAAATCCCAGAACTTCACGGCTGTCATAATAAGACTGGGCCACCGCTCTCGCGAGGTCACGTATGCGGCCAATAAAGCGCGCTCTCTCTGTAACGCTGATCGCCTTACGGGCGTCTAGCAGGTTAAAGGTATGCGAGGTCTTCAATACATAATCATAGGCAGGCAGCGGCAGCTTCGCATCCAGCAATTTGCGGCTCTGCCGTTCAAAATCATCGAAGTGCTGAAACAGCATGGCGGTATCTGCCTGTTCAAAATTGAAAGCAGAAAACTCTACTTCATTCTCATGATAGATATCGCCATAAGTCACGTCATCCGTCCATGCAAGGTCAAAGACATTGTTGACTCCCTGCAGATACATGGCAATACGTTCCAGTCCGTAGGTGATCTCACCGGTAACTGGCCTGCAATCAAGGCCGCCAACCTGTTGAAAATAGGTGAACTGAGTCACCTCCATACCGTTGAGCCATACCTCCCAACCTAGGCCCCAGGCACCCAGTGTTGGAGATTCCCAGTTGTCTTCCACAAAGCGTATGTCATGCTCCAGCGGATCAACGCCCAGCTGTTTTAGTGACTCCAGGTAAAGATCCTGTATATCAACTGGTGACGGTTTCAAGACCACCTGGTACTGATAGTAATGCTGTAAGCGGTTTGGGTTTTTTCCATAGCGGCCATCGGTTGGGCGCCGGGACGGCTGCACATAGGCGGCTCGCATAGGTTCTGGACCAATAGAATTAAGGAAAGTGGCGGGGTGAAAAGTTCCTGCTCCCACTTCCATATCATAGGGTTGCATCAGGGCACAGCCCTGGTCTGCCCAGTATTGTTGCAATGTCAGAATAAGTTGCTGAAAGGTCACGATATCTATGCACTGAAATGTTCAAAGCGGCGATTATATCAGTGTCGGCGCTACACGTGGAGAGCAGTATTAAATTGTCTGGTAAAGTTCTAATATAACCATGTACCCTGCAAAACCTCAGGATTAACCGCAATGACAGAGAACCGTTCCTATTTTGGCAGCTGCCTGTGCGAAAAAGTGCGCTTTGAAATCACCGGTAAGATACATGACATTATTTATTGTCATTGCTCACAATGCAGAAAGGCACAGGGCAGCGCATTTGCTGCAAACGGAAATGTTGCGGCAGAACACTTTCTCTTTCTGTCTGGCGAACATGAATTAACTGGCTATCAGTCAACAAGTAAAAGAGTGAAATATTTTTGCCGGCACTGCGGATCACCTGTCTATAGCAAAAACAGTGACTTCCCTGACGTCATAAGAGTGCGAATTGGCTCTATAGAATCAGATATAAAAGAACGCCCGATTGCTCACACTTTCACCGCATCGAAAGCAAACTGGGAAGACATCGAAGGTGAACTACCACAGTATAAAGAGAAGATGACTATAAGCTGATCGCCCCTGCCAGCGGATAATTAAGCAGTGCTAACTGCAGCAGTCACAACACACAAGTACTTAAGTGCCCTGGCAGTGCTGCTATTGCATGGCTTCAGACATCCGCTGTGAAATCGAGTTGACCCTCGCCGCGAAAGCAGGTGTATAGCGGCCCGGGTTATTCTTTGTTGGTGACGGCAAGCTTGCTGCAAGTTCCGCAGCCTGCCTTTTATTTATTGTCCAGACGGGACGTCCCCAGTAATAATACGATGCTGCCTGAACCCCAAAAATTCCCGGGCCAAACTGCGCTATATTAAGATACAGCTCAAGAATTCTATCTTTTGACAGCCGCTTTTCCATCTGCCATGTCAAAATCAGCTCATGCCATTTACGCAACAGGTTTCGTTCGTTACTGAGGAAAAGGTTTTTTACTGTTTGTTGCGAGATGGTGCTGGCGCCATATCGCACTTGCATATGACTTAGATTGTAGTCCCATGCATTCTTTATTGCTTTAAAATCTACGCCGTTATGCTGATAAAAACGGCCATCCTCTGCAATAATGACAGCGCGCCGTAGCACATAAGGAATATTGTTCAGCTCTACAGGTTTCCAGCGCACATCTGGCAGATGTGAATTAATGTTTGCCCTTTGGCGGTACTGTCGGATCAGGCTTGATTCCGGTACTGGTCCTGTAGCCAGTTCATCCCAGTCCGGCCAGATTGTTGATAACCAGTAAAGGTCTGCCAGCATCAGGCCGATTAAAAGTACTGCCAGCAATTTCAGAGAACGCAGCAACCATTTTTTTCTTATGCCTGTTGACGAAGCGGGCGAACGTTTGCGTTTTTTTGGCATACATTACACCCGGGGCTTGCAGGTTTAATGCCTGAAGTGACGCATGCCGGTAAACACCATGGCTATGCCGTGCTCATCTGCAGCAGCAATGACTTCATCGTCACGCATAGAACCACCTGGCTGGATTACTGCAGTCACACCCACTTCTGCTGCAGCATCGAGGCCATCTCTAAACGGGAAAAATGCATCGGAAGCCAGCACTGAGCCTTTTACATCAAGCCCTGCATCAGCAGCTTTGATGGCTGCAATGCGGGCGCTGTAAACTCGCGACATCTGTCCCGCACCGACACCAATTGTCATACGATCACGCCCATATACAATGGCATTGGATTTTACAAACTTGGCCACTTTCCAGGTAAACAACAGATCTTCCATTTCCCGTGCATCAGGCTTTCTCTGGGTGACCACTTTGAGATCATCCTGGGTGATCATTCCAAGGTCGCGATCCTGCACCAGCAGGCCGCCGTTGACGCGCTTAAAATCCAGACCAGGTTGAGACTGATTCGTCCATTGCCCACAGGCCAGTACACGAACATTTTTCTTT
>Ga0316191_10001697_pt1 | contig 15634 bp, 15 predicted proteins | sample Eddworburr2cm_MG_FD_204928 | JGI IMG/M metagenome (GOLD analysis project Ga0316191, IMG submission 204928) | Coastal sediment microbial communities from Maine, United States - Eddy worm burrow 2 cm | ecosystem: Environmental > Aquatic > Marine > Coastal > Sediment | place: USA: Maine...
AGCTATGAAAATCATCAACGCCGCGCGCAAACTTCCGCCGCGGCCCTGTCGGAGACATGATTATGAAAACCGGTATTTCTCGACGCCGCTTCCTGCAAGCCACAGCCGCCGCGTCTGCGTTGGCACCCTTCGCGAACAGTTGTCTCGCGGCCGCTCAGTCTGACCCCGTTAAAAAGAAAATCCCCTCGAGTGGAGAAAATTTATCGGTCATCGGCCTCGGCACCTCGCGCACTTTTGACGTGAGCGCTGATGCCGCGGTGCAATCGCCTTTGCTGGATGTGATGCGCGCCTTTTTCGACAACGGCGGACAACTCATCGATTCGTCTCCGATGTATGGCAGTGCCGAAGCGGTCACCGGCGCTTTGCTGCAGGCAGTGGATAACCGGGCAGCCGTTTTCACCGCTACCAAGGTCTGGACCTATGGTAAAACCGAGGGCATCGAGCAAATGCAACGCTCGATGCAAAGGCTGGGGGTCGAACGTATTGATTTGATGCAGATTCACAACCTGCGAGACTGGCAGGTGCAGCTGGAAACATTGCAGGAATGGAAGGCACAGGGTCGGATTCGCTATATCGGCATCACCACATCGCACGGCCGCTATCATGACGAACTCGAAACCATCCTGCAGAATCAGCCGCTCGATTTCGTCCAGTTTAGTTACAACATCGGCAACCGCGATGCAGAGCAGCGCCTGCTGCCGATCGCGCATGAACGCGGCATTGCCACTCTGATCAATCGTCCCTACCAGCGCGGCAGCCTGTTTCGCAAGGTCAAAGGGCAACCATTGCCCGACTGGGCAAGCGAGTTTGACTGCGCCAGTTGGGGCCAGTTTTTCCTGAAGTTTATTGCTTCACACCCGGACGTAACCTGCATTATCCCGGCCACCTCCAAACTCAAGCATATGGTCGACAACATGGCCGCGGGCTATGGTCGACTTCCCGATGCCCAGCTGCGCCAGCGGATGATCAAAACCATCGAGGCCCTTTGAGATGAGGCGGTGAGATCGGGTTAGCGACACGGCACTAATCAATCCGGCTGCTTGATGCAGCCAGGCGAAGGGCATTTCCGCTCAACAAAACGTATCCGCAACAAGCAGGTTTCCAGGATTCACCCTGCTTCTCTGACCCGGGTCTTATGGCCCAAAATTTGTATGTCCATGACCTCAGTAACGCCCCTCCATCCCGGGGCCAGAGTCGGGGTACATAATGCCCGTGATGCTAATGCCGTCGTGACTTAACTTCCGCTCAGCTGAGCTGCAAATCTACCCGATTACCGGAGACTCGAGCTAACACAGCCTGAAGGGCTACTGAAAGCAGGCACTCAAACGACCGCGGAGACCATCCCGGAAAAGATAAAATACCTACTGAAATAACCTAAATTTCAACTATAAAGGGCTGTAACTTAATGTATTACATTAACTGAAATATGGCCTTACTGACCCCCAGCTTTGTAAAAAAAACCAGTCAATTCAAGGAATTGCTGTGAGTTACCTGCTTGCCAGTCGCGTCATCCGTTTGCTACCCCCGATTGCGCTGCCGGTCGCCTGCCTGTGGGCGATGTATGGCGTCACGCTGCTGTCGCCCGGATGGCAGACACTGTTGATCGATGCGCTGCCAGTAATCTCCCTGGCATTCGCGATGTTGCTCAGTATTCGCTTCAACCGCAGCCGCTTCAGCTTCCTGTTGCTGTTCTTGACACTCGGCTGGGTGTCGCAGACCCATCTGCGCGGCCAGCTGTTACCCGCCACTGAAAGCCTGCTGTTCGCGGTCCTCGTAGTGAATGGTTTCGCTTTCAGCCTGCTCAAGGATCGCAGCCTGTTTTCGGTCCATGGACTGATGAGGATAAGCGCACTGGCGTTACAGGCCTTTGCCATCTGGTACCTGGTGACACAGGAAACCGCATTGCCAATGGCACTGCTCAATCTCGAATGGTTTACGCCTCCAGAAGCACTGGCTATCTTTGTGCAGTTACCCGATATCGTGATGGTAATCGCTGTGCTTGTAAGCCTTGTGCACATGACGCTGTCGCTGCTGCACAACAGCTCGCTACAGGCAACTTTTTTCGGGTGCCAACTGGGCTTGCTGGGGATCGCCAGCGGCTATCCTCACGCAGCCTTTGTACCCTTCCTGGTCAGCAGCTGTGGCTTGATGATCCTGCTGAACATCATCATGGACTCGCACGACATGGCTTATCGCGATGAACTGACCGCGTTACCGTCGCGGCGCGCGCTCAACCAGTTATTTCTAAGTCTCGGTCGGCGCTATACCATTGCGATGCTCGATATCGATCATTTCAAGAAGTTCAACGATACCCATGGGCATGATGTCGGTGATGAAGTGCTGCAGATGGTGGCAGCCAAAATCGCGCGTATCAAGGGTGGCGGCAAGCCCTATCGCTATGGCGGCGAGGAATTTACCATTGTGTTTCCCGGCAAATCCCCCCAACAGGTACAGCAACATCTCGAAGCCCTGCGTTCGGAGATCGAGAATTATCAAATGGTAGTGCGCCGCCAGCAGCGCAGCAATCAATCGAAAGCAGCCAGCAAGGCCGGCCAGCAGGCACGCTCGCGGCGCGCCGGCAAGGACCCGGCAAACAAGTCGCTGTCGGTTACTATCAGCATCGGCTACGCCACCCGCAAAGAGGATCTGAAATTCCCCGAAGCGGTGATCAAGGCCGCCGACCAGGCGCTATACCGCGCCAAGAAGAAAGGACGCAACTGTCTCAGCAACTGATCAGCGTCACCGATCAGCATCACTGGCAAGCAACGATTGCCAGAGCACAGGCTCACCTCTTCGGTTAACATACCGGCCCTATGCAAACTGATATTTTTATCGCCGGTGCAGGCCTCAGCGGTCTGGCCCTGGCCACGGCACTCAGGCAGACAAACACGCCTTTCCTGCTGGCCGACAGCCGCGACCGGGTTGGCGGACGCATCCTCTCACTCGAATCCAGTCACGATAGCAAGGCTGTCACCGTTGCCGATATGGGACCTTCCTGGATCTGGCCCGGACAACCCCGGATTGCCGCGCTGCTGGAACGACTCGGACTCGAAGTGTTCGAACAGTACAGCAGCGGCCTGTTGGTGTACGAAGACGAGTCCGGGCAGATACGGCGCGACCTGGACTATTCCACCATGGCCGGTTCGTTGCGCGTCAAGGATGGCCTGGGGCGGTTAACCCGCGAACTGGCAGCACAACTACCCGATGAATCAATCCACCTGTCACATCGCGTAACCAACGTTCGACGCCAACCACAAGGATACGAAATCGATCTCGATCATCCCGGCGGAACACTGACGGTACAGGCCAACAAAGTCGTTTTCGCCATACCACCTCGCGTGATTGCTGCAAGTATTGATTTCCTCCCTCCGTTACCCGAACAGGTATTGCAGGATCTAACCGCGACACCGACCTGGATGGCGGGCCACGCCAAGTTTTTCGCGCTCTACGAGCGACCCTTCTGGCGCGATGCCGGCCTCTCCGGCGACGGCATCAGTCGTCGCGGTCCGTTGATGGAAATTCACGATGCATCGGCTGCCGGCTCAGACTACGGGGCACTGTTTGGCTTCGTCGGCATCCCGGCCAACTCACCCGCCCGTGCCAGGGCGCGTTTGCTTGACGATGCCACGAAACAACTGGAGCGTATGTTCGGTCCCGCGTTGGCAAACCCACTCGACACTATCGTCAAGGACTGGGCCGAAGATAGCGCAACTGCCACGCCCGCCGACAACGCAACCATATCGCATCCACAGTACGGCATGCCATCGTCCATCGCTGCGGTTGCAGATCAGGGCCTGCTATTCGCATCGACCGAAATGGCCAGCCAGTTCGGTGGCTTTATCGAGGGCGCACTGGAAGCATCTGAAACCGCTTTCCAGCAACTGAACCTCAAAAAGGGCAACCCCTGATGGCGCTTACTCAGGGATGTCATCTTGATACGTCGGAATCTAATAATGTCGGACCACCAGTCTCTTTGCGTCATTCCCGAGACGTCGGACCGCGACCACCTGTGGCCCACTTAGCGGGAATGACGCTAGAGTTAGACTTTCGGGCTTGAGTAAGTGCCTTCAGGATCAACCACATAACTACATCCACATGACTATATCCACATGACCACATCCACGGCAAAAATTCTCGGCCCCGACACTTTCCGCGCCATGCCCTGGCGCAACGGGCTCGGCACCACGATTGAATTACTGAAACAGGATTTGCCGGGTGACGACGGCTTTGCCTGGCGCCTGAGCATGGCCGACGTAACCACTGATGGCGAGTTTTCCAACTTCAGCGGCTACGACAGAACCCTGCTGCTGCTCGACGGCAAAGGCCTGACGCTCGATTGCGGCGGTGTGCCACAGCGCCTGGATAAACCGTTGCAGGCGGCTCGATTCAGGGGTGAAGACCCGACCTTCGCTACCCTGCACGACGGACCCGTGCAAGATTTCAATATCATGACCCGGCGCCAGCACTGCACCGCCGTGGTCAGCAGCGCGCTGCATCCGGCAGAGTCGACGATCGACGTGGATACTGACATTCTACTGATTTATGCCGTAGACGGCGAACTGAAGCTAAGTGGGGTCGGTCTCGATAATCTGAACCTGCCGACACAACATTTATACGTAACTCACAACCCGGCATCCGGCACACTGCATTGCCACGGCGCGAGCCACATCCTTGTCCAGATAACCCATCATCGATCGCTGGCTTGAGTCATCGATCTGAGTTATCCGCCTGAGTCACCGCGCTTGAAAAAGGCATCCATTTCGGCAAGACCGAAAGCGCTGTCAGCATAGCTAAAACTGTCATCAGTAACACAGCAGGGTTTCGGTCATGCAATTCTTCAAAACGTACAGCGAACCAACAGTCTCAATGGGCTTAGCAGTCCTTCGAAAATGGCGGAAAAGGGTAGGAATCGAACCCACCAGGGACGTTTAACGCCCCCCTCCGGTTTTGAAGACCGGGCGCCCCACCAGGGTGCGATCCTTTCCTCGAATATCACAAGTCCCTCTGTAGTAACTTTGCAAACGAACCGTCTGCCGAGGGTAACAGGCAGCGCCCCGCTCCGCTACGCCGGGTAATACCGCGAGCATCAAAGCTCTCCAGTACTTCAATACAGCGATTGCGCCCGATGCCGCAGGCATCGCGAAATTCGGCAACGCTGAAAATACCCTCGCTGCTGCGCTCCTGCAACTCACCGAGTAACTGTTGCAGTTGGCTCAAACTGACTGGCAACATCAGCAGACTGGATGATAATTTAACTACCCGGCCAACACGACTCAGGCGTTCGATCAGGGGCTTCAGCTGTGATTGAGACAACTGCGTTGCCTGCATCAACTCGGCCACTGTCATCGGCCGCATGCCATTGCCCAACAGGGCAGACTCAATCCACTGCCATTGCTCGACTTCGTGCGGATTCAAATCAGCCTGGCGTGCGCACAGCGCGTAACCCTTGCCATCGACTTTTACCAGTTCGCGCTGCTGCAGCCATTTGATCAACCCGTTCAGCAGAGGCGGCGACAGTTTCTGCTGCAACTGGCCGCGCAGTTCGGCACCGCTAAAGCCCTGCGCATGCGGCTGGCTTTGATGACAGCGTTCCAGCCCCTGTAATATGGCGCTGGCATGGGCATTAGCGATAGTGGCCGAAAAGCCGATACGCCGACCTTCAAGAGTCAACACAAGCCCTCCATCGGCCTGCAGGATATGTGCCTGCACGTTATCCTGCAGCGCGCCCGCGAGATTACGGTTTGCTATAAATTGAGCCAGATCGACACCGCTGTTACTCGTTTCCAGCAGCCCTCGCAACGCGGTGATTGGCTGGTCCTGCCTCATCTGCCGCAACCAGGCAAGTCGATCGGCATGAGCGCGGCCGCGCAGTGGCGGGAAAATATCCAGCACGCGTCCACCACCGAGCGTATGCCGTGCCGACTGATCACGGATAATCAGGCGATCACCAAAAGCAGCGCCAATGGCATGCTCACAGACCAGCTGCACCAGCCCCTCTTGCCCCGGTGCGATAGCGCCACCACCCAGCACAGCCACCCGTGCCGTTGTCTCTGACGCACCCAGGTGCAGATGTATAGGCGTCCAGTGACGCAAGGGCCGCAGAACGCTATTGACGATCTTGATCTCGGCATCGAAGCGCATTGTTGGCGCTGCCACGCACGGCGCGGTTACCCAGACTCCCCGCCTGATCTGCGCCTTGCGCAAACCGCTACCGGACAGGTTTATGGCACAACGCTGCCCGCTATGTCCGCTTTCGCGTTCAGCGTCATGCACCCGCAGGCCGCGCACTCGCAGCTGCAGGTTGCTGCCAGCGATGCTAACCGTATCACCTACAGCTACCCGGCCCGCAAACACCGTGCCGGTGACGACCAGACCCGCGCCCTTGATATCAAAAGCGCGATCTACCGGCATGCGGAAATTAGTTTCGACCGATTCATCGAGTAGCGAATCGCCACCGGGCTGCGCTCTTGCTGTTACCTGCAGGGCAGCGCGCAGCGCATCGACACCCTCCCCGGAAACAGCAGACACAGGAAAAACAGGCCAGAATTCCAACTCTGTATTCACGCGCAGAATCTCGAGCTCGCGCCTGACCTCGCCAACCCGTGCTGCCGGCACGCTATCAATTTTACTGATCACGATTGCACCCTGCTGAATACCGAGCAAATCGATAATGGCCAGATGCTCGCGGGTCTGTGGCATCAGACCATCGTCTGCTGCCACCAGCAGCAACACAAAATCGGCAGCAGCGAGGCCACACAGAGCATTCTTGATGAAGCGCTCGTGCCCGGGCACATCGATGAAACCGATGCTCGGAAGGTCGCATAGCGGCAGGTAGGCGAAACCGATATCGATGGTCAGGCCTCGTTTCTTCTCTTCGGCGAGCCTGTCGGTATCGACACCCGTCAGCGCCTTTACCAGTAGCGTTTTACCGTGATCGACGTGGCCTGCCGTCGCAACAATCATGGGCCGACGATCATGAATCGATGACTAACCGGCCCAGCTGCGCTGAAAACTCCTCGCTGCTTTCGAGACAGCGGCAATCGAGCACAAATCCACCCTTGTGAATGCGACCGATCACCGGCACCGGCAATTCACGAAAGGCGCGTGCCAGGCGCTCCAACGATTCATCGTGAGTTCGCGGCGAGGACAGCGGTCGTAGCGCTATGCCGACGCTTGGCAGTTTATGATCAGGCAAGGCACCAGAGCCGATTTCACTATCACAATCAATCAGGTCAACGTCGGCGATACCCTCGAGTTGCTTTGCAAGCTGTGCCACGAGCGATTGCGCCAGCTCGCGGATGTCGGCAAGGTCGCGCTTCATTATTCTCAGCAACGGCAAGCTATCGAGGATCTGCTGCGGTTGCTGATACAGGCGCAGCAACGCGGATAAAGCCGCGATGGTCATCTTGTCGCAGCGCAGCGCGCGCTTCATCGGGTTGGCGTTCAGTTTTTCGATCAGGTCACGGCGCCCGACAATTATCCCGGCCTGGGGACCACCGAGTATTTTGTCACCGGAAAAGGTAACCAGGTCGGCACCACGGGCGAGCGCCTCCATCGGTGTCGGTTCGTGCGGCAGGCCGAAGTCTTCCAGATTCAACAGGGCACCACTCCCTAGATCGACAACAAAGGGAATGCCCGATTGCCGGCAAAGGCCTGCCAACTCGCGTTCATCCACCGCGGCGGTGAATCCCTGGATCACGTAGTTGCTCTGGTGCACCTTGAGCAGCAGGGCGGTCTGTGCACCAATGGCCGCGGCAAAATCCTGCAGGTGCGTACGGTTGGTGGTGCCTACTTCAACCAGCCGACAACCGGAGCGTTCTATAATGTCCGGAATGCGAAACGAGCCGCCGATCTCGACCAGTTCCCCGCGCGATACCGGCACCTCACGATCGCGCGCCAGCGAATTCAGCAGCAACATCACCGCGGCTGCATTATTGTTTACCACGGTGGCCGCCTCGGCACCGGTCAGACGGCACAGCAGGTCTTCTATATAGCTATCTCGTTCACCGCGCCTGCCGCTGGCGAGGTCATACTCAAGGGTGCTACTGGCACCCATCGTCTCGACCACTGCCGCGATGGCAGCTGCCGGCAGTGTCGCGCGACCGAGGTTGGTGTGCAGCAAGGTTCCACTCAGGTTGAATACGCGCAAAATGCCGCGGCGGCTGTCACCCTCCAGCACAACCCGCAGACCCAGGCAGATAGTATCGACATCGATGTCCACCGCTTGCCGGGCACGGATCGCATCCCGTAGAGACGCCAGCGCCTGGCGTGCAACGCGTTTCACCTCATCGCGGCCATACGCCGCTACCAGCCCGCTGGCCGCCTTCGCGTTTAACAGGCGGTCGATAGAGGGGAGCTGTGATAACTGTGGTAATCGAGCTGCTTGCGGATCATTCACCGCGAATCTGTCCTGCAAATTTTAATCAGACGATTCTAACCGCTTTGACAGGCAGGTGATAACCCTTGCATCGCATCACACCGGGAAACGAGCTCGGAATACTGGATTGAAAAAATAAACCGGGCAGGTGATCCGGACTAAGTGTCTGGCCTAGGGAGACTCCAATCCGTGTAAAAACCAGTGACAGCGTTCCGCCGGCACCAGCGAACTGGCGATCAACCTGAGATTTTTATCCTCGCTGACGCGAGCGCGTTCCTGGAACTCGCGCAACAACGCGCCAGCCAGGGTCTCGTTCCAGAACCACTCCTGCAGTTGCCGGGTCGATGGATGCCCACCCTCGGCGAGGGCGGCCTCGAGATAAAATGCCTTGATGTCGTCAACGGCGAAGCGCGCTCGCGATACCGGCGCCATGCCCCTGGGGTTGGGCATTGGTTCAGCACCGTGGAAACGTTCGATAAATTCTACCGCCGCTTCGGGCGCAAGTCCGCTGATGCCAACCGTTGTCCTGCCGAGACGCGCGCAGGCCCTGTTCCAGATGGGCGTCACGCTGGCGGCTTCGGCCAGCACGCCAGTGCTACCGAGGGTGCCGGGAAAGCGCCACTTGACATCATCATCTAAAGGCGCAGCTTCATTGAATTCTTCCAGCAGCGGGCCACTGCTTGGTTTATCGAGTAACGCCAGCGCGGCCTGTAACACTCGCCGCTGGAGATCCGCATTACCGGGCGTACCGAAGGGTCGACCCAGCTCAAAGGGCACCCATAATGCACGTGGTGGTCGCATGCTGACGATATGCTCGCGCACCAGCGCAACGATGACGGTGGCGAGACCTTCGTCTTCCAGGTAATGGGCCAGCCCGCTCACGGCGCGCGTACAGGCGGGTCACACCGGGGCGAGAACGACCGTATTCACTCCAAGCGCCAGCATCGAGCGACCGAGTTCGCGCGCCTTGTCTTCGAGTTTTTCGGGGCTGGTAGCGCCCATGAACGCATAATGCGTGTCAGCTGCTTTACCGATAACGGCTTGCTCTTGCAGTTCGCGCAGGCGATCCCGCGGCAGCATGACGTTCAGGTCCTGCTGAAAACCGCTGCGATCAAAATTGGTCGACACGTGACTGCACAGAATATCGCCATCATCTACCGCCGCAGCAATGGCGCGATAGCCGGTTTCACTGGAGAGCATGGGGCGTTCGCCGCGCACGATAAACCCGGCAGTCGACACGATCGCAACATGGCGTTGCGCCGCGGCTACCGGAGTGGTCGGGGGCGTATCGGCATAGCGTGGACAATTAAGATCCGCTATGACGGTGCGTTCCGGTTCAGGGATGTCGGCCAGCCTGACCATATCAACTGCCCACCGTTACCGGCAGGTTGTCATCGCAGGATGAATCATCGGTAAGTGCAACACGCATAAGCGAAAATACTAGCGGAACGAATCTCTGCGGGCAAGCGCCGGACACGCGAGCCGAATGTTTACCGCCGCGATTACAGGCCTTCGCTATCTGCAGGAAAGAAAAGCAACCGCTCGTCTCAGGCTCGAAAATGGGCATGCAACATCAGCAGGCCGGCAACAATGGGGAGTAGTGTGTAGCCGAAAAGATGGATGGAATTAGCCATTTTCTCACCATTACGCTCGATCATGATTTGCAGTTTGGCAATATCCTGGGGAGCGGTTTTGCGCTGGTAAAAACTGTACAGACCATAAATGATCGCCAGCACGCCGACCACTAAATTAAAACTTATATTCGTCATCGAGACATAGTACCCCAGGGAAGCAACAAACAGTACCATCCCGAGCGAAATTTGAATTCACCAGAGGCTAAAGCGACCCGCCGCGGGATGCATCTGAAAATGGCCGATAAAACAGCCCCGACTGCGCCGCATTGATCAGGCCGTAAAGCCGGTTTACAGCCTGTGACCGATAGACAATAATCCCCCGAATCATCTTCCACATCAGCTTGCACGGACCAGCAACATGACATTGAAAGTTCTCGCATTGGGTGGCGATGGCATCGGCCCGGAAGTCGTCGCCGCGGCCCTCAGGGTGCTCGATGTTGCGGCGCGTTCGATAAGTCTCAAGTTCGATCTGAGTGAGGACCTGTTGCACAGTGCCGCCTGGGAAAAATACGATAGCCTGATTCGCCCCCAAACTCTCGACAAAGCAAAAGCAAGCGATGCCTTGCTGGTCGGCGCGACCGGTGGGCCCGCCTGGGATCACATCGTCATCGACGGTGGCCCCGAGGAACAGGACGGTTTGATGAAGCTGCGCCACGAACTGGACGTGTTCGCCCTGCGTGCGCCATGAGTAAGCTGCAGTACGACGGCGAGCGGCTCGATATTGCTGTCGACACAGCGGTCGAGACACTGACCGGAATATTGCGCAACTGCGATTGCAGCGAGGAAGTCGCCATCATGGTCGCCGAACATCTTGCTGACGCCAGCCTGTGCGGCGTTGAATCACACGGCCTGATGCGCGTCATTCAGTATCACGATCAATTTTCCAGGGGCATGATGCAGGCGCAGGTGATACCCCGCTTCAGCCAGTTACCCAGTACAGGTTATGTCATCGACGGCAATGAAGGCATCGGCATTCCGGCAATGAAGATGGCCATCGAGAAAGGCTGTGAACTGGCAGATACCAGCGGAATTTCGGCGATTGCGATACGTAACACCGGTCATACCGGCAGGCTGGGCGCTTTTGCAGAGCTTGCGGCTGAACAGGGTTACCTCACCATCACCATGGGCGGCGGCAATCGCAAGACCTGGCGCCAGGTTGCCCCGTTCGGCGGCCGGCGAGCAATGCTACCCACCAATCCATACTGCATTGGCATTCCGGGCGGCGAGCGCGGTCCGGTAGTGCTCGACTTCGCCACCTCGAAAATTGCCGGCGGCTGGATCTATGCCGCCAAAAGCGCCGGTGCGCTGTTGCCCGAAGGTGCCATCATCGATGCCGCGGGCAATCCAAGCGTCGACCCACAGGATTACTTCGATGGCGGCGCAATCCTGCCGGCGGGTGGCGCCAAGGGGTATGCCCTCGCGCTGATGGCAGAACTGATTGCCGAGGCCATGCTCGGCCCCGCTACAACCGAATGCAACTGGTTACTGATCACCTTGAAAACGTCGATTTATCAGGACGGTTCGTCATTGCAGATCATAGCCGAAGAGATACTCGACGAGATGCGTCAATGCCCGCCCTCACCCGGCTTTGAGCGCGTCGAGATTCCCGGTGAGCGCGAACGCGAACACCGACTGCGCAGCAATGGTGTCATCCCCGTGCCCGCGGCAACCTGGCAACAAATCCTGGCGCTGGCCAGCAAGGCGTGAAACCAGTGCCTGATTTGTTGTCATTCCAGAGTATTATTCAGCTTTAACAAACTCGATATATGTTGAAAAATGTATCGAAAACATGAAACAAGCGGAACACCATGAGTAAAACAGATCCCACCGAACCGGCCTCGAACTTCGACCCTGTGGCCAAAGAGCAGCAGCTACGCTCCGAGTCCGACACCTGGGATACGAGCCGTGTTGAGGAGGCCCGGGTTGGTGACATTCCGGTGATCGATCTGCAGTCATATTTTTCCGGACCCACCGATGCAAAGCTCGAAGCGATCGCCGGGCAACTGCGCGACGCCTGCGAAAGCGTCGGTTTTTTCTCGATTGTCGGCCACCAGGTGCCGCAGGCCCTGGTAACATCGATGTTCGATTACGCGCGCAAATTCCACGCGCTGGCACTCGATGAAAAGCAGGCTATTGCGATGGACCGCGCCGACTGGCCGGTCGGCGGCATCGGCTACCTGCCGGTCAAACACCGCAAACTACCGGCTCGCGACAAGGGCAATCTCAACGAGGCATTCATCGTCAAGTGCGACCATAAGCTGACCATGGACGACAACCAGTGGCCACGCGACGCGAGCCTTCCCGGTTTCAGGGCGGCAGTAGAACGGTATGCCGCCGCGCTCGAGGCGCTCGGCAAGCGCCTGCTGCCCATCTTCGCGCGCGCGCTGGAACTGCAGCCTGACTTTTTCGCCGAAGCTTTCGTCTCCCCCATGTACCGGCTGCGAATGACGCACTACCCACCGCAGCCGAATGTGCCCGAAGATGAATTTGGTATCGCGCCCCATGTCGACACCACCTTTTGCACTATCCTGGCGCAGGATCGCCCCGGATTGACCATTTTCAGCGAACGCCGCCAGCAGTGGATCAAGGCGCCATTGCTCGAAGATGCCTTTATCGTCAATACCGGAGAACTGCTGCGCACCTGGAGCAATGACCGCTTTATCAGCGTCAAGCATTTCGCCAACAACAACACCGGCAACGAGTCACGCTACTCGATTCCATTTTTCCTGAACGCCAACTCGGATTATCGTATGAGCTGCATTCCAAGTTGTTGCGGACCCGACAATCCGGCGAAATACCCGCCGATCTCCTACGCCGAAAGCCAGGCCGTAGTGCAGGGCGAATAAATAATCCGCTCAGACTCCGGACGGAATCGCACCTCCCGGAATCACCCTGCGCTGGAACCCTGAGATGAAGCGGTATATCGTCCGGTAATTAACCAACCCCGGGATACAGAATATGGAATACAAGGTACTCATCACAGTGTTCAGCGCGGTGTTTATTGCCGAACTCGGCGACAAGACCCAACTCGCGACCATGCTGTTTGCTGCAGACAAGGAGGTCAGCAAATGGACGGTCTTCTTCGGCGCATCGCTCGCGCTGATCGTCGCCTCGGGCATAGGCGTGCTCGCCGGCAGCGCCATCAGCCAGTACGTCAGCGAGAAACAGCTCGGCTACGTGGCCGGCATCGGCTTCATCGCCATCGGCGTGTGGACACTCGCGAAGGCCTGAACCGGCATCCCGATTCGACACTCGAATCCAGCTACTGGATTTTGATGCCGTTGCCGCCCGGATCTTCGATCGCCGAAATCTTGTGCGCTACCTGACTGACACTAAGCACAACAAAAAAACAATCTGCTGGGTAAGCTCGAAGTGCGCTGCTTTGAGGAAAGGCCCTGCCCCATCGATCTACTGCCGACCCCATGTTGCGGTCAGGCAGCATTCTTCTTTTCAAACATGCGCCGGCGGCGTTGCTTGATGTACTCGTTACCCGCATCGGTGCCATCGTGAAAACTGCCGAAGATCTTGTCCCAGGGTGTCTCGTAGGAGCCGTAGTTGCAATCGAAATAACGGTGATGCAACTGGTGCATGAAGTCACCAAGCTTGAGCGAGAAAAAGCGGCCCAGCCTGACTTCATGGTAGCCACAGTGTGACGTCGGACCCGCGACCGTGTGCAGCATGGCATTGAAGATGACGTGCACGGGGTGGCTGGCTACCAGCCAGTGGATAGCAACATCGGAATACAGAAACAGGTGTTCGAGCGGATGCATGGCATGCCCCGACCAGGGACCGGTATTGATGTTCCTGTGGTGCCAGGAGTGGAACCAGCGATACAGCGGGCCGACGTGTAACAGTCGGTGATACCAGTAAAAATGAAGCCCACTCCACAACGGAATGATCAACATCCAGGTGATGAACCAGCCAGGATTGTCGACAAAGGTAATCATCGTCGCATGGCCGTTGGCATAGCCCCACAGCAGCAGGCACTCCCACAGCGTGCCGATCGGCACCGCACCGACCAGTGTCCAGAACATGTTGTCCCAGACCTGGTTGCCGAAATGAAACTGCTTCGATTTCCGCCCGAGCGGACGCGCGTCATAATGCGTCTCATCACCCTGGCGCGCAAAGGTATACAGCAGGAGGTGCAGACCACCGGCCACCACCAGCACGATCACCAGGTTGCGCAGGCCGATTTCAAGCATCCAGTCGAGCTTAAACTCACGCGCGCGTTCCAGCGCCGGGGTAAACCAGCTCCAGGCGACGATGGCGACCATCAGGATCAGAAAGCGCTGGTTGAATGGACGCCACAGGTCAAACAGGTATCGCAGGCTCGCGCCGAGGCTGAACGGCAGTTCGAAATAAGGTGCCTGCGCAACCGGCAGCTCGGGGGTGTAGTGCCAGGCCCGGCGCGCTGAACGTTTTCCAGCCACAGGATCGACAGGAGACTCAGAGACAGTTGATTCAGACATAGGTAATGGCCGAATGATGATTTGCAGCGATTGAAGCAAGATTAGTGTTAAGGATCAACCTGTGTTTAACTCTACTTTAATTAAGCAAAACTTAACCTAATTGATCTGAGTATGATCGAGAAATGAAACGCGGCATCCCTTCTTTAAACTGGCTGCGGGTCTTCGAAGCCGCCGCACGCACGGAAAACTTCGCGCGCGCCGCCGAACTGCTCAATATGAGCACATCGGCGGTCAGCCAGCAGGTCAAGGCGCTGGAATCCCATTTTGGCGAGGCCCTGTTCAAGCGCGGTCCCCGTCACGTCGAGCTAACCACAGCCGGTCACGCCTTCCTGCCCGCGGTGCGGCAATCGCTTAAGAGCATCGAGGAAACCGCGGCGTCGCTGTTCGGCCAGGAAAAAGACAACACCCTCACGCTGCAGGCAGATCTGAACCTGAGCCTGTCGTGGCTAACCGAGAGGCTGCCAGAATTCTCGCAACGTTACCCACAGGTACAGCTGCATTTGAATGGCGCCTACCACGATCTCGATTATCAACGCCCCGGTTTCGAATTGCGCATCCTGTTCGGCCCGGTGCACCGCAGTTGGGGACAATGCGACAGGCTTTACGATGAAGTCATTTATCCGGTGGCGAGCCCCGAAATCGCCGATTCGATACGCTCGGCCGACGATTTTCTGCAACATCGCCTGACCCAGATTTCCACACACCGCATCAACTGGAATCAGATACTGCAATCTCTGGGCATCGATACGGTGCCGACACGTCAACTGTGTTTTACCGATTCCACCCAGATGGCGCTGAACCTGGCCGCCGCGGGTTACGGCATAGCACTGGCGCGCGCACCGACCACTGACCGACTGGTCGAACGGCTTGGCCTCAAGCCCTGCCATATCTGCCCGAAGTTAAGCAGCACCGAGGCTTACTACCTGAGTTACCGCAACCTGGAAAGCCTGTCGCTCGCCGCCAGCCATTTCCGGCATTGGTTACTCGAACAGGTAAAACCCTACAACCCTTCGACCTGACACCTGACACCTGACACCTGTCGCCCGCCGTTCGCACCGGCAAAAGACTATCTAAATCGACAACGCGCGCTCGCGCGTAAACCGACAACTCGATCCAATGCCCTATGAGAACTGGTGCTGATAATAGCCAGACTC
>Ga0316191_10001698_pt1 | contig 15633 bp, 9 predicted proteins | sample Eddworburr2cm_MG_FD_204928 | JGI IMG/M metagenome (GOLD analysis project Ga0316191, IMG submission 204928) | Coastal sediment microbial communities from Maine, United States - Eddy worm burrow 2 cm | ecosystem: Environmental > Aquatic > Marine > Coastal > Sediment | place: USA: Maine | collected...
TCCTGGTTGACGGTCATCGTGTCACGGTGGTGGATCAAGCCGCTGAATCAGCGGCTGGAACCAGCTTCGCCAACGGCGGGCTGGTGTGCCCGGGCCATGCCACGGCATGGGCCTCTCCCCACCGACTGCGGGTGTTGCTGCGCTCGATCTACCGGCGAAACCAGCCGGTGCGCTTCAAACCGAGGCCCGACCCGGCACTGGCCGCCTGGGGCTTGAGTTTCCTGCGCCAGTGCACGAGCGCCCGCGCCGCCATCAACACGGCGAACAAATCGCGCCTCTGCCGCTACTCACAGGACGTGCTCCATCAAGTCGTGGACAGCACCGGCATCGACTACGATGGCTACCGCAAGGGCATACTGTATCTGCACCGTACGGTGGAATCCTTAGAGCGGGCAACGCAGGACGCCAAACCACTGATCGAAGCGGGCCAGCGCCTCGATGTACTTGATCAGGACCAGGTGCTGCGTATCGAACCCGCCCTGGCCTACGGCAACGAAGCCATTGCCGGGGCAGTCTATGCACCGACCGACGAAACCGGCGACGCCTGTCGTTTTACCCGCGGGCTCGCCAACTGGTGCGCGAATCAGGGCGCGGAATTTCGGTTCGACACGCGGATAGTCAGATTGCGTCGAGCACTGAGTCGGATAGACGCAGTAGAGACCGATCGGGGTCCGATCTCCGGCGACGCGTATGTCCTGGCGCTGGGGGTGCACACGCCAGGACTCGCCCGTCAGGTCGGCCTGAACAGGCTGCCGATCTACCCCGCCAAAGGCTATTCGATGACACTCCCACTGCGGGAACCGGCGCGGGCGCCGATGCTGGGTGGCATCGACGAACACAGCCTACTGGTATGGGCCCGTCTGGGCGATCGGCTGAGAATCACCTCCAAAGTGGAGATCGGCGGCTTTGACACTGGTCATCGACCCAGGGATTTCGCACACATGCTGTCGCTGACCGAGGCGCGGTTCCCCGGCGCCGCGGATCTGAGCGCGCCAAACTACTGGGCCGGTTTGCGTCCCCTGACCCCGGAGGGCACCCCACGCTTAGGCCCAACGCCGATACCGAATCTTTATCTCAATGCGGGCCACGGGCATCTTGGCTGGACCATGGCCTCGGGATCGGGAAGGATTGTGGCGGATATGATCTCAGGTCAAACCCCGGCCATCAGCCTGGACGGTATGCTGTACGCCTGAACGTTCAAGTAAATTGTGCGGGTTGGCAAGCCCATAGACCGGCCCGACGCACCTGGTGAGGATGCAATGGAGACAGCCTACGACCTAAGCGGCCACATTTGCATGGTTACAGGTGCCTCCGGTGGCCTCGGATCCTGCTTCGCTGCCGCCCTGGCCGGGGCCGGTGCCCGGGTCGTGGCAACGGGTCGTCGACAATCCGAACTCGAGCGGGTCTGCTCCGAAATCGCCTGCGCCGGCGGCGACGCCCATCCGGTTGTGATGGACGTGACCGATGCGGGCAGCGTAGCGGCCGCGTTCGAACGGGCGGAGACACGCTATGGCACCGTGGATGTTCTGGTCAACAACTCCGGGGTGGCCAGTGGCAAGCCGGCTTTGGACCTGAGTCAGCCGGATTGGGACCGGGTGATTGACACCAACCTGAGCGGAGCCTGGCGCGTGGCCCAGATTTCCGCCCAGCGCCTGGTGGCAGCCGGGCAAAGCGGGAGCATCATCAACATTGCATCGATCCTCGCCTACCGGGTTGCAGGCGGGGTGGCACCCTACGCCGCCTCTAAAGCCGGACTGCTGCATCTGACTCAGGCTCTGGCGCTTGAATGGGCTCGCCATCGGATCCGGGTCAATGCGATCGCACCGGGATTCGTGCTCACCGAAATGAATCGAACCTTCTTTGAGAGCGAAGCTGGGCAAGCGGTGCTGAAACGCATACCCCAGCGTCGTCTGGGCACGCCCGAAGATCTTGTCGGGCCGCTTATGCTGTTGGCGTCCAAGGCCTCGGACTATATGACCGGCAGTTGCATTACGGTGGACGGCGGCCATCTGCAGTCCACGCTCTAACTCATCGCCGGAGAAACCCGATGGACTATACGCTCAGCCCCGAGATCGAGGATTTGCGCCAGCGCATTCGCGCATTCGTGGACACCCACATCCTGCCCCTGGAAACCCAGCCGGAAGCCTACGACCAGGGTGAGAATCTTCATCCCGACCATCTCGAGCCGCTGCGACGCCGCGCGCGCCAGGAAGGGCTCTGGGCACTGCAGATGCCGGTGGAACGGGGCGGACAAGGCTTGCCCATTGTCGGTATGGCGGCCTGCTACGAAGAGATGAACCGATCGATCTTTGGGCCTGTTGTGTTCAACAGCGCGGCGCCGGATGACGGCAACATGATGGTGCTGGAGAAGGTAGGCACGCCGGCGCAGAAGGCGCGATGGCTGCAACCCATCGTAGACGGTCAGGTGCGCTCCGCCTTTGTCATGACCGAACCGGCCCCGGGTTCGGGCTCGGATCCGGCCGGGATGATGCGCACCGAAGCCACCCGTGTGGGAGACCGCTGGCGCATCAACGGCCATAAATGGTTTATCACCGGTGCCGGCCTGGCCGAACACTTCATCCTGGTGGCCCGCACCTCGGACGATCCGCGTAAAGGCCTGACCGCATTCCTTTTTCACCGTGACGACCCGGGCTGGGAGATACTGCGGCGCATCCCCATTCTGGGACCGGAGGAACACGGCGGCCATTGCGAGCTGCACTTCGAGGGCCTGGAGATCCCGGACGCGAATCGACTGATGGAGGTGGGCGACGGGCTCAAGTTGACCCAGATCCGATTGGGTACGGCCCGACTCACCCACTGTATGCGTTGGCTCGGCCTGGCCAAGCGTTCGTTGGAAATTGCCGCCAGCTACGTGGCCGATCGCCAGGCCTTCGGCAGCACCCTGGCCCAGCACGAAGGTGTCCAGTGGATGCTGGGCGAAGCGGCCATGGAGATTCATGTGGGCCGGCTTCTGACCATGCACGCGGCCTGGAAACTGGACCAGGGGGATTTCGCCCGCAAGGAGGTTTCCATGGCCAAAGTTGCGGTGGCCGATACCCTGCACAAGGCGGTGGACACCGCGATCCAGCTGTGTGGCGCACACGGCTACTCAAGGGACACCGTGCTGGAGTGGATATACCGGTATGCGCGCCAGGCCAGGCTGGTGGACGGCGCCTCCGAAGTGCACAAAATGGTGCTCTCAAGGCACTTGCTGAACGAGGGTATGGAGTTCTGGTCTTGGAACTGACCGACCCGGAGGTAAAGCAGGCGCTGGGTGAATTTATCGCCGAACAAGCCGGTGCCGGCGGTGCCCGGATAGTTTCGGCCCGCCGCTTGTCCGGGGGCGCGATTCAGGAGAACTACGCACTGAAGGTGCGCATCGATGGGGGCCCCATGGCGGGGGACCAGGCACTGGTGCTGCGCACCGACGCCGCCTCCGGCGTTTCCGTCAGCTTAAGCCGTGCCCAGGAATTCGCGGTACTCTGCCAGGCGCATCAAGCCGGTATGACGGTGCCGGAACCGCTCTGGCTGTGCCGGACACCCTCGGTGCTGGGCAAGGATTTCTATTTGATGCGCCAGGTAGGCGGCACCGCATCACCGAGGGCATTGACCCGGTCGCGGCTGGACGCCGCCCAGAGAGCCGCGCTGGTAGAGCAACTGGGCGCGGAAATCGCCCACCTGCACACGGTGCGTCCACCGGTTTCAGAGTTGTTCTTCCTGCCCATTCCAGCGCCAACGCCCGCATTGCACCGAATCCGCCAGTACCGATCCTACCTGGATGCCATTGGCCAACCGCGCCCGGTACTGGAGTGGGCCCTGACCTGGCTGGAGCGCAACGCCAGCGAGAGCGCACTCATTACGCTCTGCCATGTGGACTACCGCACTGGAAACTATATGGTGGACCAGGGCGAACTCACCGGCATTCTGGACTGGGAGTTTGCGGCCTGGACTGACCCAGCGGAGGATCTGGGCTGGTTTTGCGCTCGCTGCTGGCGGTTCGGCGCCTGGTCCAGGGGCGCCGGTGGCATCGGTGAACGATCCGATTTCTATCGTGGGTATGAACGGGTGAGCGGGGAGGCTGTGGATCATGACCGGGTCCGATACTGGGAAATCATGGCGGCGGTGCGCTGGGCGGTGATCGCCCTGCAACAGGCCCAGCGCCACCTGTCGGGCGAAGAGCGTTCGCTGGAGCTGGCCCTGACCGGACGCATGGTGCCGGAAATGGAACTGGATCTGCTGATGGAGATCCGACGGATTGAAACCGGGGAACTGGACGATGTGTGATCAACCCGACGGGGCAGAACTCCTGCGCGTGGCCCGCCAATGCCTGCTTGACGATCTGCTCCCGGCCCTGCCAGAGGCCCAGCGTTACGCAGCGCGCATGTGCGCCAATGCCATGGCAATCGCGGCCCGGGAAGGCGATGCCGGGCGCAGCGGTGCCCCGTCCGAGTTGTCCCGATTGCGTGCGCTATACCCGGACCTGGCCGACGAGCATTCCGATCCGGCGCAGACGCAGGAACGACTCAACCGCCGTCTGGCTGACGATCTACGCCACGGGCGGATTGAGGCTGGGATTGAATCCGATGTGTTCACTGTGTTGACGGATCGTACCCGCGCTCGCCTGAGTATCAGCAATCCGAAACACCTGAGTTCCTGGGACAGCGAATAGGGGATTCATATGCCGCTGGCACCCGTCAGTCTGGAAGACAAGTACCTCAAGACCGAAGGCCGTGTGTTTATGAGCGGCGTTCAAGCCCTGGTTCGCCTGCCGTTGGATCAACACCGACGGGATCTGGCCGCCGGTCATGACACCGCAGGCTATATCACGGGCTACCGCGGGTCACCGCTGGGCGTTTACGACCAACAGTTGAGCCGGGCCCAGCAGCACCTGGACGAACACAGCATCGTATTTCAGCCTGGCGTCAATGAGGACCTGGCGGCAACAGCGGTTTGGGGCACACAGCAGGCCGAACTGGATGGGGAAGGCCGTTATCAGGGGGTTTTTGCACTCTGGTACGGGAAGGGGCCCGGCGTCGATCGAAGTGGCGACGTGCTGCGGCACGGAAACCTGGCGGGCAGCTCGCCGCTGGGCGGGGTGCTGGTCGCCATGGGCGACGACCATGCCTGCGAGTCATCCACCACGGCCCATCAGAGTGAGTACGCGCTGGTCGACGCCATGATCCCGATTCTGAATCCCGCCGGAGTGCAGGAGATTCTCGACTACGGGCTCTACGGCTGGGCTCTGTCCCGCTACAGCGGATGCTGGGTAGGCCTGAAATGTGTCCACGACACAGTGGAAGCCAGCGCGTCGGTGGAGATCGACCCGGACCGGGTGACGCTGACGTTCCCGGATCCAGATCCGAGGCCCTCCAGCGGACTGAACATCCGCTGGCCAGACACACCGCTGGAGCAGGAGGCCAGACTTCACCAGCATAAGCTGGCGGCGGTTCGGGCATTCATGCGCAGCAATCCGCTGGATCAGGTGGTGCTGGGGCCGGCCCAGGCCCGCCTCGGTGTGGTCACCACCGGCAAGTCCTATCTCGATGTCCGACAAAGCCTGGCAGACCTGGGCATCGACCAAGCCGAGGCCGAGCGACTCGGCATGAGCGTCTACAAAGTGGCCATGCCCTGGCCCCTGGAGCCGGAGGGGCTGCGGGCCTTCGCCAACGGACTCGAGCACCTCCTGGTGGTGGAGGAGAAACGCGGCCTGATGGAGGAGCAGATCAAGTCGCTACTCTATGGCCAGCCCAACGCACCGCAGGTCACCGGGAAACACGACCGTGCCGGCAATGTTCTGCTGCCATCAATCGCCCGCCTGGACGCGACCCGGATCGGCCTGGCCATCGCCCAGGCGCTGCTGGCGCTGCGAGAGGACGCGAGCCTGAGAACCCGAGCGGACGCGCTGCAGGCGCGCTATCGACAGGCCACCGACCAACCGCAAAGCCCGATGAACCGAACCCCTTACTTCTGCGCGGGTTGCCCACACAGCACCTCCACGCTGTTGCCGGAAGGAAGCCGAGGCTATGCCGGCATCGGCTGCCACTGGATGGCTCAGATGATGGATCGCGGGGTGCAGCGCTACACGCACATGGGCGGGGAAGGCGCCAACTGGGTGGGCGAAGGCCGTTTCTCCCACCGCCGGCACATGTTTCAGAACATTGGGGACGGGACCTATTTCCACTCCGGACTGCTGGCCATTCGGGCCGCGGTGGCTTCAGGCGTCAACATCACCTTCAAGATTTTGTACAACGACGCAGTGGCCATGACCGGCGGTCAGAAACCGGACGGGCCACTGTCTGTCCCGCAGATCACGCGACAAGTGGCAGCGGAAGGCGCTGTGAAAGTGGTGGTGGTGAGCGACGATCCAGCCAAGTATCCACCGGCAACGGTCTGGGCCCCCGGGGTCGAACTGCACCCCAGGGCGCAACTCGACCAGGTGCAGCGGGATTTGCGCGAGGTATCGGGCACCAGCGTGCTGGTCTACGACCAGACCTGCGCCGCGGAGAAGCGCCGTCGGCGCAAACGCGGGCTGTATCCGGATCCGCCTCGACGGATTTACATCCATGAAGGGGTATGCGAAGGCTGCGGCGACTGTGGCGTGCAATCCAACTGCGTGGCCATTCTGCCGCTGGAGACCCCACTCGGGCGCAAGCGTAAGATCGATCAGTCCGCATGCAACAAGGATGAGTCCTGCCTCAAGGGTTTCTGCCCCAGCTTCGTGACGGTACACGGTGGCAACCCAAGACGCCGGAGCGGGCTGCAGGATGCGGTGGATAAACCGTTCCCGGTTCTGCCGGAACCGCGGCTGCCGGTGATCGACGGCACCTATCGAATCGTACTGGCTGGCGTCGGCGGCACCGGGGTGATCACCATCGGTGCGTTGCTCGGCATGGCTGCGCATCTCGAAGGCAAGGGCTGCTCGGTCCTGGATATGACAGGCCTGGCCCAGAAGGGCGGGGCGGTGGCCAGCCACATCATTGTGGGCGCCGCGCCGGAGGCGGTAACCGCCACCCATGTGCCGGTGGCCGGGGCCGATCTGTTGCTGGGCTGCGACCAGGTGGTGGCCGCCGGCGACCGGGTTCTGCCAACCCTGAGCCCGGATCGGAGCCGGGCGGTAATCAACGACCACCAGATGATGACCGGTGACTTCATCCGGCAGCCGGATCTGCTTTTTCCCGGTAGCGGCCTACGCGATCGCATCGCCCAGCGCTGCCGCACGGATGGTGTGCACAACTTACCCGCGACCCGGCTGGCCGAGGCGCTGTTCGGTGACGCCATCGCCGCCAATACCCTGATCCTGGGTTTCGCCTATCAGAGCGGTTTGTTGCCGGTGGGCGCCGATGCCATAAAGCGGGCCATCGAATTGAACGGTCAGGCGATCAGCATGAATCAGCAGGCGTTTGAGTGGGGTCGTCGTCTCGCCGCAGAACCCCAGCGTGTTATGGGACTGGCGCGAAGCACTGACTCAAAGGCGCCAGAAACTGGGGGCCTGGACGCTCTGATTACGGCCCGCTGCGCACTTCTGACAGAGTACCAGGATGCTGCCTATGCCGAACGCTATCGGGCGCAGGTGGAGGCCGTCCGTCACTGCGAAGCAGATATGCTGCCCGGTGCAACCGACCTGACCGTTGCAGTGGCGAAATCGCTGTTCCGGGTGATGGCCTATAAGGACGAGTACGAAGTCGCGCGCCTGTTCGGCGACCCCGCGTTCAAACGCTCTCTGGAACAGACCTTTGAGGGAGACTACACCCTTGAGTTTAACCTGGCGCCGCCGTTCCTGAGCCGCATCGACCCGGCCACCGGCAGACCCGCCAAACGGAGGTTCGGACCCTGGATGCTGGCTCTGATGCCTTGGCTGGCCCGTCTCAAATGGCTGCGTGGCAGCGCATTCGACCCGTTTGGCTACAGCACGGATCGCCGGCTGGAACGGCAGCTCCTGAAAACCTACCCGGCGCTGGTGGATCGGTTACTCAAGTCACTGCGGCCAGACAATCACCGGACCGCCGTTGAAATCGCTCTGCTCACATCGGAGATCCGCGGCTTCGGGCCGGTGAAACAGGCGGCGGCGGAATCGGTGTTGGCACGACAAGCGGCGCTTATGGACGCCTTCGAATCCACCCAGCCGGCCGACCGGGCCGCTTGAAAGCCTGGGTAAAATCCGGCCAGGCTATTGCCATTCGCCCCTGAGGGCCTGGACCTGGCTTTGCAAGCGCGACGCCACGACCACTTCCGGTGCCTGCGGGATGCCGATATGGATTCCGATTTTTGAACGGAATCGTCGTGGAACGCCCATCATGGCCTCCCCGTAGCGGCGGCTGAAAAAACTCCCCCACAGCCCGCACAGGGCGATGGGAATCACCGGAACCGGATCACGCTTGACGATGTGCTCGATCCCACTCTTGAACGGGTTCAGCTCACCATGGCGAGTGATCTCCCCTTCCGGGAAAATGCACACCAACTGACCGTCTTTCAATGCGCCCGAGATGCTGTCATTGGCCTGTTCCAGCAGCTTCGGGTCCTCACGGGCCGGGGCAATCGGTATGGCGCGGGCGGTTCGAAAAACGAAACTCAGCAGCGGAACCCCGAAGATCTTATGGTACATGACAAAGCGGATTGGCCGTCGCACGCAACCGCTGATGACCAGCGCATCCATGAAGCTGACGTGGTTGCAAACCAAAACCGCCGGCCCCTCGTCAGGGATCCGGTCCAGGCCTTCTTGGTCAATGCGGTACATAATGTGGATAAGAATCCATACGATGAACCGCATCAGGAATTCAGGCACAAGCGTGTAGATGTAGACCGCGACCGCGGCGTTCAGAAACGCAGTGAGCAGGAACAATTGGGGAATGGTGAGGCCAGCACCGAGCGCGACAATGGCAAGCAGAGCAGAGGCCACCATGAACAGGGCGTTGAGGATGTTGTTGCCGGCAATGATCCGCGATCGATAGGCGGGCTCAGAACGCTGCTGTATCAGCGAGTACAGCGGTACGATGTAGAATCCACCGAACATGCCCAACATGAGGATGTCGAACAGCACGCGCCAGCCACCACCCTGATCGAGAAAGCCCATCATGCCCAACAGTTCGCCACCGGCGTGGCCGGGCGGCGCAAAGTAAAGGTCGATGCTGAACACGGTCATGCCGATGGAGCCAAACGGAACCAGACCGATTTCCACCTTGTGACCGGACAGACGCTCACACAGCAACGAGCCAGCGCCAACACCCACCGAGAACAGGGTCAGCAACAGGGTGACGACCTGCTCATTGCCACCCAGCGTCAACTTGGTGTAGTTGGGCAGCTGAGCCAGATAGCTGGCGCCGAAAAACCAGAACCAGGAAATGCCCAGCACCGACAGAAACACGGTCCGATTGCCCCGCAGCAACCGATAGGTGCGCCAGGTCTCGGACAGCGGGTTCCAGTTGATGCGCAGATCCGGCGCCATCGCGGCCGCGGTGGGAATGCCGCGGCTGCTGAGATAACCGGCGGCGGCGACGATCATTGCCACGCCGGCGACGACGGCTGCGCCGTGAGGCTTTAGTGCAATCAGAACGCCACCCGCCATGGTACCCAGCAAGATGGCCAGAAAGGTACCGGTTTCCACCAAGCCGTTGCCGCCCACCAGCTCTTCCTGCTGCAGATGCTGGGGCAGGATCGCGTACTTGACCGGGCCGAACAGCGCCGACTGAATCCCCATCAGAAACAACAGACCGATCAGCAGCCACACGTTGCCGCTGATGAACCCGACGGCCGCCCCCAACATGATCCCCATTTCCAATAACTTGGTCAGGCGGATGAGGCGCGATTTCTCCAGCTTGTCGGCCAGTTGGCCGAAACTCGCGGAAAACAGGAAAAACGGCAGAATGAACAGACCAGCGGCCAGATTGATCAGCGTATTGGAACTCAGCCCCAGAGTATCTGTGGCCTGGAAGGCCAACATGACGATCAGCGCGTTCTTAAACAGATTGTCGTTGAAGGCACCGAGAAACTGGGTCGTGAAGAACGGGCCGAAACGGCGCTTGGTGAGCAGAACGAACTGGCTTCTGTCTTCCATTTTTTCAGTTTGTCCGGGCAGGGAACGGGGCGGCCACTTGCGGGTCACACCAGCAGTCTAACGCGCAATCACCGGCACTGACCTTCGAGTGATTTCCACGCCGCGGGTCCGATGGCAGTTTGCGCTACACTTCGGGTCCATTCCATTGGGAAAAGCCCTGTTTTTTTAGGCAGAGTCGCGCTCGCGTCCTATCGTTCACGGAGCAGGGCGCCGACCGCATGGTTGGCCCATGGCCAGAAAATCGCGGGAATTAGGCTGTGCATTTCAGTCCCAAGATGCATGTTCACGAATAGATCAGAGGCGCCCCAGGCGTCTGCGCGGTAGAAATGAATGCGGCGAGGTGCTGTCCAGTTCGCGAACGATTTCGCGATCGTCCGAGAAGCATAGCCGTCGCTATGTGACGAGGAGGATCGCGGAATCGGGCCGAAATGGCGGTGCCGCAGACCGTTCCCTTTCTACCGCGCTCCTAGGCAGTCTATCCAACCATGATCGCGGCATCCCGCGTTCGGAGCTGTACATGCAGTACAAGGATCTTCGAGATTTCATACAGAAGCTCGAGTCTGAGGGTGAACTCAAGCGGGTTCGCGTACCGGTGGACCCGAACTTGGAGATGACCGAGATTTGCGATCGCACACTGCGCGCCGGCGGCCCGGCGATTCTGTTCGAGCGGCCCAGCGGTTTCGATATACCGGTGTTGTGCAATCTGTTCGGTACACCCCGCCGCGTGGCGCTGGGCATGGGTGAGGACACGGTGGAGTCCCTGCGGGAAGTCGGCCGCCTGCTTGCCTTCCTCAAGGAACCAGATCCCCCTAAAGGCATGAAGGAGGCATGGAAGGCCCTACCCATATTCAAGAAAGTGCTCGACATGGCGCCGAAGAAAGTCGGTAGTCCGCCCTGTCAGCAGCAGGTGTTCGAAGGCCAGGCCGTGGATCTGGGACGCCTGCCGGTGCAGACCTGCTGGCCAGAGGACGCCGGCCCATTGATCACCTGGGGTCTGGTCATAACGCGGGGCCCGGACAAAAGCCGACAGAACATGGGCATTTATCGACAGCAGGTGATCGGGCGCAACAAGGTCATCATGCGCTGGCTCTCGCATCGCGGGGGCGCGCTGGATTTTCGCGACTGGCAGACCGCCCATCCGGGCGAGCCGTTCCCGTTGGCTGTAGCCTTGGGTGCGGACCCAGCCACCATCCTTGCTGCGGTGACACCGGTGCCCGACAGCCTGTCCGAACACGCCTTCGCCGGCCTGTTGCGGGGGTCCCGCACCGAACTGGGTCAGTGCATCGGCTCAGAGTTGCAGGTTCCGGCCTCGGCCGAGATCGTTTTGGAAGGCTTTATCTACCCGGGCGATACGGCGCCGGAGGGTCCGTTCGGCGATCACACGGGATACTACAACGAAGTCGACCAGTTCCCGGTGTTCACCATTGAACGCATCACCCAGCGCAGGGAGCCGCTTTACCACAGTACCTACACCGGCCGGCCACCGGATGAACCGGCCGTGCTCGGTGTGGCCTTGAACGAGGTGTTCGTGCCGCTGCTGCAAAAGCAGTTCCCCGAAATCATCGATTTCTATTTGCCGCCCGAGGGCTGTTCCTACCGCATGGCGGTGGTGAGCATGCGCAAGCAATATCCCGGGCATGCCAAGCGTGTGATGATGGGTGTGTGGTCGTTCCTGCGCCAGTTCATGTACACCAAGTTCGTGATCGTGGTGGATGAAGACATCGACACCCGCAACTGGCAGGATGTGATTTGGGCGCTGACCACCCGCATGGACCCACGTCGGGATTGTGTGATCGTAGACAATACGCCGATCGACTACCTCGACTTCGCCTCGCCCGTGTCCGGTCTGGGGTCCAAGATTGGGTTGGACGCCACCAACAAATGGGCGGGGGAAACCACCCGCGAATGGGGTCGTCCGATTCGCATGAGCGAAGCGGTGCGCAGGCGAGTGGACGACATCTGGCAATCCCTCGACCTGGGTGTGTGAGCCGGCCACGACCACCTGGTGGATAGGGTTGAATCAAAATCGGCGCGGGCCGGTCGAATTACCTAGGGCGCTTCTGATCTATTCGTGAACTTGCATCTTGGCACTCAAATGCACAGCTTCATCGTCCAAGCTGCTTTGTCCAGAGTAGATCAGAAGCGCCCTAGCTTGATGTAAGGGTTCGGGAGTCAATGAGTCATACGGTCACGATTCAGCCCAGCGGGCACAGAATTGTCGTGGAGACGGGCGAGAGCGTGCTTGAGGCGGGACTTCGCGAGGGCTTCGCGCTGCCCTATGGATGCCGCAATGGCGCATGTGGGTCCTGTGCGGGCAAGCTGCTTGCGGGTCGGGTGCACTACCCCGATGGCAAGCCCGCGGCCATTAGCGAGGACGAAATCGCACAGGGCAAAGCGCTACTGTGCCAGGCCCGTCCCGACAGCGACCTGGAGGTGGAGATTCGCGAAGTCGGGGCTGCGAAGGATATCCAGGTCAAGGTTCTGCCCTGCCGGGTCGCGGCCATGGATAAGCTGTCTCATGACGTCATGCGGTTGAAACTGAAACTACCCGCCACCGAACGGCTTCAGTTTCTGGCCGGACAATACATCGACATCATCCTCCGGGATGGACGACGACGCGGCTTTTCGCTGGCCACGGCGCCCCATGAAGACGATTTTCTGGAGCTCCATATCCGCCACGTGCCGGGCGGACGCTTCACGGACCACGTGTTTACGGACATGAAGGAGAAGGCGATTCTGCGCTTCGAAGGGCCACTGGGTTCGTTCTTTTTGCGGGAGGAGTCGGATCGACCGATTATTCTGATGGGGGGCGGCACCGGTTTCGCCCCATTAAGGGGAATGACAGAGCATGCGATTGCCGCGGGCCTGCAACGCCCAATCGAGATTTATTGGGGGGTGCGGGCGAAGCGGGATCTGTATCTGCATGATCTGGCCGAGGCCTGGGCGCGCGAGCATGAGAACATCCGCTACGTCCCGGTTCTGTCCGAGCCCGCCGAGGAAGACGAATGGTCCGGAAGGACCGGATTCGTCCATCAGGCGGTGACTGAAGACCATCCGGACCTGAGCGGGCATGAGGTGTACATGAGCGGGCCACCGGCCATGATTGAGGCCGCTCGCACCGCTTTCGCGAGCTGCGGGCTTCCAGATGAATTTCTGTTCTACGACTCGTTTGAGTACGCGTCAGACACACTACAAGCGCTGGACGGGAACTGACCGGAGAACGAACGCTATGCGGTCTGACCGATCGGTCAGACCGCATAGCGACGCACGCGACCGGGCACCGCCGATCGCCTCAAGATGTCTGGGTGGCGCCATCCGTCGGTGCCGGTTTGCGTTCCAGTTTCTCGGTGGCATCCGGATCGGCCACGTCCAATACGTTGCTGGTTGAGGAGAGTTCCTTGCCCGTCAACAAACGCATGCCGTTGCGGTAACTGTCGCGGGCCTTTTGCGGCTCTTCCAACTGATCCAGCAAGCTGCCAAGTTCCTGGTAGGCTTCCGGCGCCGGCCTCAGCGCAATACTGTGCTCATAGTACTGGCGCGCTTTCTGCCACTGATGATTACGCCGGGCGATGCGCCCCAGACTGAGCAGCAGATCCGGGTCTTTGGGGTGGCTCTGCAACCAGGCTTCGGCGAACTTGAGCTGAGTCTCGGCATTGGCCCGGTTGATCTCACCGTAGGCCAAGACGATCTTTGGATCCCAGTTATGATCCAGCGCTTTTCGGATGAGCTGTTCGGCACTGTCACCGGCCCCGTGCCCCTCCAGATAGCCAGCGTAGTCCACCAACATGTCCACATCCCGGCGCAGTGCCCCAGGCGTGTCCTTCCAGGCCTTTTGTAGAGTCTCGACGGAATCTGACTTGGCCGCTTCGGCCAGCAATTCATGGTAGACCTGGGTCTCCAGAGCCGTCATTTCGGCGCCCTTTAAGACTCCCCGCTTTTTAAGGTCCGGCAGAATGCGCCAAAGACCCTGCCAGTCCTTGGCCGCGAGTCGGCACTCCATGAGGCGCTTCAACACCTGAGGATGCTTGGGCGACTGCAGGCGCAAATGCTCCAGGGACTGTGCGGCCCGATCGAGCTGCCCGGTTTCCATCAGCAACTCGGCCTGAGTCAGACCGACGGCCACGTTCGCATTACCATCCTGGGGCGTGGCCAGCTTGAGCAGTTTGTCGCGTTTGGCATCGTCCCCGAGGTGCTGCGCCGCCTTGGCCGCGCCGATATAGCTGAGCGCTGGGGTATCGTTATAGTTGGCGGATTTGACCAGGGTCTTTTCTGCCGAACTCCACTTGCCCTCGGCCAGTTGCTCCATACCGGTGGACAGCAGGCGATGGGCTTTGTGCAATCGACGCCGGTCGTTGGCCTCCCGGGTGTTTTTGGGCAATTCGGCCAACCGCATGGAGTAACGCACCAGTTTATAGAGCACCACAAAGGCGACCAGGGTGAACACCAGCAGTACGGCGACACTGGTTTCCACCGTCCATTGCCCGACGGTCACCAGAACATAGCCCGGATCCTCCTTGACCAGCAGGGCGACGCCCACTGAGCAGAACAAGGCCAGAATCAATATCACCAAAAGCTTCATGCCGAGCCCTCCCCGGCGGCATCAGTGTTTTCATCGGGCAAAGTCTTTAGCGGCTTCCGGGTTTCCATGATGTCGCGGAATGTGCGCAGTGAGCGCGAGACGTCCGGCAGATAAGGGTGCAATTCAACCTGCTGCAACGCCTTGAGCTGCGCAACGGCATCTATAACCCGCTCGTCGTTGGTGTCGAAATACTGGTCGATCCATTGCAGGGCCGTTGCCAGGTTATCCTGGTAACTGGAACCGTCATCGAGCAGTGCGGCCAACTGCGCCTGCTCGATCTTCAGCCTGAGATTCTGAGCCAGGAAATACTCCTCCTGGGGCGCAATCAGGGGTGCGGCCTCCCGCCGCTCATGTCGTATCACCACCAATTGTTTGATTTCACCCCAGGCGCTGGTCGCCGCGTCTTCCCACCAGCCTTCCTGATCGGTGTCCACGTTGGCCTGAGTCTCGGCCCGTTTGGCCGCAGCCTGATCCTTGATCACCTGGGTTCGGGCATCGTTACGCAGCGGCAACGAATAGGCTTCCTTGGCCAACACGTCCAGCGTGTGGGCCAATTCTGCCCGGTCGAGCTGCTTGGCACTGCGCAGGGCGGCAATTTCCTCCTCGAGGATCACCTGCACCGGCGCGAACGCCAGCTCATCGACCACATTCAGCCGTTGCTGGGCCATCACCACCGCCGACAACGCGCCGTCGACATCTTCCTGATAGCGAAGACGATGAGACGCAATCTGCAGCAGATAATCCACCTCTGACAGGGTCCAGGCATTTCGATCCCCACCACTGGCAACATTTTCACGCACCACCTCGAGGGACTGCCCCAGCCCTCGTTGCGTGAGCTGAAGACTGTCAATCTGGGCCTGCATACGGTCTTCCAGAGTCTTTTGCGCCGCGCGAATCTCGGCTCGCAGCGAGCTCATCTGGGACTCAGCGGTTTGCAACGACTCGGCCACGGTCTTGGTCGCGGTACTGAGTTGCTCTGTGACCGTTTGGTCCAGTTTGCTGA
>Ga0316191_10001699_pt1 | contig 15629 bp, 14 predicted proteins | sample Eddworburr2cm_MG_FD_204928 | JGI IMG/M metagenome (GOLD analysis project Ga0316191, IMG submission 204928) | Coastal sediment microbial communities from Maine, United States - Eddy worm burrow 2 cm | ecosystem: Environmental > Aquatic > Marine > Coastal > Sediment | place: USA: Maine...
GCACCGGGTAGTGCTCGCTGCCGCACAGCGCCGTGTGTTCCAGGATGTGCGCGACTCCGGTAGAGTCTTGTGGCACGGTGCGCAGCGCAACCAGGAACACATTCTCATTGTTTTCGGAAGCCAGATGATAGTGCACGGCACCGGTAGCCTTGTGTTCGAACTGCTGCACCTGGATATTCAGGGAGCCGATAGCCTCCTGTCGCAGGGGCGTGAAAGCGGGATGGGCTTGGGGTAGAGCGGCACTGCTGTTACTCATGAAATTTCTCTGGGGTTGGGGACAGATCAATTGGGGTCGCTATTTTAGGGTAAGTTCGCGGCTTTTGGCAGTAATTCTATGCGGTAGATCCAGGGCCAGCGCTTGCCGGTTACCCAGATGCCGCCGTCGCGCGGGTTGTGGGCGATACCATTGAGTACGTCTGTACCGCTGCGCCGTTCATCGGGTGGCAACAAACCCTGTAAATCGATATTGGCCTGCACCTCGCCATTGCCAGGGTTGATGATGACGATGCGTTCGGTTTGCCAGATATTGGCCCATATCTGGTCATCTATCCACTCCAGTTCATTCAGCCTGGCCACCGGTTTGCCCTGTTCTGTGACGGCCACACTGCGCAGTATCTTCCCAGATTGCGCGGACATGAAGTGCAGCTTGTGGCTGCCGTCGCTGTAGACCAGCTCTCTGCCGTTACTGGTCAGGCCCCAGCCCTCGCCCGGCAGTGGGACGCTATGCAGGGGCTGCAGCTGTTCGCGCTGGTAGACCAGCATGAGCCGGTTGCGCCAGGTGAGTTGGTAGACCCGGTCCCCCAATACGGTGACACCCTCGGCGAAGATGCGCGGGTGCAATTTGCGCGACTCCCGCAGTTCGCCCTCGGGAAAACTGTAGTGAAGCAGGTGGGATTGCCCATAATTACCGGTGCTCACGTACAGGGAGTCATCGATAATCTGCAGCCCCTGCACGAAATTCGCCCTGGATTGTGGCAGGCGGTCGATTACCCGGTACCCGTACTGCTCTACCGCTGACGCCAATGCCGGCAGCACAAGCAATAGCCAAACCAGGCTGCGTGCCAGTTGCATCGGTCAGATCCGGTTGCGAGACAGGTCGCGCAGCAAAAAACGCGCGGGTGCCAGTGCGCGACACAACTCCCTGTCCATAGGCGGGGGTTCACCGCACAGCTGGCTGGCCAGTAGTTCCGCGGCTATTGGCGTGGAGGTCAGGCCGCGGGAGCCGTGTCCGGTATTGAGATACAGTCCAGGCACATATTCACCGGTGCTGTGAATGATTTGCCTGGCATTGTTGCGCAATTGTCCGTAGTCGCGCAAGAACGCCTGCCGCTCGGGCACCGCTCCCACCAGTGGTAAATAGTCCGGTGTGGCGCAGCGATAACCCACGCGCCCGCGCAAGGCGTGGGTATCAATCGCCGACAGTTCGTCGCGATAGTCTGGAACCGCGGCGGCTAGCCGCGCCAGGTTCTCCCGGTGATCATCCTCGCGCAACCGACTATCCGGGTCTTGCAGGCCGAAAGTCGCGCCAATACAGTGCTCTCCGTTTCGCGCCGGGGCGATGTAGCCCTTATGGCACAGCGCTGCGCGCAAATCTTTTAGCGGGCCACTACTGCTCAGGTCGGTGGTTTGCCCCCGAATTGGCTGCAGCGGCAACCACTCCAGGCCCGGAATCTGGTTTGCGGCATTGCCGGTGGCGATCACGGCGTTGGATGCCTGCGCGACTATCTCAGCGCCGCGCAGGGCTTGCCAGCCGCCATCTTCCAGTCGCACCGTGAGCTTGCCGCAGTCCTGCATTAACGAAATATTGGGGTGTGCGGCGAGGGCGCGGCAGACGGCAACCGGACTCAGCCATCCCGAGGCGGGGAACCAGTATCCGGCTGAAGTCTGGGCAATGCCGAGGATTGTATTTGCCTGGTCCGCGTCCAGCACCTGGGCGAGTTCCGGCACGGTCTCCAGGACGCCGGCCAGCGCTTCCATTTCCCTGGCGTCATCGCTCTGGTGGAAGCTGCCGCAGAGCGCGCCGTCGCGCCCCTCGCGCAGTGCGTTGCGTTGTAATAGTTCGAAATACAAGGCACTGGCATAGCGAAAGCTCTGCAGGGCGAAATCGGTGAGTGCCGAATGCTTCAGCGATAGCCTGGTATAGAGTATGCCCTGCTCATTGCCCGATCCCTCTGCTGCCAGCGCTGACTGGTCCAGCAAGGTTACCGCAATGCCCCGGCGCGCCAAGGCGTAGGCTGTATGACAGCCTGCCAGCCCCCCGCCTATAACCAGCACCCGTTCGGGGGGTGCTCTGCGCTGGGCAGGCAGATCCCAGGGGGTGACGCTTGCTGGCGCCGGCGCCGGCCTTTCGCGTGTCATAGTCCCGCGCAAACACTCGCGCTTGCGTCCGAAGCCCGGTACTTTTTCCACGGTAAACCCCGCGGCGCCCAGTTCCCTGCGTACCTGGCCCGCGGCAGTAAAAGTGGCAAAGGTGGCATTGTCCCGGCACAGTTGCCCGACGGCATGGAGCACCTCGCGCCGCCACATGCCTTCATTGCGCGCCGGGGCAAAACCGTCCAGGTACCAGGCATCTACCAGCGGCAGTTGCAGGCTGGCGAGCTGCGGCAGGGCGTGGCCCGCATCTTCCCACCACAGATCCAGGGTGACAGCGCCATCCTCAAACTGCAGTCGATGTTGTCCAGGTATCAGACCCGGGTAGTGTTGTTGCAACTGTGATGCAAGATTTTCCAACGCCGGCCATTGGCCCAGGGCACGTGCCAGGTCCGCTCGCGACAGCGGAAACTTCTCTATGGACAGATAGTGCAACCGGGGGCGTGGCTGCGGCAGGTCGCGCCAGGCCTGCCAGGTGAGCAGGAAATTGAGGCCTGTACCGAAGCCGGTTTCACCAATACAAAAATGCTTTTCGGGATGCAGTTGCCAACGCTGTGGCAGTTGGTTGCCGAGCAGGAAGACGTAACGGCTTTCTTCCAGGCCGTTATCGCGAGAGTAATAAACATCGTCAAACGCTGCCGCCACCGGGTTAGCCGCGTCATCCCACTGCAGATCGGCCGCCGTTACCGGCTGCCAGGGTGTGTTGGCACGGCTCATCCGGCCCGGTTTTTGAGGTTTACTTCAGCGGGTAGCCAGGCGGGAATATGCGGTTCGTCTTCGGCCAGCAAGTCATCCACCGCAAAGATATGCAGCTCGGGTTCACCGCCGGGGGGTTGGTAAAAGGTGACCATATAGTCTCCGGCGCTGGCGTTTTGAGGCAGCCTGACGTCCCAGCTATTGTCCTGTATGCGCAACGTGGTGTCACCCGGTTGCAGGCGTATACGCGCCAGGTAATGATGTTTTCCTACAGGTTTGAGGCTGCGGTTTTCGCTGCCAATGAGCTTGCCGAAAAGGCGGGTCTTGATGCCACAGATGGGTGCTATGTCGCGTCGGCTCTCGGGGATATTGGGGTCGGAAAGCCGCCGTGTAATTTGCGTCAGCGCGGTGCTGCCCTCGGATCCATTGAGGCGGACCTTGTCGATGCTGAACGGAATCCTGGCCAGTGTCTCGGCATCTCTTTTTGCCGCCGCGCGCTGGGCCATCTCTTCATCGGTGGGCAGGGTGCGCGCTGACTCCTGTAATTCCGTGTAGTACTCGGCCAGCAATGCATGCAGGCGCTTGACGTTTTCCTTGTCCCGCTCCAGGTCGTAGGCAGCGCTGTGCACGCGCAGTGGTTTACTTTCTATTGCCTGTTCGCTTTCCGGCTCAGGGTTGCTGGTGTCGGGTGCCGGTGTGACCGTCGCCAACGCCCCGGCCATGATGATCTGTTCCTGTAGCAGCGTCACTTCCCGCTCGGTGACCTGGATCAGGCGTTTCCGAATAGAGACCATTTCCTGTGCCAGCTTTTTCACTGCGGGATTACTGCTTTGCTCTGCGGGCGTGCCGTCAGCATGCAGCATCATGATGGTCGTTTTGTATTGCTCCAGCTCGCGGGTGAGCATTTCCCGCTCATCGGTGAGAGTCTGCAACTCCCTGATGGCTGCCGAGTCCTGGGCATGGGCATACTGCGGTAGGAGCAACGCAGCAAGCAACAACAACGCCAGCAGAGCTGGCAACAGCTGTTGTGCGGTATAGCCGGCAGGGCACTGCGTTGTTGGCAGCGGCACACGCATAGTGCGTTATCCGTGTATGAATGAGCCGAAATCATACCAGAATGGGTGGCTTTTCGGCCGCCTGGCGTTGAATTACGAGACATAGATCACATTTACGCCGCCCTAAACGGGCTTTAGGGGCTACGACTTTATTGCCTGGAACGCTTGAGGGCATTAGACTTTGGTTCCCCTGCAGAGAGAGAGCCACATGCCGCAGTACCAATCGCAGTCGATTCCCCGCGAAAAATTCATGCTGATGGCAGTTAACCTGCTGCACAAAGCCTTTGTAGAGGCGGCGCGCACGGATGCCAAGAACGCTTTTCGAGATATCTCCGAAAGCCGGGATGTTAATCTGGCCACGGTGCGTATGGAGGATGAATCCACCAGCCGATTCAAGCTGATGCTGGATCACAGTGAATACCAGGGCAAATTCAATTACGGCGCCTTCCGTGGCAGCCTGGCAACCTTGATTACCAATATCACCCAGGCTCTGCGCGATGAACGTGAGGTTAACGTATTCAACGCCCAGGGTGACGCCAACACCATGATCTTCGGGGTTACCGCGGTCACGCTGGAGGATGATAAGCCCAATGTGATGGTTCTCGGGGCGGACCTGGGTACCGCTGCCGGTGAGGTTGTGCTGCGGCTGATGTACCTGGACCCGAAGCAGTTTACGGCTGAGGAAGAGGTCGCAGTGCGGCAAGCCGAGGATGAACAGCGGCCTGCCTAGGTGTGCTAGCTGACCTGCGGTAAGGGCGGTCGCTCCATAGAGATTTTTTCAGTCGGCGCCATGACATCCGCGCTGCCGCTGGCCACCAGCTTTTGATGCTGGTTGTAGGCTTTGCAATCCAGCGTGACCTGGTGGCGCTTATCGTTTTTGGCGGTGACTTCCAGCGCAATGGTGATCGTGTCGTCGATCTTCACCGGCAGGCGAAAGCGCAGGGACTGGCCCAGGTAGATAGTACCCGGGCCCGGTAGTTCCATAGCCAGCGCCGCGGAGATCAGTGCGCCGGTGAGCATGCCGTGGGCAATGCGCCCCTTGAACTGCGTGCCGGCGGCGAAGGCCTCGTCCAGGTGCACCGGGTTGACGTCACCAGAGACAGCGGCGAACAGGCTGATGTCACGTTCGCTGATCTGCTTGGAATAAGTGGCCGTTTGCCCTATGGTGATCTCCTCATAGGTAAAGTTTTCCAGTTGTGACATTTGTTCTACCCCCATTTTTTCTCGCTCGCGACAGCATACCGCGTTTTCACCGGTCGGGCTGCAAGCCGTTGTTCCCGCACAGGTTGCCCTGATGCCGGACGCCTCCGCGCCGTCCCTGCGCGCCCTCGAGATAAGCTATCCTGCTGAACTCCCCGTTGTAGAACGCAGGGAAGAAATAGCACGCGCCATTGAGCAACACCAGGTGGTGATCGTGGCCGGTGAAACCGGTTCCGGAAAAACCACCCAGTTACCGAAAATCTGCCTGGAACTTGGTCGCGGCCGCAAGCAGCTCATCGGCCATACCCAGCCCCGGCGTTTGGCAGCACGCACCGTGGCGCAACGCATTGCGCAGGAGCTGGATACGTCGCTGGGTGACCTGGTGGGTTACCAGGTACGTTTCAATGACAGGGTCTCCGAGGCGACGGCCATCAAGTTGATGACCGATGGCATTTTGTTGGCGGAAATGCAGCGCGACCGCCTGTTGCGCAAATACGACACTATTATCATCGACGAGGCTCATGAACGTAGTCTCAATATTGATTTTTTACTGGGTTATCTCAAGCGCATCCTGCCCAGGCGGCCCGACCTCAAGCTGATCATCACCTCTGCCACCATCGATGTAGAGAGTTTTTCACGTCACTTCGGCGATGCGCCCATCATTGAAGTATCCGGACGCACTTATCCGGTGCAGACCCATTACCTGGACGCGGCCCAGGAGGACGAGGATCAGCCGTCGCAGATCGTTTCCCTGGTGCAGGATATCGACGCGGGCCAGTACGGCAAGCGCGGTGATATCCTGGTATTCCTGCCAGGGGAACGCGATATCAGGGAAGTCGCCAAGGCACTGCGGCGAGACAGCGAGCTGGATATCCTGCCCCTGTACGCGAGACTGAGCCAGGCCGAGCAAAACCGTGTATTTGATATCAGTCGCCGGCGGGGTAACCGTGTGGTACTTGCCACCAACGTTGCGGAGACCTCTCTCACCGTACCCGGAATCCGCTATGTCATAGACCCGGGTCAGGCGCGCATCAGTCGCTACAGTTATCGCACCAAGTTGCAGCGCCTGCCGATTGAAGCGATCTCCCAGGCCAGTGCCAACCAGCGTCAGGGCCGCTGCGGGCGTATCGAAGCCGGCGTGTGTTTGCGCCTTTACAGCGAGCAGGACTTCGCGAATCGACCTGAATATACAGATCCGGAGATCAAGCGCACCAACCTGGCTTCTGTGGTGTTGCAGATGCTGACTCTGGGCCTTGGTGAAGTTGAGCAGTTCCCCTTCATCAATCCTCCAGACCCGCGATTGGTACGCGATGGCTACAAACTGCTGGAGGAACTCGGAGCGGTGACCTCTGCGGGTAAAGTCACGGCTATAGGGCACAGCATGGCAGGAATGCCAGTGGATCCCAGGCTGGCGCGGATGGTGCTCGCCGCCGGGGAGCAGGGCTGTCTTGAAGAAATTCTGGTCGTGGTCAGCGCCTTGGCGGTGCAGGATCCGCGAGATCGGCCGCCCGAAAAACAGCAGCAGTCAGACCAGATGCACGCGCGGTTTCGACACCCGCGATCAGATTTCATGGCCTGGTTGAACTTGTGGCGTTACTACGAACAGCAGCGCCAGGAACTTAGCCAGAACCAGTTGCGCAAGCTGTGCAAGCGTGAGTACCTGTCGTTTATGCGTATGCGCGAATGGCGCGATATCCATACCCAGCTCAGTATCGCCTGTCGCAAACTGAAGTTGCGAGCGCGAGGCGTGTTGCCGGAAGAGGAAAACTACCAGGCCATACACGTCGCACTGCTCAGTGGATTGTTGGGCAATATCGCCCAGTTACAGGAGGGCAGGGAGTACCTGGGGGCCCGCAATCGCAAGCTGTTTGTCTTTCCGGGCTCATCGCAGGCGCGCAAGCCGCCGAAATGGCTGGTGGCGGCAGAGATCGTGGAGACTTCCAGGGTGTATGCCCGGGAAGTGGCCGCGATCGAGCCCCAGTGGGTCACCGGGATTAACCCGGACCTGCTAAAACGCCATTATTACGAGCCGCGCTGGCAAGCGCGCAGCGGTCGCGTGATGGCTTACGAGCGCCTCAGTCTCTACGGCCTGACCGTATCTGATAAACACTCGGTACACTACGGGCCAATCGCCCCGGTCGAGAGCCGGGAGTTGCTCATCCGCGAGGGCTTGATCGCCGGTAAGTATCGGCAGTTTCCGACCTTCCTCAAACACAACCGTCGCCTGGTCCGGGAACTGGAGGAGATGGAGTCCCGTACCCGGCGACGCGACATTCTCGCGGAAGACCAGGTACTGTTTGAGTTTTACGACGAGCGCCTGCCGCCGGACGCCTATACCGCCGGACGACTGCAGAACTGGTTGAAGCGCAATACAGAACAGGCAAAGGGTCTGTTTATGCAGCGCGAGACCCTGCTGGCGCGCGACCCGGGAACCGGCCTGGTCGATCAATTTCCCGATACCCTGGAGTGGCAGGATATGCACTTTGGGCTCAGCTACCGCTTTGAACCGGGCAATCTCACGGACGGCGTATCGGTGACCGTGCCGGTGGGCCTGCTTAATCGTGTGCCGCGCTTTCTGTTTGGCTGGTTGGTCCCCGGTTTGCTGCGCGAAAAGTGTATTCAACTGGTGAAGGGGCTGCCCAAGGATAAGCGCAAGCGACTGGTGCCGGCACCGGATTACGTAGACCGCGCCCTGGCGCAACTGCAGCCGGAGAATGTGGACCTGTTGGAGGTGCTGGCAGCCAGGTTGTCGCAACTGGGCGGGGTGGCGCTGTCTCGCCATGACTGGGATGAGAGCAAGCTGGGCGATTACTACCGCATGAATATAAGGGTGGTCGATGCGCAAGGTCGCCTGCTGGAACAGGGGCGGGACCTGGATACCCTGGTGGAACTCTGTCGCCAGGATACTCGACAAAGTATAGACACCGGTAGCGCACAGTCCCCGGCCCGGGAGGGCATCACCCGCTGGGACTTCGGTGATTTACCTCGTGAGTGGCGTTTCCGCCAGGCGGGAATCGATATCGTTGCCTTTCCCGCATTGTGTGATTGCGGCAACAGCGCGGCCATCCGGCTTTGCGATTACACCGATGAAGCGAACCTGCAGCACCGGCTCGGCGTGTTGCGCCTGTTGCGACTGGGCAACAGCCAGCAGGTGAAATACCTGCGCAAGCAACTGTTGCGGGGCAACGACTTCAACCTGCTGTTGGCGGGCAGCGGCCTGGATAGGACGGTGTTGGTAGAGGACCTGATCGATGCGGCCTATATGCAGGCCATGGCTGTGGACGATAAGCTGCCTTTCAGCGAAAAGGCTTTTGAGGCGCTGCAACAGACTGCTGGCAATACCGTTATAGAGCAGGCCAATGAACTGGAAGCATTACAACTGAATACACTGCGAGCACTGGCAAAACTACGCCAGCTGCTGGCGGGCATGCCGGGCGGCAAATGGGCGGACACCCGCGCTGACATAGAAAACCAGTTACGGGAATTATTGGCTGAGGGGTTTCAGCGTGATACACCGCAGCAGTGGCTGGCCCAGTATCCCCGCTATATGAAAGCCCTGCTCACCAGGGTGGAGCGACTCAGCGGACAATACCCCAAGGACCAGAAGTACACCGCGTCCCTGCAGGCCTTGTCGCAACCATTGTTGGATGCTCAGGCGCAGCATAGCGGCCTGTTGTTGCGCTGCCAGGCTGCGCAGCAGTATCGCTGGATGCTGGAGGAGTTCCGGGTGTCGCTGTTTGCGCAGCACCTGGGGACGCGCCAGGCGGTATCCCAGAAACGACTACAGGCACAGTGGCTGCAGGCGCAGCAGTGGTTGGACAAAAAGCCGCACTAAATATATGGTTAAAAAGTAGGCTATTATTTGCCTCGGTGATGAAACTTACCGATTAGGTCTGGGTCATACCTCTCAAGAACGCGATCGAGGCAGGCTATGGTCACCCGGCGCTTCGAGTGGTAAAACAACTATTTGATTACTTACAGGGAAAAAACTATGTCTCAGTCAAGAAAACCTCTCGCTGTCGCCCTGGGTGCGGCGTTTCTGGCAAGCTCTATTGCCCCTCTGGCTTCAGCCGAGGTAAATCCATTCTCCGCGCAGCAGCTCAGTGGCGGCTATGACCTGGCCAACTACGACAAGCATGAAGAAGGCAAGTGCGGTGAAGGCAAGTGCGGCGACAAAAAAGGTGAAGGCGAAGGCTCCTGCGGTGGCGACAAAACTGGAGAAGGCTCCTGCGGCGGCGACAAAGCCGGAGAAGGTTCCTGTGGTGGCGAGAAGGCCGGTGAAGGCTCTTGCGGCGGCGACAAGTCTGAAGGCGAAGGCAAGTGCGGCGAAGGTAAGTGCGGTGGCTAGTGTTTGATGCCTGAGCAACAACCCCGGGAGTTCCGCGGAGCGGGTCTCGGTTTGCGGCGGGCCCTGATGGGCCCGTTGCAGTCTATGGACCAGGACTCGGTGGACTTCATGGAAGTAGCGCCCGAGAACTGGATTGGCGTTGGCGGTCGTTTCGGGCGTCAGTTTCGCGCCCTGGCCGAACGCTATCCCCTCATACTACACGGACTATCACTTGATATAGGTGGTCCTGATCCCATCGACACTGAGCTTGTAAGCGGCGTCAGGCAATTGATGGAGGAGGTGGGAGCCACCTTATACAGCGAACACCTTAGCTATTGCGCGGCCCAGGGACATCTCTACGATTTATTGCCAATTCCCTTTACCGAAGAGGCCGTACGCCACGTCGCTGAACGGGTGCGGCAGGTACAGGATATTATTGGGGCCCCCATCGCCCTGGAGAATGCCTCTTACTACGCTCAACCCCATACTGAATTATCTGAAAGCGAATTTATCTGCGCGGTGCTGGCCGAGAGTGGCTGTGACCTGTTGCTGGATGTGAACAATATCTATGTGAACAGCATCAACCATCGCTATGATCCCCTGGATTTCCTCGATGCGCTGCCATTGGAGCGCGCCCGCTATATTCACATAGCGGGGCATTTCGATGAGGCCGAGGACCTCAAGGTCGATACCCATGGCGCGGATGTGATCGACCCGGTATGGGCCCTGCTGGCCCAGGTCTATGCCCGTTTGGGGCCCCTGCCTACGCTATTGGAGCGGGATTTCAATTTCCCGCCGCTGGCGCAGTTGTTGCTCGAGGTAGACCAGATACGAGAATTGCAGCGGCCCGCTATCCATGGCGTGCGCCAGGCCGGGGTACTCTAATCGTGTCGGCACTGCATGACAGCCAGATGACCATGGCGCGCTATTTGCGCGACCCGCAGGGGCAGCCGCCACCCGCGGGTATTGAGGAGCGCCGCCTGAAGATTTACCGCGAGCTGGTGTACAACAATATCGAGGGCTTTATCAGCGGCGGTTTCCCGGTATTGCGCAGTCTCTACGATGACGATAGCTGGCACCAGCTGGTGCGTGCTTTCATTGACCAGCACCGCTGTCACACGCCGTATTTCCTGGAAATCAGTCAGGAATTCCTCCGGTTCCTGATGGAGGACTACCAGCTCTCGCCCGGTGACCCCCCGTTTATGCTGGAGTTGGCACACTATGAGTGGGTAGAGCTGGCCCTGGACGTTGCGCTGGAGGAGGTGCCGCCACCCGCGCCAGTGGCGGATATGGCATCTGCCATTTTGCGGTTGTCGCCGCTGGCCTGGCTGTTGAGTTACCGCTTTCCGGTGCACCAGGTGGGCCCGGGCTTTCAGCCGGCAGAGGCGGCGGAACCGACCTACCTGGTGGTCTACCGGGACAGTGCTGATCAGGTTCAGTTTATACAGCTGAATGCCGCTACCGCCCGGTTACTGGAGCTGGTGCGCGACAATGAAACTGGCTCAGCCGCTGAATTACTCGGCACCCTGGCCGGTGAGTTGGGTATGGAGGAGGCGACAATTCTGGATTTCGGGCTGGGGCAGCTGGGTGATTTCTTCGAAAAAACTGTGGTTCAGCTCACACTAGTTTCATCTGCGGCTGTTGCCCCGGCGCCTGTCGGGGAGTAATATCCCGTATCCCTGTTGAAGACCGTTCGTCGATGCCCCTGTCGCGCTATCTCCTAACCATCGTTTTACTCTTTCCCCTGACGTCTGCCTCCGCTGCAGAGGAGGAAAACGTTGATCCCTGGGAGTCTACAAATCGCAAGATTTTCGCCTTCAATGAAACCCTGGACAGGTATATCCTGCGCCCGGTAGCCAAGGGCTATGACTTCGTGATGCCCGATGCGGCGCAGCGCGGGGTGGGTAACTTCATTTCCAATATCTACGAGTTCAACTCGGTGTTTAATTCCCTGCTGCAGGGCCGGCTCGAGGGCGCGGCACAAAGTGGTGGGCGTCTGCTGGTAAATACAACCCTGGGGGTTCTGGGCTTTTTTGATGTGGCCACGGCTATGGGTATTGAACCCAATGTTTCCGATTTTGGCCAAACCCTGGCCGTATGGGGTGTAGAACCCGGCCCGTTTGTGATGTTACCGGTTTTCGGGCCGCGCACGGTGCGCAGCGGGGTGGGCTATTTTGTCGACACGTATACCTCGATACCGGCGTTGATAGAAGACCGGGAGGCCGCCTACGTGTTCTGGACCATAGAGGTGATCGACTTCCGGGCTGGTCTGCTGGACGCGGACGACCTTATCACCGGAGATCGCTATATTTTTATCCGGGATGCCTACCTGCAGGCCCGGCGTACGTATATCAATGGCGGTGTGGTGGAGGACAGTTTCTCCGATTATGAAGAACAGGGTGAATGGGAAGAGTTCTGAGTGCCCCCCACCGCTTCCGGGCTTGGTGCTAAGGTGGGTAATATGTTGCAAATTTGTGAAATCCTGCCCAAACCGTGACCTGCGTGGTTGCTTGAGCCCTATGATGGGCGTAGTGTCTCGCCGAATGCCATTTCAAAGTCCCCGCCGATGACCGCAACCGGTAATGTGCTGATAGTAGACGACGATCCAGCCCGCGCCCAGTCGCTGGCCGAGGTGGTCTCCAGTGGCGGTTTCAGCACCCAGATCGTAACCGACGTTAATAATTCCAACTTTTCCCTGGGCGCCAGTAGCGAACTGGATGTGATTCTGTGCGAGTTGGAACTCAAGGGGGTATCCTGGGGCGATGCCAGGCGGACCTTGCGCGAGATGGATGTACAGGTGCCGGCAATCATGCTCAGTGACGCCGCCGATGCCAAGCTTATGATGACGGCACTGCGCCTGGGCGCCAGTGACTTTTTCCTGCGGCCCGTGGAAGATAAAGAGGCCCTGTTTCGTTCCATAGAACGCTGTGTGCGCCAGCGCCAGATGCGCCGGGAGTTACAGGAGTCGCGGCAGCGGCTGGAAGCGGCCAATACAGAACTGCGCGGCACGGTTAAAATGCTGGAACAGGATCAGCAGGCCGGGCGCCAGGTGCAGCTGCGAATGCTGCCGGTTACCCCGCTGGTGCTGGACGATTATGTGTTTAGCCACACGGTGATACCGTCTTTGTATCTCAGCGGCGACTTCACCGACTATTTTACGGTGGGTGACCGCTTCGTGACCTTTTTTATGGCGGATGTATCCGGGCATGGCAGCTCCTCGGCATTTGCCACGGTGCTGCTGAAAAACCTGTTTGCGCGCAAACGTTCGGATCTCCTGCGTCGTAATGACGATACGGTATTGAGCCCGGTAGCCATGCTCAAGAGCGCCAATCGGGAGTTGCTGGACCTGTCTGTGGGCAAATTCGCCACCATGGTAGTAGGCTTACTGGACATGGAAGAGAATACCTTGCGCTACAGCGTGGCGGGCCACCTGCCACAGCCAGTGCTGGTTTCCGCCGAGGGCGCGCATTATTTGCGCGGCGAGGGACCTGCGGTCGGGCTGATGGAAGATGCCCACTACGAGGAGCACCTGATCGAATTGCCCGGGAGCTTCATGCTGGCGCTGTTTTCCGATGGTATTCTGGAAATCCTGCCCCCGAAGAACCTCATAGAAAAAGAAAAATACTTCCTGGACGTGTTTGAGCAGGCGGCGGATTCACCGGAGGAACTGGTCACGCGACTGGGTCTGGACCGGGTGGAAACCGCGCCCGATGATATTGCCGCCCTGTTTATCAGCAAGAGGGGGTGACGTGCAGGAAGGGAAAATACTCGCAGCCAGCCACGACGGTGCCTATGTTATCCGTCTGCAGGGTGATGTGCGGCTGACGCTGTGTACCACCATCGATGAATATTTCCAGCACATGTACGAGGACCCGGCGTTCGCCAGTGTGTGGGTAGACCTGTGCGAGGCGGAGGGTATAGACAGCACCACGCTGGGCTTGCTGGCCAAGCTGGCATTGCAGGTGAAAGAGCGCTTCGGCTTCGAGCCCGCGATCTATTCCTGTGATCCCGGCATTAATCGTCTGCTGAAAAGCATGGGTTTCCAGCGCCTGTTCGAGCTGCACGAAGAAGTCTGCAACGATCCTGAAGATATCAGCGAGATCCCCGCGGTGGATGGCAGTGAACAGGCGGTGAAAGAAAAGGTCATCGAGGCGCACCGGGTGTTGATGAATCTCAGCGATGAGAATCGCACACGCTTCAAGGATCTAATGAGCGTGCTGGAACGCGGTTAAGCCGGGCCAGCAGCCTGCAACTTGCTGCGAATATAATCCTGGTGGGGTACATACGTCAGCTCCGCCACCTGCCGGATAAGGGCTTCCTCGTATTTATCCAGGTTGCCGTCCGCATAGGCGACAGACCACATGGCGCTCACCAGTTTCAGTTTCTGCTCTGCGCTGTAGTGGTCATTAATCACGCGGGTGAACTCGTACAGTGATATCGCTTCGTCCACCTGGCTGGTGGCGCTCACCATCAGGTCGTGCACTTGTGCCAGCGGGAGGCCCAGGGTTTCGCTAAGTAATTTTTCCACAGCCTGTTGCTCGGCCATGTCCTCAGTGAAATCGGCCCGTGCGGTCTCAATCAACAGCGCGGCAGCTGCGAGGTGCAGCCGATCCTGCGACTGCTCTTCACTCTCCCGCGGGGGAGCTTCAAATAGTGCTTTGAGTGCGTTAATCATCGTGAACTAATGAGTTGCTCCAGCTTGATCTGGTCGGCGACGAAATTGCGGATGCCCTCGGCCAGTTTTTCCGTTGCCATGGCATCTGCATTGAGCTCATAGCGGAAATCGGTCTCTACTGGGGCAGCTTTACTGTCGCTTGACTGGGCATCGTCCGCGCTGAGCCGCTGTGTAAGGTCACCGGCGTCACCGGCCAGTTCTTCCAGTAGCGCCGGACTGATGGTCAGGCGATCGCAGCCGGCCAGGGCTTCAATTTCTCCGGCATTGCGGAAGCTGGCCCCCATGACTACAGTTTCATAACCGTGTTGCTTGTAGTAATGGTAAATACGCGCAACGGACTGCACGCCGGGGTCGTCCTCCGGCTTTTCTATCACCAGATCCGTGTTGGCCTTGTACCAGTCCAGGATGCGCCCCACGAAGGGTGAGATCAGGAATACCCCGGCGTCGGCGCAGGCAGCGGCCTGGCTGAATCCGAACAACAGGGTGAGGTTGCAGTTGATGCCCTCCTGTTCCAGTTGCCTGGCCGCCTGTATGCCTTCCCAGGTGGATGCGGTCTTTATCAGGATACGCTCACGCCCGATGCCGGCTTCCTCGTACATGCCGATAAGCTTACGCGCACGCTCCATGGTGCCATCGGTATTGAAGGACAGGCGCGCATCTACCTCGGTGGAGATACGCCCGGGAATGATGCCGAGAATTTCCTTGCCCACATCGACCGCAAAACGGTCACAGCTGTTGGCCAGCTGTTGTGCGTCCGAGCCACCCTGGGCCAGGGCCCAGGATTTCGCCTGGTCCAGCAGCTGGGCGTAGTGGGGCAGGGCGGCCGCTTTCAGCAGCAGGGATGGATTGGTGGTGGCGTCCATGGGCTTGAAGCGTCGCATCGCCTCAATGTCGCCGGTATCGGCCACGACATCAGTCATCGCCTTGAGTTGGTCGAGCTTGTTACTCATTTATGTGTTTTCCTCTGCTTTACGCAGCTGAACTCGATTGTGTAGGGCTGCCGGCTTCTTGGACCAGCCTGTATGCCTCGGTGAGCACCTCGAGTCCCGCTTGTTTTTTGTACGCGTTTTCGCTGATGTGGCGCCTGAACTTCCTGGCGCCCGGCACGCCCTGGTAGAGGCCGAGGATGTGACGGGTAATGTGGTTCAGGTGAACTCCGCGAGCGAGCTGGCGCTCCACATAGGGCAGCAGGCCAGCGATGACATCATCGCGGGATTTCGCCGGATTGTCCATCCCGTAGAGTTTGAAATCCGCCTGCGCCAGCATCCACGGGTTCTGGTAAGCCTCCCGTCCTATCATGACTCCA
>Ga0316191_10001701_pt1 | contig 15620 bp, 13 predicted proteins | sample Eddworburr2cm_MG_FD_204928 | JGI IMG/M metagenome (GOLD analysis project Ga0316191, IMG submission 204928) | Coastal sediment microbial communities from Maine, United States - Eddy worm burrow 2 cm | ecosystem: Environmental > Aquatic > Marine > Coastal > Sediment | place: USA: Maine...
CGGGTGGACATGCCCAGGCCGATCATCAGGGCCTTCTCCCGATAGTACGGGAAGAACCAGTCCCTGCCGGGCTCGAGAAGCATCGAGGTCGCGATCTGGAGCTTGTCGTGCCCGCGACTCGAGGCGTGGAACGAGACCTTGCCGGCACGGACGAAGACCTTCAACCGTTCCTCGACGTAGTACACCGCCAGCATTCTGCGCAGAAGATGCAGGTAAATAGCGGTGTCGAGACCCGGCTTCCGCCCAGCGATTGCGGCGGACGCAGTTTTCTTGGACATTGCGATCCCCTTTGCGTAGTTGCGTCTCTCACCGCCGGGTTTCCGACGGCTTCCCTCGTGGACGCCGTGCAAGAGTAATGCCTTCTGGTTCCGTCGCGCAAACCGTGCCACACTACCCGCGCGCGGGAGATCGAATATCCGGCGCGTACCGAGGGAGGACAGCCGATGAACGGGTCCGGCGGCAGCCCCATCGTGATCGTTGCCATGGGTGGACACGCCTTCATGCAGAAGGGAGAGACCGGGACCATCGAGGAGCACGAGCGCAACGCCGTGACCATTGCCGAGATCCTCATGACCCTGATCGACAGCGGCCACCACCTGGTCATCACCCACGGCAACGGACCGCAGGTCGGGAACCTCCTGCTGCAGAACGAGCAATCGAGGAACGACGTGCCACCGATGCCTCTCGATGTGCTCGTCGGGATGACCGAGGGCAGCCTGGGCTTCATCCTCCAGCAGAGCCTCCTGAATCAACTGCGCAAGCGGGACATTCGAAGGTACGTGGTCACCGTGGTGACCCAGGTGCTCGTGAACGAGAACGATGGGGCGTTCCAGGCGCCCTCCAAGCCGATCGGTCCATTTCTCGATCGAGCCGAGGCCGAGCGACGGGAGAAGGAGTTGGGCTGGAACATCCTCGAGCAGAAGCGGGGTTGGCGCCGGCTCGTGCCCTCGCCGCAGCCCATCAAGGTGATTCAGAGACACATGATCCGCGACGCGGCTCGCGCGGGGCACATTGTGGTGGCGTGCGGCGGCGGTGGCATCCCGATCATCGAGAAACCCGACGGTCAGTACGCGGGCATCGAGGCGGTGATCGACAAGGACCTGACGTCCAGTGTGCTCGGGGTGGACATCGGAGCCGGGCTGCTCATCATCCTGACGGCCGTTCCCCACGTCTACGTCAACTTCGGCAAGCCCGATCAGCGGCCGCTGGGTGCGGTCACCGTCGAGGAGATCGAAAGGCTCTACGACGAGGGCCACTTTCCTCCCGGAAGCATGGGCCCCAAGATCGAGGCCGTCATTCACTTCCTGAAGCGCGGCGGTCGGCGGGCGCTGATCACCAACCCGGAAAGCCTACCCAGGGCGATCGAGGGGCGGACGGGCACCCATTTCGTCGGCGCCCTCTGACCGATGTGGCCCGTTGTGGGCCGGTGTGCTCGAATACTCCGAACGTGAAATCAAAACTGAGGAGGAGACCACTCATGAAGTCCAGGATTGCCGTTTCGTTTCTGATCGTCTCGTGCGTGCTGCTGCTGGCGACGGCCTGTGAGAATCCGGCCACCGGGAAACCGGAAGCCCAGGTGAGCGAGCCTGACGCGGCCGCCTCCCCGGCCGAGGTCTCCGGGCGCGAGTTCGTGATTTCCGGCGAGTCGACCATCGGCTTTGTCGGGTCCAAGATCACCGGTTCCCACGACGGCGGATTCAACTCCTTCGAGGGCACCATCGTCCTCGGCGAGGCGGGACCGGCGGAATCGCAGGTCGAGGTCGTCATCGATGCCACATCGCTGTGGGCCGACGATGATCGCCTGACGGGCCACCTCAAGAGCCCCGACTTTTTCGATGTCGAGACCTACCCGACCGCGAGGTTCACGTCGACGGCCATAGCCCCCTCGGCCGAGGGCTTCGATATCACCGGCGAGCTCGAGCTCCACGGCGTGACGAAGCAGATCACCTTCCCCGCGACCCTTCAGATCGAACCTGATCGCATCACCGCACAGGCAGAGTTCTTCGTCCAGCGCTTCGACTTCGGAATAGTCTACCCAGGCAAACCCGACGACCTAATCCGAGACGAGGTGGTAATCCGCCTAAACCTAATAGCCACACCCTAACGGTAACGGTGCCAGACGTGACAGAAGTTGCGTTGCGGATTCGCAACGCCGCGTAAGTCTTGGCCACCAATCGACGTTCACGCCCACCGTGGTGCCGTGATCGCTGAGACGAGGTACCGGGTCAGAAGCGTTTTCTATGACGGAAGAGCATCGCTCGCAAGGTCGAAGGCGTGCGGCTGAGGTAGCCACCTACCTCCACGTATGAGTATCCGTGGATCCTCACGGCGACGTCCACGAATGCCGTCCGCACGGCTGCGGCCACTCGTCGTCGGCCCGGTCCTCGGACTTCGACCGGTTCGACGCGATGTCCGCTCTTCTTGACTGCCACGGCGAGGATCTCGTTAAGCGATTTGCGTTCAGGCCGCGCGCCGGGTCGAGTTCGCGCCGCTCGCCGATAAGCACGGGTAATGAAGTCCTCATCTCCCAGCACACCCTTGAATCCCTGGAGGAAGATCTCCTCGGGTTCCACCACGTCCGGCCCTTCGTGAAACGCGCGGAAGCCTTCAAGGGCCTCCTCGGCGTTTCGCCCAAACAGGCTCAAGACGGGGCCGACGTTGAGCCAAGGCGTGCTTTGCGGCCGCTCGTAGTGGGGAAAGGAACTCCAAGGATAGGCTGGGCCTCGAGACAGTCCCCCTCTCAACGGGTTGAAGTGCACGTACCTCACGAGCCTCAGAAGATAGCTCTCGTCATGGCAAACCAGCCCGCGGTATCGGCCTTGAAAGAGGTGTCCGATGGTTCCGTATCGTCGATTGATGTACCGAGCATACGGAGACAGAAGATCACGCATGAAATGACAGATTCGTGTGTGACGACGTCGGGCAACAAGATGAACGTGGTTGGGCATTAGCACAAAGGCGTACAGCTCTAAATCGGTCCTGCCGATCATCGTGCATAGGCGGCCCATGAATCGCCGACGATCGTCGTCATCGTGGAAGATTTCCTGTCGCCGATTGCCCCGTGCCATGAGGTGGTAGAGGCCGCCGTCGAACTCGAGTCGCGGAACCCGAGACATTGCGGAGTCCTTTCCGGGAGGCGTGGGGACTACGCTCAAAATGAGTCCGGATCCGGATAGACGCAAGACAGAAGATCAGGCCGTACACCTTCATAGGGCTTGCCGTGAGATCCACTAAACGAACAAGCGCATGTGGACGTTGAGGTTCTGCTGTGTTGCGGTTTGGAAACCGAAACGAACGTGATGCCTGGCACCGCTGGGGATCGGGGGTGGAGGGCGGTATACTTGGGGGGGAGGTTATTCGAGATCTCGACGGTTCATGGACAATTGCTGGGTCTTTCCACGGCAGACAAGCATAGTCTCGAGCGGCTGTACCGGCGTCGCATTCCCCCGCAGCAGATCTTGACTCACGAGTTGGCCCGCGAGATGGCCGGGGTGACCCACGCGCTCAATCGCCGTGTGGGTGTGCTGGTCGATCGCGCGGGGAGGGTCGAGGCGGTCACGATCGGGGATGCCAAGAGCATCACGGTCCCGCGACAGCCCAGCGCGCCGGCCGGTCGCGACCGCTTCTGCACGTTGCGGTTTCTGGCCACGCGACGCGGTGACGAAGATCTCTCCCCCGGAGACCTGGCACCGCTCGCCCTTCACAGGCTCGACGCGCTCGCGATCATCGGCGTCGCCGAGGACGGTCTGCCCGGTCCGGTGCGGGTCGCCCACCTGCTGCCCGCCACCGAGCGCGAACCCCGCACGACGGCGACCCCGGAATCCTCCGAGCCCGTGGAGACGCTGCGCCTTCCTCCCGGGGCGCTCGTGCCCCGGCACCGCCGCCGCCGCGCGCGCAGTCGCGTCGAGGACGTCGTGGCTGACGGCGAGCGCTACCGTCTGTTTCCGCCGCGCCCTGCCCGGTTGATCGACGATGACTTCCTGGATCTCATTCGCGCCCTCGAGCAGGAATTCGAGAGGCTCCGCGAGCGAACCAAGCTCGCCGGAAAGGAAGGACGCGCCATCCTCGTCCACGTCACCACCGGACGCCGCGCGACCGCCGAGGCGTCGATGGACGAGCTCGCCGAGCTGGCGGCATCGAGCGATCTGGCGGTGATCGATCGGATCCTGCAGAAGAGGGCGGCCTTCGACCCGAGAACCCTGATGGGCTCCGGCAAGCTGGAAGACCTGATTATCCGCGCCCTGCGTCTCTCGGCAGACTTCATCGTGGTGGATCAGAACCTGACACCCGCCCAGGCCCGCGCGATCGCGGAGGCCACCGACCTCAAGGTCATCGACCGCGCGCAGCTGATCCTCGACATCTTCTCTCGCCGCGCTCGCACCCACGAGGGCAAGATCCAGGTCGAGCTCGCACAGCTCAAGTACCTGCTTCCGAGACTGATGACTCGCGGCGACAGCGGGCTGTCGCGGCTGATGGGCGGCATCGGCGGTCGCGGACCCGGCGAGCAGAAGCTCGAGGTCGATCGCCGCCGGGTGCGCGATCGAATCCGAGGGCTCGAGCGCAATCTCGTCGCCGAGCGCAAGCGCCGCGAACAGCGCCGGTCCCGCAGACGCGAGCGCGACGTTCCGGTTATCTCGCTCGTCGGCTACACCAACGCCGGGAAGAGCACCCTGCTGAACCTCCTCACCCGCAGCGAGGTCTTTGTCGAGCACCGCATGTTCGCCACCCTCGACCCGACCAGCCGGCGCCTGCGACTTCCGCGCGAGCGCGAGGTGGTGATCAACGACACCGTCGGTTTCATCCGCGACCTGCCCCCCGATCTCATCGCAGCCTTCCGCGCGACCCTCGAGGAGATCGAGGACTCCGATCTCGTCGTTCACCTCGTGGACGGCTCCCATGTCGGGTACGAGGCCCAGATCCGGGCGGTCGACAAGATCCTCACGGAGCTCGAATACAACCGGATTCCAAGGCTCCTGGTCTTCAACAAGATCGACAGGGTCGATCCCGACGCCCGCGACGACCTCCTGGTGGGCCGGGACGCGCTGGCGATCTCCGCGCTCCAGGGTGACGGGGTCGAGGCCCTGTTGCTGCGGATCGACGCCCTTCTGGCTGGCAGGAACCGTCCCCCCACGGCCGCGTCTTCCCGATAGCCCGCACTCGTCATCTGCCCCATCCATCTCCTGTAATGGTCCACTAAGGACTATTTGATTTGGCTCAGAAATGGTGTAATATCCCGTATTGGACTAGGCCAATGAGGTAGTCCGCCATGTCCATCCCAGGCCTGAACATCAATCTCGAGAGCGAGATCCCCGTCTATCGGCAGATTGCCGAGGGGGTGCGAGCAGCTCTGGCCGCTGGCCATCTGAGTCCTGGCCTGCGGTTACCGCCCACGCGGGATCTGGCCCGTCAGCTCGGCGTCAACCGGAACACCGTCGTGGCCGCCTACGAGCTCCTGGCGACCGAGGGCGTGGTCCACAGCCACACCGGACGGGGCACCTTCCTGGCCGAGTCCGCCAGCGGTGAGAGCTTGCCCGGGGCCCCCGCACCCGGCGACGACGACTGGCTGACCGCCTTCTCAAGCGCCGTCCAGGGCCCGAGCCTCGAGCGCCTGCTGTCGGCGTACCGCCTCGCCATCTCGTCGGAGGGAATCTCGTTCGCCAGCTCGCAGCCGGCCAACGACCTCGCCCCGGTCAAGGAGTTTTCGAGTGCGATGGCCTCCGTGCTGGCGGAGATGGGAGCCTCGGTTCTGACCTACGGTCCCATGGCGGGCTCGCCGAGACTTCGTGAGACGATCGCGGCCGGGATGCGGTGTGGCGGCTCCCGCGTGACCGCGGGCAACGTCCTGATCACCAACGGTTCACAGCAGGCGCTGGAGCTGGTCTTCCGGACGCTGCTCGACCGCGACAATGCCGTGGTTCTCGAGGACCCGACCTTCACGGGGGCCCTCAGCGCTCTCGGCTCGCTCGGTGCCCGGACGGTCGGGGTGCCGCTCGACGACGAGGGGATGCGGCCCGACCTGCTCGCCCTGGCTCTCGAGCGCCACCGCCCGCGGGTCATCTACGTTCAGCCGACCTTCCAGAACCCGACTACCCGGGTGATGAGCCTCGCCAGAAGGCGCGAGATCCTCGCCCTCGCCACTCGTTACGGCTGCGCGGTGGTGGAAGACGACTGGGCCGGCGAGCTGCGCTACGAGGGCGACCCGATCCCCACGCTCCATGCCCTCGATGGCGGGCGCCGCGTCCTCTACGTCAGCACTTTCTCGAAGAAGTTGATGCCCGGGTTGCGGATCGGCTGGGTCGTTGCGCCGGAGCGAGTGCGAGACCGCCTCGTCGCGCTGAAGCAGGTCGAGGACTGCGGGACGAGCCCGCTGCTCCAGGAAGCCCTGCAGCGATTCCTCGAGAAAGGCGGCCTCGAGCGTCACCTGCGGCGCGTCCGGCCCGCCTACGTGGAGCGGAGGGACCGGCTACAGAACGCTCTGGACCGGCATTTCCCCGACGGCGTACACTGGACGCGACCCACGGGCGGGCTCTTCATCTGGGTAACCCTGCCGGGCGAGGTGGACAGCAACGAGCTGTTCCTCGCTGCCCGCCAACGCGGGGTGCTGTTCAGCCGTGGCGAGCTGTTTCACGTCGGCGGCTCGGGTCGCGACACCTTGCGGCTCGGGTTCGGGGGGGTCGATCCGGAGCGCATCCCGGAGGGCATCGCCGTTCTGGGTGAGCTGATCCGGGAGCGACTGTCCGAGGGACCATCGGTCGCCGTGGATTCGCGGGCCGAGGCCATGCCGATTTTCTGAGGTGGAGGGAAGAGGGAACGCCATGAAAGACAAGAGTACGGGAACCTTGAAACTGAAGACGGGGCTGGCCGAGATGCTCAAGGGCGGCGTCATCATGGACGTCACCGACGACACCCAGGCCCGGATCGCGGAGGACGCGGGTGCGGTCGCGGTGATGGCTCTCGAGCGGGTTCCCTCCGACATCCGGAAGGACGGTGGAGTCTCGCGGATGTCCGACCCGGCCATGATCGAGAAGATCATGGCCACGGTGTCGATCCCGGTGATGGCCAAGTGCCGCATCGGGCATTTCGCCGAGGCGCAGGTACTGCAATCGCTGGGCGTGGACTACATCGACGAGAGCGAGGTCCTGACCCCGGCCGACGAGCAGCATCACGTCGACAAGCTTGCCTTCGAGACGCCGTTCGTCTGTGGCTGCCGCAATCTCGGAGAGGCCTTCCGGCGAATCGGCGAGGGTGCCGCGATGATGCGCACCAAGGGCGAGGCGGGCTCGGGGAACATCGTCGAGGCCGTGCGGCACATGCGAAAGGTCGTCTCCGGGATTCGCCGCCTCACCACCCTGGGCCCCGAGGAGCTGATGGCCGAGGCCAAGGAGCTCGGCGCCCCCTACGAGCTGGTCCGGATGGTGGCCGCGGAGGGCAAGCTGCCCGTTCCGAACTTCGCCGCCGGCGGCATCGCCACCCCGGCGGACGCGAGCCTCATGATGCAGCTCGGCGCCGAGGCGGTCTTCGTCGGCTCCGGCATCTTCAAGTCGACCGACCCGGCCGAGCGCGCCCGGGCGATCGTGCGCGCGACCACCCACTACAGCGATCCGAAGATCGTTGCCGAGGTGTCGAAGGGACTGGGCGAGGCGATGCACGGTATCGAGACCTCCAAGCTGGAGGAGTCCGAACTGCTTCAGACGCGAGGGTGGTGATGCCCGAAATCGGGGTCCTGGCCCTTCAGGGAGGCTTCCTCGCCCACGCCGCCGCCTTGCGCGGTGTCGGGGCGACAGCCCGTGAGGTGCGTCGCTGCGCCGCCCTGGAGGGGCTCGACGGCCTGATCATCCCGGGAGGGGAGACCACGACCCTCCTCAATCTCATGGGCGACGAGCCGTGGTTCGACAGCCTGCGGAGGTTTCACGACCGCGGCGGCACGCTGTTCGGCACCTGCGCGGGGGCGATCCTGCTCGCCCGCGAGGTGATTCACCCCGAGCAGCCGAGCCTCGGCCTGCTCGACGCGGTCGTGGAGCGGAACGCCTACGGCCGGCAGCGGGAGTCGTTCGAGACGAAGCTGGAGGTCGCCGCCGTAGGCGGCTCCATCGATGCGGTTTTCATTCGGGCGCCGAGGTTTCGATCCCTGGGGCCCGAGGTCGAGGTTCTCGGTCGGTTTCACGGCGAGCCGGTTCTCGTAAGGCAGGGGAGCGTCCTCGCCGGGACATTTCATCCGGAGCTCACCGGCGACGGCCGGTTGCACGGTTATTTTCTGGAGTTGACGGCAAGAGCAACGGCCCGGACACGCCAGGCCAGTTGACGTCGATCACGGACGGAGGAAGCGATGCTGGTGTACGTAAACGGAAAGCTGGTTCCCCGCGAAGAGGCCAAGGTCTCGGTCTTCGACCACGGATACCTTTACGGCGATGGTGTCTTCGAGGGCATCCGGGTCTACGACGGCAACGTCTTCAGGCTACGCGAGCACATCGAGCGCCTGTTCGAGTCGGCGCACACGATCGCACTGAAGCTCGCGATGACGCTCGAGGAGCTGATGGACGCCACCCTCCAGACCATCGCGGCCAACGGCAAGCGTGACGCCTACATCCGTCTGGTGGTCTCCCGCGGCGAGGGCGACCTCGGTATCGATCCCGACAAGTGCAAGAAGGGCTCGACCGTGGTGATCATCGTCGATTCCATCGCGCTCTACCCCGAGGAGCTCTACGCGAAGGGCATCCCGATCGCGACCTCGGCCATCCGCCGGATCCCCTCGGAGTGTCTCGACCCCCGGATCAAGTCGCTGAACTATCTCAACAACATCCTGGCCAAGATCGATGCGAAGAAAGCCGGCGTTCCCGAGGCGCTGATGCTGAACACCCGCGGTTTCGTGGCGGAGTGCACCGCGGACAACATCTTCATCGTGAAAAACGGCAGCCTCAAGACCCCGCAGCTCCTCCACGGCGCCCTGGGCGGCATCACCCGCGCCGCGGTGCTGGAGCTCGCCAAGGGGGCCGGCATGATCACCAGCGAGGAGCGCCTCGCGGTGCACGATCTGTACAACGCCGACGAGTGCTTCCTGACCGGCACCGGCGCCGAGGTCATCCCGGTGATCGACATCGACGGCCGCCAGGTGGGCGACGGCAAGCCCGGCCCCAAGACCAAGATGCTCCTCGCGATGTACCGGGAGCTGCGAACCAAGGACGGCGCCAAGGTCGACTACGACACCGAACCGGCCACGGCCCGCTAACAGTCCAGGAGGCAAGTCTCTTCTTTCGGCAATTCGGTCGATTCCCGGTCGGGAATTCCAAAGGAAGAGACTTGACCCCTTATCTTCTTTGGCGGTTGCAGGGCGAAGCGGGCGAGTAACCGGGGTACCAAGGAGCATCATGAATCGTGAAGAAGGATCGCCACCGCTCGTCGAGGTCTGGCGGGCGTGGGGTGACACCGAGGCGCAGCTCATCCAGGGGCTGCTGGAAGCGAACGGCATCGACTCGGCGCTGCGCGGCGAGTCGACACGACTGACCCACGGCTTCACGCTCGACGGTCTCGCCGAGGTCAAGATCCTGGTCAACGAGTCCGAGGCCGAACGGGCGTGCGAGCTGATCGCGACGGCCGAGGGCATGACCTCGTGCCCGCACTGCGGGAAGCCTGCCACCGACAACGACGCCGCCTGCCGCTTCTGCAGCAAGCCCCTGGCCGCGCCTTAGAGGGCGGCCGCGGCGGCGTTGACGCCGTTGCGGAAGATCGCGAGCCCCTCGCCCTCTTTGGGCAGCGGACCGTCGACGCTCCTGCGGGTCCACTGCGGGTGGTGGAACGGGTAGAGAAACGCGTCGGGGTGGGGCATCAGCCCGAACAGCCGTCCCGACGGGTCGCAGATGCCCGCGACGGCGCCGGGGGAGTTGTTCGGATTGAAGGGCCAGTCCTGCGTGGGCTCGCCTTCGGGGCCGACGTAGCGCGCGGCGATCTGGCGACCGGCCACCAGACGGTCGAAGACGACCGGGTCGGCGGCGAGGAACTTGCCCTCGCCGTGTCGCGCAGGTAACTCCATGCCCTGAAGGCCACGCGTCCACACGCAGGGCGAGTCGGCATCGAAGTCGAGATGAACCCACGCGTCGCGGTATCCCCGGCGGTCGTTGGGTGCCAGGGTCGCCCTCGGGGTGCGGAAGTCGCCGTCGAAACCGGGGAGCATGCCCAGCCGCACCATCGTCTGGAAGCCGTTGCACACGCCCAGCGCCAGGCCGCCGCGGTCGATGAACTCCAGCAGCTCGTCGTACAGACGCCAGCGGATCTTGTTGGCGAAGACGAACCCGGCGCCGAGGTGATCCCCGAAGGCGAAGCCCCCGATGAACGCCAGGACCGGGTAATCGTACAGCCGTCGCTTCGCGCTGCCGTCGAGGAGCTCGAGCAGGTGGACGCGCTCCGGCTGGGCACCCACGGCGTGGAACGCCGCCTCGGTCTCGGCCTCGCAGTTGAGCCCGAGGCCGGTGAGGATCAAGACGCGCACCTCGGCGCGGCGACGGTCCTGCTCGTCGGCGGTCAGGCGATCGAATCGGGCGCGCCGGTCAGGCATCGGCCAGCGTCTCCTTGTAGGCCGCTTCGAGATCGGCGAGGTCGCTGTCGACGATGGCGCGACCGTCCATGCGAACCACGATCCTCGTCTCGGGGACCACGCGCCCGATGCGCCGGCAGGCCAGCCCTGCGAAGCGCGCCTCGAACACCTCGGCACGGTCCGGGGAGGTCGTCACCACGAACCGCCCGCACGACTCCGAGAACAACGAGACGTCGTCCGGAAGCGTCTCGCCGTCGGGGGTCTCCCCGAGATCGACATCGAGCCCCAGCCCTCCCGCAAGCGCAGATCGCACCAGGGCCAGTCCGAGCCCGCCTCGCGCCGGGACCGTCGCCGAGCTCACCAGGCCCTCTCGAATCGCACCGTGGAGCGCGTGGTAGAGAGGAAGGGTCTCGGCCGGATCCAATCGCGGAACCTTGTTCCCGACCCAGGGTTGGCAACCCCCGGTCGGGGCCTCGCGTCCGTCCCTTTCACCGAGGTAACGGAAATACTCGCTACCCCCGGTCTCGTGACGAGTCGAGCCCACCAGAAAGACCACGTCGTCCGGATCCTTGAAGTCGAGCGTCACGGCGTCGTGGACGTCGTCGATCTGCCCGATCGCCGAAACCAGCAGCGTCGGCGGGACGCAGATCTTCACGCCGCCCATCGTCGATTCATTCTTCATCGAGTCCTTGCCGGAGATCAGCGGCGTGCCGTAAGCGCAGCAGGTCTCGTGCAGCCCGCGGCACGCTCGCACCAGCTGCGCGAGCTTGTAGGCGCCATCCGGCGTTCCCTCGGACTCGACCGGGTCGGGCCAGCAGAAGTTGTCGAGCAACGCGATGCGGTCGAGTCGCGCTCCGGCGCAGACCTGGCGGCGCACCGCTTCGTCCACCACGGCGGCAGCCATCGCCTCGGTGTCGATGTCCGAGTAGAACGGGTTGACACCTTCCGAGAGCACGAAGCCTCGAGTGGAGCCGTGCCGCGCCAGGAAGACCGTCGCCTCCGCCGGGACGTCCGATCTCACGCCGACCCAGGGCTTCACCACGGTCAGGCCCTTGACCTCGTGGTCGTAGTGCCGGGCCTTGCTCTCTCCGGAACACAGGTTCAGTCGCCCGGCCATCGCCACGAGTGTCGCGCCGAGGTCGTCGGGCCGCGGACCGCTCGGCTCGGGGAAATCCGGCGGTTCCCAGCGCGCCGAGAGGCGCATCTCGGGGTCGCCGTCGTGGAGGAACTCCATCGACAGGAAGGCAACCGTCTCGTCGTCGTAGGCCACGTGGAAGAAACCGCTGTCGGTGAACTCACCGAGGTCGGTTGCCTCGACCTCCCGGCGTCGCGCCAGCTCGAGGAAGGCATCGATCTTGTCCGGCGACACCGCCAGGGTCATCCGCTCTTGCGCCTCCGAGACCAGGATCTCCCACGGCGCGAGCCCGGCGTACTTGAGTGGAGCCTTCGAGAGATCGAGTCGTGCACCCCCGGGGTCTCGAGCCATCTCGCCCACCGACGACGACAGGCCGCCGGCGCCGTTGTCGGTAATGGCGTTGTACAGGCCGAGGTCGCGCGCCTCCAGGAGGAAATCGAACATCCGCTTCTGCGTGATCGGGTCACCGATCTGTACCGCCTGGACCGGTGACGACTCGTCGAGGGCTGCCGACGAGAAGGTCGCGCCGTGGATGCCGTCGGCGCCGATTCGGCCTCCGGTCATCACGATGCGGTCGCCCGACAGAGCAGCCTTCTCGTGGCCGGGACGTCCTGCCACCGTCACCGGGAGCGCGCCGACGGTGCCGCAGAACACCAGCGGCTTGCCCAGGTATCGGCCGTCGAACAGCTCCCAGCCGCGACCGTAGGGGATGCCGCTCTGGTTGCCGCCGTCGATGACGCCCTGATGGACCCCGTCACGGATGCGGCGCGGGTGGAGAAGCCCCTTCGGCAGCTCGCCCTGATGGAACGGCGAGGCGAAGCAGTATCCCCAAACGTTGGCCAGCAGGTCGGCGCCCAGGCCCGTGCCGAACGGATCACGGTTCACGCCCACGATGCCGGTGATCGCTCCACCGTACGGATCGAGAGCCGATGGTGAGTTGTGGGTCTCGACCTTGTAGACCAGGTGGATCCGCTCGTCAAAGGCGACGACGCCGGCGTTGTCGTGGAACACCGAGACGAGCCAGGAGGGCTCTCCGCTCTCTTGCACGGCGCGGTTCACCTCTTCCGTCGCGCCGCGAATCCAGGTGTTGAACAGGGAGCGGATGAGCCGATCCGGCGCGCCGGGCTCCGAGTAGCTGATGGTGGCGTTGAAGATCTTGTGCTTGCAGTGCTCGCTCCATGTCTGGGCGACGCACTCGAGCTCGGCGTCGGTCGGACGATCGCCGAGCCCCACGGCTCGCCGCGCGCGGCTGTCGCCGACCTCGCGAAAGTGATCGCGGATCCCGCGCATCTCCTCGAGAGAAAGCGCCAGGAGACCCTCGCGGCTGATCCGCACCAGGTCAGCGTCGTCGCCCGAGAGGTCGATTCCCTCGACCGCGGGTCGATCGTGGGGCTCCACGCGCGGGGTGGTCAGGTCCGGCTCCGAGGCGAGCCACTCGTCGTGGGCTTGAACCTTGACCGTCTGGATCACCGGGTTGGCGAGCAGCTCCCAGGCGATGCGCTCGGCCTGAGCCCGGTCGACCCCGTCGATGAGATAGAGCGTCGACGTGTACACGGCCGCGTCATCGCCGAGTCTGCGGCCGAGGGTGTCCTCGACGGCGACCTTGGCGCTCTTGCCCACCGGATCGGTGACGCCGGGTTTGTAGCCGACGGACACGGCGGCGTCGAACGGACCGTCGTCGAGTCGGCCCAGCGCGCCGGCGTGCAACACCGGATCGGTGAGCTCGTGAAGAACCCGACCGGACTCGTCGTCGGTCAGCGTGGCGTCGATGTGATAGACGTCCCGCGTCCGGACCCGCTCCACCGGGATGTCGAGGATGGTCCTGGCGGCGTGGGCGGTCTCTTCCCCGCGGGGATCGCGATGATCCCCCCGGGTCCCGATCTCGATTCGCGTGACAGAGAACTCGTGCATGGTCGGGGCAGGATAGCTCGGGGCCAGGGATAGGAGAAATCGATTTATAAGATTAAAGGTATAGGAAAAACGGATATCATGGCGGCATGGTGACACGCGGGGAACCCTGGTCGCCGCCCGAGCCCCGGGCCGACGCGGCCACGCTTCAGGCGTTCGTGGCCGTCGCGCGCCTCGGCACCGTGGGCCGCGCCGCCGAGGCGATCGGGCGGACCCAACCCAGCGTCAGCGCTCGCATCGCGGCCCTCGAGGCGGCCTGGGACACGCGTCTGTTTCGCCGCGGCGCTCGCGGCATGGCGCTGACGCCCGAAGGGGCCCGGCTTCTCCCGAGCGCCGAGGCGGTCCTGGCGGCCCTCGAGGAGCTCGACCGCGAGGCCGGCCTCCCGGTCTCGCGTCCCGACCTGCTTCGGATCGGCGCAGGCGACGCCCTTGGGCGCGTGCTGCTCCCGGCGGCGCTCCGGAAGCTGGCCGACGAGCGCGAGGGGCTCGAGGTGAGGGTCCTCGAGGGCCCGGGCCCGCGGCTGCTCGAGGCGCTCGGGACCGGCGAGATCGACGTCGCTCTGGTGGTTCTTGCCGCCGGGGAGATGCCCGCGGAGGGCCTACGCGCCACTTCGTTCCTCGATTCCCCGGTGGACGTGCTGCTGCCCCCGGGTCGCCGCCCGCGAGGTCGCCTCGCCGTATCGCCCGGCTTCCTGAAGAACGAGGCTCTCGTCGCACTTCAGCCCGACTCCGCCTTTCGCCGTCACGTCGAGGCCGCCCTGGCCTCGCGGCGGATCCCGCTACGGCCGTCCGTCGAGGTCGGCAACCTCTCGCTGGTCCGGCGTTTCGTCTCGGCCGGTTTCGGGGTCGCCCCGGTACCGGCGGTTGCCTTCGATCCGGGTGCTCCGGGACCGGAGGTGGCCCGCCGGCGCCTGTCCGGGGTGCCGCCCGTCCGCTACCACTGGGCCGTCCGGGCCGGGGTCCCCCTCCCCGAGGCCGCGGGCCGTCTGTTCGAGATCCTCAGGGCAGGTTGATGCCCATGCTGAATATTCGCAGCACGAATAAATAACTTTCTGGTGTGACGAGGATGACTAGTGTAAGAAAGAGAAGACCTCCCCTTTTGTTCGGCGCGTGGGGGTGCATGAGCCCCCCGCGCCGGCTTTTTTCCCCGGCCGGCAGCTTCGCGACCCGCCTCTTCTCGACCACGCCCCGCGCTCGGGGGCACTCATCCTCGCGTTCCCGATTAAACGACGGACGGGCCGGGTTCGGCGGCACCCTCCGATCTCCCGCGGCACGAGTGCAGCAAGCCATCGCGGTGACACCGCAGCGCCGACGGCGCCGACTCGGATGGGAGGTCGGCAATCCGTTGTATTCGTCGGTCGGAGACGCCGACTCGATACGTCATCGGAGGGAGCGCCATGAGATTCTCGGCACGGGTGGTCTTCGAGATCGTCCCGGCCCTGATCCTCATCGCATGGCTCGCATCGTGCCGGTCCAGCATCGAACAGCCGCAGAGGTCGAGCCCGCCGGTTGACCTTCACACGGGCAATCTGCGGGTTCAAGTCCTGGACGGAGCGAATCACAAACCGTTGCCGGGATCGACGATCGTACTGACCAGCGCCGCCAGGCTCGCTCCCGAGAGTGAGTCCCACGCCAACATCGACGGCATCGCCTATTTCCCGATCCTCCCTCCAGGCGAGGACTACGTCGTCCTGGTGACGATGCCCGGCTACGTCACGGTGAGAAGAGGCGAGATCGGGATCAAGATGGGTCAGACGCAGGTATTGGTGATCGTGCTCGGGGAGGACGAGGCCAGCCATGGCCTCTATCCCGCGGCGACGGCGAGCGTTGCCGGTTTCGGTCGCCCGGCGGGTGCGCTCGGCCGGGGGAGACCGTCGGTGACTTACTGAGCCCCTACTCTCGCGGCGCGCGACAATCGGGCTACGCGCGCCGCACTTTTTTCATGGTGGTGCCAAGACTGTTGCGTCCGGATGCGGGCGCCATTGTCCATTCGGTGCCCGGCGGCGGACACTAGAGCCCGTGCCCGGATTTGCAAGTCCTTGTTTTTTA
>Ga0316191_10001702_pt1 | contig 15619 bp, 12 predicted proteins | sample Eddworburr2cm_MG_FD_204928 | JGI IMG/M metagenome (GOLD analysis project Ga0316191, IMG submission 204928) | Coastal sediment microbial communities from Maine, United States - Eddy worm burrow 2 cm | ecosystem: Environmental > Aquatic > Marine > Coastal > Sediment | place: USA: Maine...
GCAGGAGGCCGGGGTGGATATCCCGCTGGACAAGCACGAGGCGGACGTGCTGGTCACCACCAGTGTGATCGACATCATCCTGTTCACCGACGGCCTGATCGCCACCGCCAGGATCATGAATCATCTCGGGCTCGACTGGACCCTGCGCTCCGACGGCTACGAGGCGGCCAACTTCGGCCTGTTGTCCGGCTGTGAACGTGTGCAGAAAATCGCCTCCGAAAAGATCGTTCTGGCGGCCCGGGCCTGTGGCGCGAAAACCGTGATCATTCCGGAGTGCGGACACGCCTATCCGTCGATGCGCTGGGAGGCCGCCAATGAACATGGGGGCAAGCTCCCGTTCGAGGTGCTGGCGATCTCGGAGTTTCTCGGTCGTGAGGTCAAGGCGGGTCGGCTCAAGCTGAATACTCTCGGCAGGGACCGCAAGGTCACCTACCACGACCCCTGTAAACTGGCACGTCATTCCGGGACGATCGAAGAGCCCCGTTGGGTACTCGACGCGCTCGGCGTCGACTTCCGTGAGGTCGATTCGGGCAGGGAACTGAACTGGTGCTGCGGCGGTGGCGCCGGGGTATTCCTGATAAACAGCGCCTCGGAACTGCGCCAGCAGGCCTTCCAGGTCAAGGTGAAGCAGGTCGAGAAGACCGGGGCGGATTCGGTGGTCACGGCCTGCGGCAGCTGTCGCCTGAACTTCATGAACGGTTCCATGCGTTCCAACTGGGACAAGGGTATCGAATCGCTGGTGGAACTGGTCGCAGAGGCATTGCCGACGCATTGACGGCTGGGTAGAAATTCGTTCCGGGGCGCGTCGATCCGGCGAGCGGGTAGAGTTAGCAAAAGGTAAGCAAAATGACAGAACGTGTCGTCGTCGATCCCATCACACGCATCGAGGGACATTTGCGCATCGAGGCGCAGATGAAGGGAAAACAGATCGATGCCGCCTATTCCTCGGGCACCATGGTGCGCGGTATCGAGGTGATCATGCAGGGGCGCGACCCGCGCGATGCCTGGGCCTTCGTCCAGCGCATCTGCGGGGTCTGCACCCTGGTTCACGGCGTCGCATCGGTGCGGGCGGTGGAAGATGCGCTGAACTACCAGATCCCCAGCAATGCCCAGTTGATACGCAACCTGATGATTGCGGCTCAGTACGTGCACGATCACGTGATGCACTTTTACCACCTGCATGCGCTCGACTGGGTCGATGTGGTGTCTGCGCTGGAGGCCGACCCAAAGGCGACTGCGGCGCTGGCGCAGAGCCTGTCCAGCTGGCCCAAGGCATCGCCCGGTTATTTCGCCGATATGCAGAAGCGCCTGAAGGCATTCGTCGAGGGTGGACAACTGGGAATCTTTGCCAATGCCTACTGGGGACACCCGGCCTACAAGCTCCCGCCCGAGGCCAATCTGATGGCCGTCTCACACTATCTCGAGGCCCTGGAATGGCAGCGCGACGTGGTCAAGCTGCATGCGGTCTTCGGTGGCAAGAACCCGCACCCGATGTTCCTCGTCGGAGGTACACCGAACCCGATCGATCTCGAGTCCGACTCCGCGATCAATGCGAAGAAGCTTGCGCTGGTTCAGTCGATCATCGACAAGATGCGCATTTTCGTCGATCAGGCGTACGTGCCCGACACGATTGCGATCGCGGGTTTCTACCCGGACTGGTTCCAGCGCGGTGAAGGCCTGGGCAATTTCCTGGTATTCGGCGACTTCCCATCGGCCGAGCCCGGTACCGACCTGCGGGATCCGGCCAGTTGGTGGATTCCGCCCGGCGCGATCGTCGATCGCAACCTCAACGAGATCCACGAGATCGACTTGCGGGCCGATGCCGAGGTGCAGGAATTCGTTTCGCATAGCTGGTACGACTACGAAGACGGCAATGACAAGGGCCTGCATCCCTGGAGCGGCGAGACGAAACTCGACTACCGGGGACGCGGTGGTCCCGACGCGCCATACAAGCAGCTGAACGTCAACGAGGGCTATTCATGGCTCAAGTCGCCGCGCTGGAGGGGCAAGGCGATGGAGGTCGGGCCGCTGGCGCGCGTGTTACTACTGTACGCCAAGGGCGACGAGGCGACGCGTGAACTGGTCGATTCGACCCTCGGCGCACTCGGTGCAGACAAGCGCGCACTGTTTTCGACCCTGGGCCGCACAGCGGCGCGGACCCTCGAGACCAAGTTGATCGCCGACAAGATGCAGACCTGGATGGATACCCTGGTGGCCAATATCAAGGCCGGCGATACCCGAACCTTCAACGAGGCGCTGTGGAAGCCATCCAGCTGGCCCAAAGAGGCCAAGGGCGTCGGCTACATGGAGGCGCCGCGCGGCGGCCTGGCGCACTACATCGTGATCAAGGACCAGAAGATCGACAATTACCAGGCAGTCGTCCCATCGACATGGAATGCCGGGCCGCGCGACCCACAGAACCAGCCTGGTGCCTACGAGGCCGCGCTGCAGGACAACCACGAACTGTACGATCCGAACCAGCCGGTAGAGATCCTCCGCACGGTCCACAGCTTCGACCCCTGCATCGCCTGTGCGGTGCATCTGACCGACGAAGGCGGCGAGGAGATGTTGCAGGTCAAGGTCAGATGATTTGACGCAACCCGGGCGGTCGGGCTGCTTCCGACCCACCGGGCCGGGGTTTGGATTGTGTCGGTCGGGCGGAGCCCGACCTACCGCCCGCACAGGCCCGGGCCTTAATGGTAGGGCAGGCTGTGCGTGCCGATCGGGCACCGGGCCATTCGGTCAAGTGCCGTCCAGATGAATCTGGACCTGAACCGCAGCGCAGGCGTTGCCTGCCGAATCGTGACGTCCGACCTGAGCGTGGCTCTGTCGCCTTCCTGATGCCTTTTGAGCGAGCGACAAGCGGCCGCAGCATGCAAAAAAAGGGCCCCGAGGGGCCCTTTGAATATTGCTGATGAAGTTCTCAGTTCTTTCTCAGCCCCAACTGTCCTTTTTGATGTTCTCGAACCAGCTATAGGCATACTGTACTTCGCGTGCCCGCATTTCCGGGCTGCTGTCCGCTGAGGTGAGGCCGCCTGAGCCTTCGACCTTGCCCAGCTTGCCGTCCGTCAGGTTGTAGACCATAGCCACTGAGATGGCATCGTCCGGGCCGACCACGGAGTAGCAGGTGTTGACCAGCGAGGGGTCGCCGGGCTCGCGGCCGTTCAGCAGTTCAACCACTGCGGCAGCACAGGTCTTGGCCTCGGAGTTCGCGGCGTAACCGGACTTTGGCAGCGGTGCAGCCACCGACGCGTCACCGACCACGTGGATACCCTTGTGCAGGGTCGACTCGAAGGTCCGACCGTCGATCGGGCACCAGCCACCGTCGCTGGTGAGACCGGCCTTGATGGCGATCGCGCCGGCCTTCTGCGCCGGGATCACGTTGGCGACGTCGACCTTGTGGGCGGTATCGCCGGCGTAGATGGTGCTGTTGGCCGCATCGACCCGGGTGATTTGGCCGCCGTTGGAGGCGCCGACCCACTCGATGGTGTCCTTGTAGTAGCGATCGAACGCCTGGGTGAACAGGCCCATCTTCGAAAACTTGTCTTTGGCGTCGAAGATCATCAGCTTGGATTTCGGCTTTTTGGCCTGCAGATACATGGCGATCTGACAGGCCCGCTCGTAGGGCCCGGGCGGGCAGCGGAACGGGTTCGGCGGGGCCGCAATCGCGACCACGCCCCCATCCGGCATGGCTTCGAGCTGCTTGCGCAGCAGCACGGTCTGCTCGCCGGCCTTCCAGGCATGTGGCATGGCCGTCATGGCCGCGTCGTCGTAGCCCTCGATGTTATCGGCGAAGGAGATCCCCGGAGCGACGATGCAGCGGTCGTAGGCGAAAGTCTGTCCGCCGTTCGTGGTCACCTTTTTGCCGTCCGGATCGATGGCGGTCACGGTGTCGTGCACGACAGTGACACCATGCCCCTTCAATCCGTCATAGGCCACCTTGATGGATTCCATCGTGCGATGCCCCGACAGGACCTCGTTGCTCATGAAGCAGGTGTAGTACTCGGTGTTGGGCTCGATCAGCGTGACATCGATCGAGGAATCCGCCATCCGGATATACTTGGCAGCCGTGGCGCCGCCCACGCCGCCACCGACGATGACGACCTTCTTGCTGGCCGCGCCGACGATCGCCGGGAAGCCCAGTGAACTCACCGCCACCGCGCCGCCGGTCACCTGGAGAAACTTTCTACGTGTGAAATTTGTCATTGTTGCATTCCTCCTGGTTACTTCTGGCTGGCGAAGTAGTTCAGCACGGCTTCGATTTCATCGTCGCTGAGCTTCTCGACCTGCTTCTTCATCTTCTTCGGCATCTCGCGGTGTCCGGACTGGAAATCCACCATCGAATACTGCAGCCACGGCAGCCATTGTCCGGCCAGTATCCCGGCGTCGTCGTCCGGCAGGGCTCCGCCCTCGTCGTGACACTTGGCGCAGGCCTGGTCGTATACCTCGGCGCCCGCCTTGGCCTTGGCCGCGTCGTGTGGCACGTTGGCCTTGTACACCGGCATCGCGGCGAAGTGCTCGCCCATCGCCTCGATCTGCTCGTCGGAATAGCCCTTGGCAATGCGGTTCATGATGGTCGCAGGACGCGCGTCTTCGCCTTGTTCCGCGCCTTTCTCCAGGTTCTTGAATGCGGTCATGCTGTCGATAAAATAGCTCGCCGACATGCCGGCGAGATTCGGTGACGCCGGTCCCGCACTTTGCCCGTTGGTCCCGTGACAGCCGGCACAGGTGTCGGCCATCGCCTTGGCGCTGGGGTCAGCCAGCACCTGCGAGGTGCCGATCATCAGTACAGAGCCGATCAGCGCGACCAGCGCCTTCTTGTTACAGCCCATAATTCCTCCTAAAACTCTTTATTTGATTGGAAGGGTTCTGTTGAGCGCCCGGCTTCGGCCGGACCGCGGTTATTTTTTTGGTCAGTCTGCTATGGCCTGTTTCGGGCCACCGCTGCCTTGATCGTTGCGTAGTCTAGCGTAATACACGGCCAATTCATCAATTTCTTCGCGGGTTAATGCTTCGGCAATGATTCTCATCCGACTGTAGATGTCATTCGCGCGCTTTCCTTTTGCGTAGTCTTTCATCGTGTTGACGAAATACTTCACATTCTGACCCGCGATCGCCGGGACATCGATGATCGCGCCCTCACCACGCGGACCGTGGCACGATGCGCAGGGTTGGATCAGGCGCTTCTTGTCGCCGCGGAACACCAGACGGACGGTGTCCTCGCTGACGCTCTCGTCCTCGTCCACCTCGACCTCGGCGATCGGCTGTTGCGCATACCAGGCGGCCAGCGCCGCCAGTTGCTCATCGGTCAATCGCTCGACCGCCTCGCTCATGCGCCGGTTCTCGCGGCTGCCGTCCTTGTAGTCCTTCAGTTGCTTGAAGGTGTAGGCGGCAACCTGCCCGGCCAGGGTCGGATGCTTGTCACGGTCCGGCTCGCTGCCGCCGCGGCCGTGGCAATCGGTGCAGGCGTTGACATCTTCGGTCTCGACGGTCTCGATCTTGGAACCGATCTCAGCGTCGCCCTTGCGGACCATCTTGTGGGTCTCGACGGTCCAGGCGACATTCGAAGAAGGCGCGCCCTGGGCAAGCCCGAATGGGATGAGCGCCGAGAACAACAACAGGAGCTTGTACGATTGCATATGTCTCAGTACCCCCATGGCATCGAGCCGGGTGCGTCCAGTATCAGGAGCTGTACGATGGGAATGCCGTAGGCAACAACCATCCAGACGGCGACGATGCCGTTCCACAATGCAAAGCCATTCATCGACCTCGGGACGCTCAGCGGCGGGTGCACGGCTACCGCCCAGTCGTCGTCGCTGACGCGGTCCAGTGTCTTGGACGCATGCGAAAGCAGCAGGTTGAGTACGAACAGCAGCGCGGAGAACAACAACACGGCACCGCCGGCTATCATCGCCAGTTCATGCGGATCCCATTGCGCGACCAGCGGCGAGTCGTAGGGGGTGGAGGAGATGCGGCGCGGCTGGCCGAGCAGGCCGAGGACATGCCATGGCATGGTCAGTATCAGCATGCCGATCGCCCATAGCCAGAGCTGCATGACGGCCATCGAGCGCGACGCGATGCGTCGCCCGGTCAGCTTGGGCCATAGATAGTAGGCGGTCGCCAGGTACATGATGACCGTCGTGCCGCCGAAAATCAGATGGAAATGGCCGGTGACCCACTGGGTGTTGTGTACCAGGGTGTTCATCTGATAGCTGGCGTTGATCATGCCGCCCCAGCCGCCCGCGATCAGCATGAACAGCGCGAGCATGCCGGCGACTACCATCGGCTCTTTCCAGTTCAATGCCCCGATCCAGCCGAACAGGCCCTTGCCACCGCGCAGGCGTCCGGCACCCTCGAGCGAGGCCAGCACGGTGAAGCCGGTCAGCAGGGTGGGGATCGCCACGCCGAAGGTGCCGAGCATGTGCAGGAATTTGAAGCCGGCCGACTGCTGCGGATCCATGTACAGGTGATGGAAGCCGATCGGCACGCTGATCACCAGCAGCATGATGAAGGCGATGCGCGCCATCTCGTCGCTGAACAGCCGCCCGCCGGCAACCTTCGGCAGTATCGTGTACATCGCGATGTAGGCCGGGAACAGCCAGAAGTAGACGATTGCGTGCAGCGTCCAGGAAAAGAGCGTGCGCGCCAGCCCGGGGTCGATCGTGTCCATCAGGCCGAGCGACCAGGGGATCAGTTGGAACAGCATCTCGATAGCAACACCGGCGCTGGTCCACAGCCACATGATGGCGTTGGCCGTGGTGCCATACATCGCCAGCGGGACCACCTGACCGGGGTTGTCACGCTTCCACGTGACGGTCGACATGATCATTTCCAGGCACCAGATCCAGGATCCGACCACCAGCAGCGTTGCGCCTATGTAGAAGGCCGGGTGTGCCTTCAAAGGCGGGTAGAAGGTGTACAGGACCGAGGCATGACCGGTGAGCAGCGGAATGGCTGCCAGCACCGTGCCGCCCAGGGCGACGGTGAAGGCGACCCACGCCAGACCCCGGTTCCACAGCGGCCGTTTCAGCGTTGCATTGGCCGTGTAATAGCCGAACCCCATGATGAAAAAGGTCGTGAGCACGAAGCCCATCAGCACGCCGTGGGTCGACACCGACGCGAAGTACATCTCATGCGATTCGATCTGCGGGAACCGCCCGCTGCGGTTCACGACCTGATAAAGGCCGAGGACAATGGCCACGAAGAAAGCCGCAAAGGCGACCCAGAGGTTTGCCATGGCGACGGCTTTGGAATTGTTGTACATGTGTTTCCCCAACGGGCGGCGTCAGCCGCACTCAGCCTTTCGGAACGACTTTGAGCTTCGACCACATATAGTCATGGCCTAGGCCGCAGTACTCGTTGCACAGGAACAGCGCCTCACCTTCCTTGAGGAAGGTGGTCGTTACCTCGGACACGTAGCCCGGGACCACCATGGTGCTCATATTGGTGAAGGGGACGTGGACTCCGTGCAGGACGTCCGGGCTGGTGATCCGGAACGTCACCGGCGTATCCACCGGGACCTCGATCATCTGCGGGTAGAAAGAGTAGCGCGCCGCCACCATGCGAACGGTGATGGAGCCATCCTCGTTGGTGGTTGCACCGAGCTTGTCTTCGGTGAACTCGCCCGACAGGTGCAGCGTCTTTGGATCTATGGCCTCGACGTTGCTGGGCGGGTGCAGGTTCATCTTGATCGCGGCATAGGTCATCGACCCGACCATCACGACGGTGATGAAACCGACGACATACATCCATTTCTTTTCCAGCGGATCTACATGCATCTTTCGGATTTCTCTGCTAGGCGACCGGTCCGTGGGACATGAACAGGCCGAAGAAGAAGTACAGCCAGCTCAGCAACATGGCGATGCCGATCACGAGGATCACCGCCCAGGTCCCGCGCGGCGGCGCCTCCAGGATGCGTCTCTGCTCGTCTTCCGTAAGCTCCTTCATAAGTATCTCTCTCAGACTGTTAAAGGGGTTGGCAAAGGCGCAACCGTCTGTTTGGGCGGCCAGCGGTTTTGTGCAGGCTATTTTGTCGCATGTTCTGGCAGGCGACGGCCGCTGTTGGTGCCGTTCGTGGTTTTTGTCCGGCGGCCGCTGTCGCCCTCTTGCGGCCGGAATATATACTCGAAGCAAGGTTTTTCAAAGCCCCCGCTGTCCAAATTAAGTCTTTGGTTATAAATGAAAATAACCTGGATCAGCTTGGCCGCTGCTGAAGCCGCGCCAATTGCCGGGCGCGACGCGGACATTTCCAGGACGCAAAGAAAACTGCCAGCCGGGGGGTAGGGATGCGGCTGGCTCAGGTGCCGCAGACGGAAACGACCATCCAGCGCCGCGGCTTCCGGTTGCTTCGGCGGCTATGTCGGCGGATCCAGCGGCTCGCCTCCTCGAGGGCGCGGAAACCAAAGACAGTCCCGGGTCTGCGGGTCGCTTGGTCGATGCCCGTTGCAAAATCCGGCGCATGGCCGTGACGTTTGTCGCGAACCCTGTCAGTGCGCCTGCGCATGTCATTCACCACGCAGGCGCAGTGCGTTGACGACCACCAGCAGAGAACTCAGCGACATCCCGATCGCGGCACCCCAGGGTGCGATCATCCCCATCGCTGCCGCGGGTACGGCGAGAAAGTTGTAGCTGGCCGCCCAGGTCAGGTTCTGCCGGATGATGCGTCGGGTCTTCGCGGCGACCCGGCGGGCGTCGCCGACCACCCCCAGATCGGTACCGAGCACCAGCAGCCCGCTGTTGACCTGGGCGAGTTCAGTGGCGTGAGCGAACGACAGCGAAACGTCGGCGGCGGCCAGCGTAGGGGCGTCATTGACCCCGTCGCCGATCATCGCGACGCGCGAGCCCTCGGCCTGTCGGGTCCGAATCCAGCGCAGCTTGTCCGCCGGCGTCAGGTCGCCCAGCGTGTCGTCGAAGCGCAGTTCGCTGGCGAACCGCTCCGCGCTGGCCTGGTTGTCGCCGCTCAACAGCGCGATCCGGTTGACCCCCTGCTGGTGCAGTGATCTCATGAGTTCGGCCGCACCCGGGCGGATTTCGTCACGCAGCACGAAAAGCGCCCCGCTGGGTCGTGTATTGTCCTTCGTGCTGCACAATGCGATCACGACGGCACCGTTGCCGGCGTATTCCGCTGCGCGATCAGTGAGGGCGCCATGGGCCTCGGCCTGCAGTGCGAACCCGGGTTTGCCGATGCGCCAGCTTCGCTCGGCGACGCGGCCCTCGATCCCTTCGCCGACAAGATGTTGCAGCCCATGAGCCGGGGCAATCGGGCCCGGCTGCGAGCCCTTGAGCGCCTTGCCGATGGGGTGCTCTGAGTGGGCCTCCAAAGCAGCCGCGACAGCCCGGGCCTCGGCGGCGGTGATGCCTCCGAAGGGTTCGACTCGTTCGAGCGCGAGCGCGCCGGCGGTCAGGGTGCCGGTCTTGTCGAACGCAAAGGTGTCGCACTGGGCGAGGACCTCGATGGCGTCGCTGCGAACCGTCAACAGTCCGCGGTCCGCGAGCCGGCCGACTCCGATCGCCGCGGCGACCGGGGTCGCCAGCGCCAGCGCGCAGGGGCAGGTCACAATGAGCACGGCGACCGTGTTCGGCAGCGCGGCCGCAGGGTCGAGCCATAGCCAGGCGGCTGCGGTGACCGTGGCGATGATGAGCACCGCGGCGACGAACCAGGCCGCGGCCCGTTGGGCAAGCACCGCATAACGCGGCGTGGCGCGCATGCCGCTGGCGAGCAGGCGGTGGATCTCGGCCACGGTGGAGTCAGCGCTGCCTTTCTCTACCTCGATGACGACCGGCTGGTCGACGTTGCAGGTGCCGCCGATCACGCCGTCTCCCGGCCGGTGAGACACCGGAAGCGCTTCTCCGGTCAACAACGACTCGTCGAAGCTGCTTTGTCCCTCGACCAGCCGGCCGTCGCTCGGCACGATTTCGCCCGGCCGGACGCGCACCCGGTCGCCCGGGGCCAGCTCGGTGACCAGCACTTCGCGCTCGCCGGCGCGATCGATTTTCAGCGCGACGCGCGGCAGGATCCTGCCGACCCGGTCGAGGGCATTGGCCGCCTGTATACGACCGCGCAGCTCGACGCGGCGCGCGAGAAGCACGAGGAAAACGAACATCGCGATCGAGTCGTAATAGACCTCGCCGGCCTGAACCCAGGTCGAGTAGAGGCTGCCGAGGTAGGCGACACCGAGCCCGAGCACGATCGGTACATCCATGCCGAGCCGGTGGTTACGCAGGTCGCGCCATGCCCCGATGAAGAACTCCTGGCCCGGATAGGCGAGCAGCGCGGTGGTCGCGAACAGGCTGGTCCAGCGGCCGATCCGGATCCACAGCGCCAACTCGCCGGTCTCGTCGCTCAGGCCCATCACGTAACCGGCGATCGCGAAGTTCATGACCACCATCCCGATGACGCCGGCAAAGATCAGTCGCTCCGTGCTGCGCTTCTCCTGCAGCGCATTGAGTTCCTCGCGACGGGTCGGATCGTAGGGGTGGGCGACATAGCCGATGTTCAGGATGCTCTCGAGGATTTCGCTGAGTTGGATCCGAGCCGGATCCCAGCGGACCCGGGCGTGGTGGCTGGCATAGTCGAGTTCGACGTCCAGCACCCCGTCCAGGCCGCGCAGCACGCGTTCGTTGAGCCACAGGCAGGCGGCGCAGCGGATGTTTTCCAGCAGCAGAGAGGCCTCACGGCTATCCGCACGATCGCGCACGAACGACTTCTGGACGTCCGGGTGGTCGTAGAACGCCAGCCTTTTGACGATCTCGGGCACGACGTCCGCGGTCACCGCCACCTCGCGTCGGTGCTCGTAATAGGCCTCGAGGCCCGCGTCCATGATGGCCTGCGCCACGGCGAGACAGCCGCCGCAGCAAAAATCCCGCTGCCTGCCCAGCACCGTCGTGGTCCAGCGATGCGTCGGGTCCACGGGCAACCCGCAGTGGAAGCAACTGTCGAACGGATCGCCGGCTGCGGTCAGCGGTTCGCTGTTGCCGGCCAGGTGCGCCGCCGTCGGTTGCTCGCGGGTTTGGGGGCCGGTCAAGGTATTGATTCGTCCGTCTGTGGTATAAGCCTCCTGCTCAGTTTACGGCAAACCCCCGGCCACGAGCGTGCCGGCGTGGTGCCTGGTATCGGTTGACTGTTTACTACGGGGATCCTCTATGAAGCGACGAACGAAGGCGATGGCGGCAGGTGTGCTGATGGGTTTCGCCATGCTGGCGGGTGGCGGCGCGGGCGCCGACCAGCAACAGGCCACGGGGGGCACGATCAAGATGCTGATCGAACGGCCCAGCCCGCTGGGCTTCGAAGAGACACTCGAACGCATCGAGGAGAATGCCCGGGACATGGGTTGGAAGGTCCCGGAAAAATGGAAAGTGGATTTCCAGCGCAATTTCGAAAAGATCACCGGCACCGATATCGGTCCCAGCCGGGTGCTCAAGATGTGCGAGCCGTTTGCCGCAGCCAAGCTCCTGATCAAGGACGAGTACAAACAACTCGCGGCAATGATGCCTTGCACCATCGCGGTGTACGAGAAGTCGGACGGCAAGACCTACATCGCGATGATGAACCTCGACGCCATGGCCCAGATGTATGGCGGTGACGTGAAGGGCATGGCCGAGGAACTGGCTCCCCAGATGGAACAGATGCTGAAGCTCGACTGATGTGGTCAGACACCTGTTTGCCGGCGCAAACGGCCGGAACGACTGCTTCGCTCGAAGGGGTGTGACATGGCGGACCTGCGTGGCCTCAATCTGTTGCGTAACGACCCGGAGGCGGCTGCTCGCTTGATCGCCGAGGCGGAGCGCGGTGACATGGATGCGCAGTATGCGGCCGGCCTGGTCTACGCGGAGGGTCGTGGGGTCGATCCGGACCTGGTCCAGGCGTATTTCTGGCTCACTCGGGCCATGGAGCAGGGGGATGCCGATGCCGAAAGGCTGCGTCTTTACGTCGCCGCACAGATGGCGGACAGTGAGTTCGCCGCTGCCCGCCGTCTGGTGAAATCGGCCAAGGCCGCCGCGATGATCGCGGCCCTGGACGGCAGCCGTGCCCGTCGCCATTGAGGGGGCGGATTGTACGGCCAGACGCTGCTCTTGTATTTGACGAGAAACGGGATTCTGTTACACTTCGCGCGCTGTCGAGGGAGTGAAAACCCTTGTTGAGCGGCGGTTCGTACAGGGGCCGCGTCCTGGAAAACCCCGTCGTATGGGGTTTTTTTGTATCGAAGGGTGTCGAACGTCCGGCGTTCGGTGCGAAATGATTCAGGAATGGGCCAAAGGCCCATTTTTTGTTTTTGGACCAACTGTCGTTCGGGGATTATGCACAAGGCACCAGCGCGACTGGAGGACCTGGTCCGTGGCGCAGTCGATGCGCTTGGCTATGAGATGCTGGGCGTGGAGTACGTGTCGCGGCCGAGTACCGGCCATTTGCTGCGCATCTATATCGACAGCGAAAAGGGCGTCGGCCTGGCCGATTGCGAGAAGGTCAGTCATCAGGTGAGCGGCGTGCTGGAGGTCGAAGACCCGATTCACGGCGATTACGCGCTCGAGGTGTCTTCGCCGGGCCTCGACCGTCCCCTTTTCGAGAAGGCGCATTTTGCGCGGTTTGCGGGCGAGGTGGCCCGTGTCAGGTTGAACGTGGCGCTGAATGGAAGGAGTAACTACAAGGGCGTCATCGTCGAGGTGGATGGTGATGACATTGTGATGCAGGTCGAAGGCGAGCGGGTGCGGCTGCCATTCGCACAGGTATCCTCAGCGCGGCTTGTTCCTCAGTTTTAGGGCGGAATGACGAAGTGATTAACAAAGAAATCTTGCTCGTTGTCGATGCGGTATCCAACGAGAAGGGCGTCGAGAAGGAAATCATCTTCGAGGCGATCGAGGCGGCCCTGGCGTCGGCGACCCGAAAGAAGAACGGCGGGGAGATCGAGGTGCGCGTCGCGATCGATCGCAAGTCCGGGGACTACCAGACGTTTCGTCGCTGGCTGGTGGTCGATGATGCCGATACCCCGGTGCTGGAAAACCCGATTGCGGAGATAACCCTGTCTGCAGCGCGCGCAGAGGATCCAGATATCCAGCCGGGCGACTACACCGAAGACGAAATCGAATCGATCGCCTTCGGCCGCATCGCTGCCCAGACCGCAAAGCAGGTCATCGTGCAAAAAGTCCGTGAGGCAGAGCGGGCAAAGGTGGTCGAGGCCTACCAGGACCGGGTCGGCGAACTCATCACCGGCATTGTGAAACGTGCCGACCGTGGCTCGATCGTGCTCGATCTGGGCAATAATGCCGAGGGGCTGATCCCGAAGGGAGATGTCATCCCCAAAGAGGCGACGCGCGCCGGCGATCGGCTGCGCGGTTATCTATACGATGTACGCTCCGAGCCGCGCGGTCCACAGCTGTTCGTGTCGCGTACCGCCCCGTCTCTTCTGATCGAGTTGTTCAAGCTCGAGGTGCCCGAGGTCGGTGAGGGGCTGATCGAGATCGTCGGCGCGGCGCGCGACCCGGGATTGCGTGCCAAGATCGCTGTGCGTGCCCATGACCCGCGCATCGACCCGGTCGGTGCCTGCGTCGGTATGCGCGGGTCCCGCGTGCAGGCCGTTTCCAACGAACTGGGCGGGGAGCGCGTCGACATCATCCTGTGGAACGACAATCCGGCGCAGTTCGTGATCAATGCCATGTCCCCGGCGGATGTGACCTCCATCGTGGTCGACGAAGAGGCGCACAGCATGGACGTCGCGGTGAAGGACGAGAATCTGTCGCAGGCGATCGGGCGCGGCGGACAGAATGTACGCCTGGCCAGCCAGCTCACCGGTTGGGAGCTCAACGTGATGAGCGAGGAGCAGGCCGCGGAGAAAAGCGATGCTGAGGCACAGGGCTACGTCCAGCACTTCATGGAGCAGCTCGATGTCGATGAAGAGGTGGCGGCCATCCTGGTGCAGGAAGGCTTCACCAACATCGAGGAGATCGCCTACGTGGACGATGCCGAAATGGGCTCTATCGAAGAGTTCGATCAGGACATCGTAGAAGAGTTGCGCAACCGTGCCAAAGACGCGCTGCTCACCCATGCGATCGCCAGCGAGGAGGTTCTTGGCGATGTGGAACCGGCCGAAGACCTGCTGGGCATGGAAGGCATGGACCGCAAGCTGGCCTTCCAGCTCGCGTCACGCGGGGTCGTCAACATGGAAGACCTCGCGGAGCAGTCGATCGATGAACTGCTCGATATTGAGGGTATGGATGAGGAGCGCGCCGGCCAGCTGATCATGACTGCGCGGGCGCCCTGGTTTGAAGAGAGTGCCGAGTAAAGGGTATCGAATATGAGTGAAGTCACGGTCAGCCAACTCGCCTCCGATGTCGGTATACCGGTGGACCGGCTGCTTAAGCAGCTGAGCGATGCCGGAATTTCCAAACAGAGTGCGGAAGACCTCATCACCGAGCAGGAGAAGATGGATCTGCTCAACCATCTGCGCCGTGCCCATGGCAAGAAGGAAGCCGCTGGTGGTGGGCGCAAGATCGCGCTGAAGCGGAAGACCACGACCGAGCTGCATCAACCGGTCGCCGGCCGCACGACGGCACGCACTGCTGCAGCGCGTGCCGGAAAGACGGTCAGTGTCGAGGTGCGCCGCAAGCGAACCGTGATCAAGCCGCAGGTCGACGACGCTGCCCAGCAAGAGGAACTGCTGCGTCAGGCCGAAGAGGCCAAGCGCGCCCTCGCGGAGCAGGCGGAGCAGCGGCGCCAGGTCGAGCAAGAGAGCGAGGCGCGGCACCGTGCCGAAGAGGCCAGGCGACAGGCCGAAGAGGACGAGCGGCGCAAATCAGATGAATCACGTCAGGTGGCTGAAGACGAGCAGCGGCGTGAGGCCGAAGAGAAGGCGCGTCTCGAGGCCGAGCAGCTGCGCGCGCAGCAGGAGGCGGAGCAACGCAAGACCGCCGAAAAGCCGGCGAAGAAGGCCAAGCGTCATCGGGAAGGCGGCGAAGCGGATCGGCCTGTGCGCGGTCGGCAGGGGCGCAGGGAACTGCATGTCGCTAGCGGCAAACGTGGTCAGCGTGCCGGCAAGGCCGCGCGCAGATCCAGCCGCGACGCGATGGCAGGGGATTCGCAACATGGCTTTCAGCGTCCTACGGCACCGGTGACGAAGGAGATCGCGGTACCAGAGACCATATCGGTCGGTGATCTGGCACAGCGCATGTCGGTCAAGGCAGGCGAGCTGATCAAGGCATTGATGAAAATGGGGATGATGGTGACGATAAACCAGGTGCTCGATCAGGAGACCGCCATCCTGGTGGTGGAGGAGATGGGCCACAGCGCCGTGCAGCAGAAACAGGATGATGTAGAGGAAGAGATCCTGGCAGCGGCCGAGGAAGAGCAGCAGCAGGGCGACTTGCAGGCGCGCGCACCGGTGGTGACCATCATGGGGCATGTCGACCATGGCAAGACCTCACTGCTCGACCACATCAGACGGACACGCGTGGCGGCCGGAGAGGCTGGTGGTATTACCCAGCACATCGGCGCCTACCACGTGGAAACCGACCACGGCATGATCTCGTTCCTGGATACGCCGGGACATGCGGCATTCTCCGCGATGCGGGCGCGCGGCGCGCAGGCGACCGACATCGTGATCCTGGTGGTCGCCGCAGACGACGGCGT
>Ga0316191_10001703_pt1 | contig 15616 bp, 14 predicted proteins | sample Eddworburr2cm_MG_FD_204928 | JGI IMG/M metagenome (GOLD analysis project Ga0316191, IMG submission 204928) | Coastal sediment microbial communities from Maine, United States - Eddy worm burrow 2 cm | ecosystem: Environmental > Aquatic > Marine > Coastal > Sediment | place: USA: Maine...
CAGACGATGGTGGGCAAATCCAGGTGGTTGGTCGGTTCATCCAGAAGCAATATGTCCGAGCGGCACATCAGTGCCTGCGCCAGGTTCAGACGCATCCGCCAGCCACCTGAAAACTCGTTGACCGGCTTATGGATTTCTGCAGCTTCAAAGCCCAGACCGTGTAGCAATCTCGCGGCTCTTGTTTCAGCGGCAAAACCGTCGATGTTGTCCATTTGTTCGTAGAGACCGTGAAGACGTTCGTCGTGACTGTCCAGTGCGTCAAGCTCAGCGATGCTGGCTTGAAGTTGCCGCAAACCCTTGTCGCCATCCTGAACAAACTCCAGCGCCGGTTGATCGGAGTGGGGGCTTTCCTGTGCCACGTGGGCAATAACGTCTTTGGGATTGACTTGCAGTTGACCCGCATCGGCTTCCAGTTGCCCGAGAATCAACGCGAACAGAGAACTCTTGCCACTGCCATTGACACCGATAATACCCATGCGCTGACCGGCATGTGCCTGCAGACTGGCGTTTTCGAACAACAGTTTGGCGCCACGGCGCAATTCAATCTGGTTGAGCTGTATCATCTTCAGGATTTTGCCAGCAGGCTATTTTGAATAGTGGGGCATTATAAGACAGTACGCGGACTTATACCCATGTAAAAAAAGCATCCCGACCGGTAACTATGCAGATTATTTTCCAGACCATTGTCTCAAGTTCGAATAATCAATTCTCTACTAGATTTGAACCGACAAGCCACAGACTGGCCACTGGCGGGTAACGCATATATAAACCAAATTTCCTATCAACAAGTGTATGACTGAACAATGGGATATGCGCAGAGCCTCCTGACTGTAAATTAGTCTCTGAATGTTAATTGACTTCGTACCTCGCGAAAATCCGGTTGTTCCAGCTCGGGATCTGAGAGAACGTTGGCTGAAATCTGGGCCAATGCTTTAAATCCGCCATCCATGATGGTGTCATTGATTATGTTTAGTGTCGCTTCCCTCAACAGCACAAGCGCTTCAGAATACTGACCCAAAGCCAATTGAGCCATCGCACGCGCACCTACGCCGATATGCAGGGCCTGAGAACTGGAATTCATCACTTCAACAATACGCCGGGCGTCTGCTTCATTGCCTGCCCGGGAATACGCATAAGCAAGTTCAGCGAGCAACTCGGGGCTGGCACGTGACAGATCGATAAGTCGCTCGGCAACCCCCAGTTCAGTACGTGCATTCTTCAGGTTTCCTCGAGCAACTTCGTTATTGGCCATGCGAAGATGGTAAACGCCATAATCCGGATCAAGCGATACAGCTGTCTTGTGAGCAACATACGCGGCATCCCAGTGACCAGCAAAAGTGTGCCTTTGGCCCAGTTCGGCATGGGTGGCCGCATTCATTGGGTCAATTCTTACCGCCTTTTCCGCAAGTTCAATCGCATCCTCGTGATTTCGATCCACCGAGTTAAACCAGGCGAACCCACGTAACAGGTCAATGTTGTTGGGTGCAACCCGTAACCCATCCTCATAGGCTTGCCGGGCCTCAGAGCCTTTCCAGCGGTACTGGTTGATTCGTGCAAGTGCTACATACGCTCTACCTTGGGTGGTATCCAATTCAAGTGCACGCTCAGCATCTAATCGGCTGATTTTCTCATCCTGCAGTTTGACCGATAGCCAGTCTTCTTGCGATCCAGGGGTGTTATTTAGTGATGTCGCACGCACCAGCGCACGAAGCGCAAACGCTGCGCCGAAATTGGGGTCTTCAGCAATGGCTTTATCGAGTAATGCCAGCGCGTGGTCTTTATCCTGCGTTCCACCCCACTTGAGGCTGACCGCGTGCAGGTAATCCGCTAGCGCCATTGATGACTTGCTCGATTGCGACTCTATGTTTATTCTGTCCTCAGGAAGAAATCTGACTTTGAATTCACTCGCTATGTGTTCCGCAATGTCTGCCTGAATCGAAAAAATATCTATCAACTCTCGTTCATACACTTCGACCCAGAGGTGTTCATCAGTCTCCCCATTGATCAGCTGAGTCATGATACGAACCTTGTCTCCGGAAAACCTGGCGCTGCCCTCCATGATTGTTTCGACACGAAGTTCGCCGGCAATCTCAGGTATTCCAATATCTCTGTCCGCATACTGCAGCACGGATTTGCGGGAGATCACTTTTAGATCTTGAATACTAGCAAGTTGATTGAGGACTTCTTCGTGCAATCCTGCGGCAAAATATGCATTATCAGGATCAGGGCTGAGGTTATCAAAAGGCAGGATCGCGATAGAATTTTCAAGTGGTTCGATCACGGATTCTTGTAGCTGTTGATCGACAACGGTTTTTGGTTCGACCATTACATTAGTGCCTGTTGCACTGGTCCCGAATCGGTAAAGCGACCATCCGGTTACAAGCAGAACCGCAGCCAGCAGGATGTAATCTATCTTGACCCCAAATCGTTTCTCAGATTTCTCCTTGTCACGGACTATTCCATCTGAAGTGATGTCAAATACCCAGGAAAAAGTCATTGCGACCGGAAAGCCAATCAGGACCAGGAAAACGACCATTCGGCCTATCCAGCCGGGTAAATCGAGCAGGCTGATAAGAACGCTGGTCAGCTGCAGTAGCACCCAACCTCCAATTCCATATCCGACCGCGACTCTGACTACTTTCCGTCGCTTTAACTCACTCCAGATTGACATCAATTTACCTAATACTGATTACGAATTTCATTCGTACCTACTGTTGTCATTTTAACCGCAGTACAGTTCATTGGGTCATTACCCTAAGTTATTCAAATGTTGGCACGAGTCGATGTCCCCGTTCTCTGATGGCGTAACACAGGCCTATCGACCGGACCAGGCACTTCCCACAGTGATGTAAAAAGAAGTGTCCTCGGGTCCTCGGGCGATATCTATACCTGCCTGGAGACCCATTTTTCTTGCCAGGCGATATCGAAAACCAACACCGCCGGCACCGACTGTATCACCTTCATTATTGTAGCTCTCAATGGCCGAGGTCTTACCAACCCCGCCAAACAGCACGAGAGTCCATCTTGGCGTAAGGCCCCAAAGATATTCCGCCTCGACGGTTAATACTTCTTTTCCCTGGTAGCGCAGAACGGGTATGCCTCTTAATGCTACATAGGGATATGCGAAATAAGGCACGTCACCAGTTGCGCCTTCCCCTTCAAGCCTCAGCCCCAGACTGGAGTAATCGCCTATAGGTGTGTAGTGCAGCACAAAGGCATCCCATATCCGGTAATCAAAGTCGCTGCCCCAGGTGTCATCGTAGGATTGGAATTCAAATTTTGCATCAATGCCCATCGTGGGAGTAAAAGTGGTATTGCGGCTGTCGTACTCCACGAAAACACCCAATGCACCCAGATCAAAGTTTTTACCTGGGTTGGGAAAATCACCTGGCACTTCATCCGGTAATTGAAAGGTATTGTCTGATGACACGTAAAGGTAATTTGTTCCCAGCCACCAATTTGAATCCTTGATGCGAAACTGTAACTGCTGATTCAGCAGAGCACCGTCAAGATTAAACTCAAGTCCATTGCCACTGTCCGCAGATGATGAGGTATACACGGTGGAAAATACATCGGCCTTGGCAATAGCCCCCAGGTAGCGTATACGGTCCTTCTTCCAGATTCCCCGATGTACTGCTCCGAGCATGTAGGTTCCGTTTTCTGTCTTTGCTCCGAAACCAACCGTGATGCTTGGTGGCGCCATGTCTTTATGCAGGTCCGGATCAACCTCAGTCGGTTTATGATAGTAGGCAACGGCAAGGCCAAACCCGTAACCAATGGCCGGTTCGGTGATAATGATGGGTACGGGTAGAAACCCACGCGCGCTGGCAAGGTAGTCGCTCATATCCAGCTTTCCATCATTCGGGTCGATCATGTTTTCAAAACGGTCAAAGAAACCTGCCAACCCAACACGCGGAATCAAAAATACAATAAATGCAAGTATGCAAAGAGGGAGTCGTTTGCTGAAGAACATCGCCTTACCTCACGTTTTGATGAAGTCGCTCAAAATCTCCAGTTAATGGAAGTGATGAAAGCATTCCGGGAGCCAATGAAACCGTCGTACTCGGCAGACCAGGATAAGCGTTTGTTAATGTCCCAGTTAAAGCCTATCAATGCGTTCCATTTGTCCTTGTTTTCTTGATCAATGATGTAGTCGAAGCGGAGTAAGCCGTCCCCCGTTTCCGTATAGCCGTTAACTGTCAGGTCAGTGTCGAGGTAATTACCTCCGGCAAACAAGGACAGGTTGCCATTTCTGCCAAGATTGAGTGTTTTTCCGAATCTTGGTGTGACTGTAAAACTGGCACCGTCCGTTTCTGATCCCTGCATATCCGCGTAGGTATAGTTGAGTGGTACGGCGACAAACCATCCCTTCCAACCCGCAGCAAGGGTGGTCCCAACTCCATAAGAAGTGCCCTTAAAATTAGCTTCGATTGGAAATGAGATGGTCTTATCCTCAAGAAGGGCACACAATGGATTGGGGGGGAAGCCGGTACATGAGATATCCAGGTAGTCAAGCATCCCATTGCCATCCAGTACAACGTCCATTGGCGCCTGTCCGTCGATTTTTCCAATCATGATGTAAACATTCATAAACGGAAACAACCACGCATCGGCTTTCAGGCTATATGAACTACTCTCTGACTGGGCGTTATCAAAGGCAACGAAATCGAACGGGACTATCTCCCGGTCGTTGATTCCGACCTGCAAAGAATCCAGCAGTTGCGCCTGATCAACATTTGCATAGGTAAAGCCGACACCATAGGGCAGAGGTAAATCGTAGCCTTTATCAATTACCTTTTGCGCAAGAAACGGAAGTTTATGATCCCAGATCCGGGGCGCATCCTCACCCTGCTCGCCAACGGAATTGAAACCCGTATTTGGAAAGCTGACCTCCGAAATACCGGTGTCCGTGAGGTCTTCATTGACCGAAGTCTTGATCAGGCGGGCCGTTGCTGCAAGTGAAGCGCCGGCATCCGATGCATGAAAGATCGTATACCCGTCACCCTTGACACCAACCCTGCTGTAGGTTTGCTCGCCCACGATTGATTCCGTTCCCAGTGCAGAATGCCAGGCTCCGTCCCTGAATTTTTCCATAACTTCCCGGTTTTCAAAAATAACCAGCACGCGGAATTTTCCTGCACCTACACCTGCCCCCAGGTCGAACCGGGTTACGTCTATATAAGTACGGGTTTTATTCTGGGTATCATGCAGTACAGCAAGACCGTAACCACCGCCCACGACAGGGATTTTTGTTGTAGATAAGCTTGCAACCGCATAACCAACGGCTTTGTCGAGTAACTCTTCAATTGCAGGGTCATCAGCGACCAATTGGGCAACCGTCGTCTCTGCTATCTGATTTACTTCGTCGCGAATCTGGTTTCGTTCGTCAACTGGAATCGTCGTGCAGGCTCCGAGCAAAATAAGCAAGCAAGAAGTCAAATGTATTTTAAGAAGTCCTGTTGTATTCAACTACTCTTCGAACTCCACATTAGTCTCAGCGCCAGCCTCGATCTCTTCCACGATGTACACCACGGTGGTGCCCTGGTAAATTGGGCGATACCAGATGCCTGCACAATAGTAAAACAGCACGTCACCCCGATAAATGGTTACCGTGCAACCGTATGGAAGGGAATAGAGTCGCATGTGCCGCCTGATTCGCCGCCGCCGTCTGCGTCGACGCCTGCGCCGGACACCGGCGACACTATTCGGAGATGCGGGCCGACCCAGCCTTGCCAGGACCGTTCCGGTCATAGTGGCAGTGCCGGCAGCTGTAGAGACGATGACCAGCTTTTTCAGAAATGCTCTGCGTTTCATGTTCATGCCTCCTCAGTTTGCGGGTTCGAATTGAATTAGCGAAGCGCCTTTGGGCGCCTTGAATTTGAAGGCACCCGCTTCGATTTTCGGATCCGCGTTCCAGTTCATGATGGCGTAGAAGCGCGGTGAGCCCGCATCCCAATTTGACGTGATGATCATGCGGCGTGGCACGGGCTGCTTCCCTTCCTGAACCCAGAGTTGAATGTCAGCACCATTCGTTCGAATGACGAGGTGATGGCAGTCCTGCCCATCGACCCGATTCTTGTTTCTTAAATACATCAACGAATCAGAAGGCTGGACAAGTCCGTCGAATACGTCCGAGCGCACCAGGTCCATCAGCGGTAGATTGATGCCGAGCTCGTCCAGCGCGAAATCGAATCCGGCATCGAGCCCTTCCGGTACGGATGCCGTCGCATAGAAGCCCGTGCGCGCATCGTACAAGGCCAGGCCACCATCATGAATGAAGAAATCCTTGGTTTGTTCACCGTCAAACTGACGCATATGGAATGAACCGGGCCGATCCACCCGGACTTTAACCTCGGTAGGATTGGTCACGATCAGACCTTCGCCCAAGTCGGCGTCTTCCATTGCGGTACCGGTGATCTCGAAGGTATCCAGCGATCCCAGGTACTCACTCATGGACTTGAGCACTTCGATGGCTTTTTCATCCCGGGTCACACCGTCTTCCGCAACACAGAATGGCGCCACACCGACCAAGACGGCCAACAACACCGCCACACCCAGTTTTCTCATCATGACTTCAGGTACTCCTGTTTTGAATAAATCATCCTCGTGGTAATCGAGTTTCCGGCGAATCTATTTGACTTAAATTAATTTACTGTCGGCGAAGTTGATGAGCGGGCTTCGTCAAGAGCCGACCTTAGCGCCTTGGCCCAGCCGGTCATCATGCGCCTTGCGTCTGAGCGGTTGCTGACGCTGGTGCGCCATTGCATTTGGTATTGGTTATCGCGTTTCCTATCCGTTGCCTTGGCTATTTTATCGTTGGTTATGGAGTCAAAAAGCTCCAGGTTGAGTGTCATTTCGCCGGCAGATTCGGAATAGCTGTTGGTGCGGGTCGAGGATTTAATATCCGGCGCGTGTACATCAAGATCGACAATTTCCGGCTGGACTAAAAGAACATCTTCACCTGCCTCATAAGCCATCTGGTAGCCGCCGTCGACCAGCTCCTTGGTGAAAACCTCACGGAAAAGTGTTGCGACCTCTTCCTGGATTTTTACCATGTCGCGGTCCTTAACTTTCATTGAGACGCCACGATTCTGGTCACGTTTCCAGTTTTTCTTGAATGCGACGCTGGCGTCGAGCAGCATCACGCGATTGTAGATGCTCAGATCGGCACCCGGATCGGCATAGACGGTGGCCAATTTGGAATTCTTGACGAGTTCCATACCTTCATCATTGACGGGCGGCAGGTTTTTTTTAGCCCACGAGGGCGAGATTGGCATCGCAACTAAAAGCAGTGTAGTAACTGCAATTGAAAGATATCTTGTATTCATGTTTTTAGCTCATCTTAATATTCACCGCTGGATGGGGTGTCCATCTACCATAAATAATGTACCCAAGAGTACATTAAAAGTCAAATCTCAAGAATCAACTCTGCGGCGGATTGAGGCTTCCTTTGAGTAAGAGTTCGAGTCTCGCATTACGAAGTTTCTTACGCTTGGTTTGGGAGAAATTGGAAAAGATGATATTTTCGCTCGAAATATAACTCAGAAAAAGCGTTGCCCTGTTTTCCAGGTCATATTTCCTGAAGCCAAGTTCACTGAACGCGTTCCTTACGAAATCAAGACGTAACTCGTCGGCTTTGTGTACAGCTTCTTTCACTGAGGGGTCAGTTTTGGCCCACACCCTGAACGAAAGATCGTAATAAGCCAGATCGTACTTTTCGACAATATCCATGGTCATCGCAAGTCGTTTATCCGGTGGACTATCAATCAGCTTTCGGTTTTTAGTGATCACCTCTGTAAATTCATGCACCCAGAATTCGAGAAGTGTATTTCGCAAGTCCTGTCTGTCTTTGAAGTGCCAGTAGAAACTGGTCTTGGAAATCTTTAGTTGGCGTGCCAGTTTCTGAATGTTCAGGCCTGAAGGCCCTGCTCGATGGATGGCTTCTAGCGCAGTCGAAAGCCAATCTGCACGTGTGGCACGCCCTCTTTCTTCACCAATTTTCATAGTTGTCTATTACGTAAAAGCACTCTTTCACCGCTCTAATATTCATTCCAGCCAAGTCGTTGCGGGTTACAGAAAACCCTGCCGGGCACTTGGTTGCAAGTCAATTGTAACCTGTCTCGTCGCTTTTCAGGTCTGTCAGAAATCTTTGGAATTCAGGGTTGTTCAGTAACAATTCCTTACCGGCTTCGATCAAACCATCGACCTGATCCCCACTCAGGGTAAACCCGGTGGGAACCTGGTTAAGCCAGTCACGTCTTTCAGTTTGTGCGATACCGTTAAAATCAATCTCTACAAAATAGGGTTGGACCGTTGTTTCCGGTGTGGAGAGTTCCTGTGACCAGCGCTCTGCGCTATTTTTAAGCAATTCAAGCGTTGCAGCATTGGTTCGATGAAGCTGGATGTTCGACATGGCGCTAATGGTGCTCCCAACGGAAGGCGACTTATTGCTTAAATCAAATTTGGCAAAGGGCGATGTAGATGCATTCACAGAAATTACAACGAACCGTGGTGCCGGTTTGGCCTGATATAAATCCAGAAATGGTTTGATTCCCCCGGCTGACTCGACCATTTCATACATGGCAAGCAAACCGAGATTGTCGCTGATGCCGCCGTCGACAAGATGAACATATGGCTTTTTGTCTTTGTGTGCAAAACTGCCCAGGCCAGACGTCACACTCTGCATCATGGGTGAGTCACTCAGTTGCTCATGTTGTTGCTGTAAAAAACGCTGTCCGTGGGAATCACAACCACCATAGTTCCTGAGTACGACAGGATTGAATACGATGGGAAAGGCCGATGACGCCGTCACTGCCCTGGAAACAGAGAAAGATGACAGGTCGGAACACAGCAGGCCGAAATACTCCTGTAAGAAAGAGAAGCGAACGCCATTTCCAAGGTCAGTGGCGTTGATGATTACCAGTGGACCATTATCAGAGTGCAGGTCGGCGAATGTGGCTTGATGAAACAGGATTTCATCATAGTATTCGATGGCCATTTCCGTGCGGCTTTTACTTGTTAACGTCAACGACGGATACAGCAGACGACGTTTCAGCACTGCTTCGACATCTCGTCGCAGAAAGGTTTCTTCAAAATCATCGAAAGCATCTTCGCCATGCAGGCCAAAAAAGGCAGCGGTAAAACTACCGCCAGATACAGAGCTGATCGCGTCAATTTCATCAAATAAGTGGCTTGAATCTTTACCCAGTTTTACGGGTGAATCACGCAGCGCAAGCAATACCCCGTATGCCAGGGCCGCTGCTCGGGTACCTCCTCCGGAAAATGACAATGCAATTGTCACCTCGTTGGAACGGCCAGAGTGAATTGCGTCTTCCAGTGACCGCTCTGTGACTGACGCCCGGGAATCAATAGCTTGGTTTTGGATCGCGCCATAGTTCGCGCAGGCCGTCAGCAGGTGTAGCGATAACACACTGTACAGTGTCCTGAGAAGGTGTTTACCAGCTCTTTCATTCATAAAAACATCATAACCGAACCAGTTTTGCATATGTACTCCGAGGTACACTCTGGACAAGGTTTTAAAGACAGGCTATTGTTCTATCGAAATCAAACCAGTAAAAATGGAGTACCTTATTATGACCAGAACCAAAAACATACTTGTCAGTGTTTCTTTAATCATTGTGGCTGGAGCAGGTTATTTTTGGGGCCATACAGACGGACGTAACGGCGAGGAATTCTTCAATTCAGCGATGGCGCAAACCGCGCCCCTGATCTCACCCGTCAAGGCGCGCGCTCGTGATTTCTATGCACCCAATAGCGAAGACCTGCGGCCTGATGAAATGCGGGTGATTGCCTGCGGTACCGGCATGCCCACCGCGCGCCCGAGTCAGGCTGCGGCCTGTTTCCTGGTTGAGTTGGGCAACGGCGACAAGTTCCTGTTTGATCTTGGAACCGGTTCTGCGGAGCGAATCGCAGCACTGCAAATCCCCTACAACTTCCTTAACAAGGTCTTCCTCGGACACCTGCATACCGACCACTTCGGTGATCTGGCATCGCTATATGTCGGCGGTGCGCTAGCCGGTCGTCAGAAGCCACTGCGGGTCTGGGGGCCAAGCGGTGACACGCCCGAACGCGGCACCGCGTACGCGATGGATCACCTGCAAAAAATGCTGACCTGGGATCTCGACGGCCGCAAAGGCATGATGGATGAGCGCGGCCTGAGCATCGAGACAACCGAGTTCGACTACAGGGGGGAAAACCAGGTCGTTTACCAGGAAAACGGCGTCACCATAAGATCCTGGCCTGCCATTCACTCGCTGGATGGGCCGGTCAGCTTTGGCCTGGAGTGGAACGGGCTCAAGTTCGTATTTGGAAGCGATACCTACCCCAACAAGTGGTTTGTCGAGTATGCGAAAGACGCCGATCTTTCAATTCACGAATGCTTTATTACGGTGCCGCAACTGATCGAGAAGTACAAATTCACCCCGCAGACCGCCCTTGTGGTAGGGACCCAAATTCACACGTCACCCGAGGCGTTCGGCAAGGTGATGAGCCTGACGCAGCCAAGAATGGCCGTGGCGTATCATTTCTTCAACGACTTCGATACCAGTGCAGCGATCAGGGAAGGTATTCGTTCGACCTACGACGGCCCCCTGAGCATGGCCGAGGACTTCATGGTCTGGAACGTCACGAAGGACAATATCCGGGTGCGGATGGCTGTGGTGGACGAGGAGGTCTGGCCGCCTCCTGCCTCAGAGGCTCCCATGCCGCCTGATTCCAGTCGCCGCATTGATTACTCCAAGCAGATTATCGGCGGCAAGCTCGACGTGGGGGACGTGGTTCAACCGGTATACGACGAAATCAACAAGGAATTTGGTCTCAAAGAGAAGCCGGGTAAATAATTGCTATCCACTGATCCTGGCTGGAAAAACCGCATCGGCGAGTCCACTTTGTCTTTGCGGTTTTTCCGGCGAGGAAACATCAAGCGTCTGACTATCAGCTCTCTTATTTATTGGCAGATTCAGCTTGCTCCGGGGATGTGAGCAGTTCACCCCAGTCTGTCCGTTCCAGCATGGCGTCGATCATGTCCGGGCTTACATAGTTGTGTATTTCCCTTAACTGCCAGCCACCACCCAGGGCCTTGTAGGTGGCGACCAGATTTGAGATAACCTGGCCCCGTGCAGCAGTGAGTGTATCCTGCTGTTGAAGCAGGGCAGTCTGTGTGTTCAGGACACGTGTGTAGTCTGAAGCGCCCTGGCTGTATTGTGCCAATGCGAGTTCCGCCGCACGGTCGGATGCCTGAACCGCATTGGTCAGGTGTCCGACCTGCTCCCGGGTACGCAGGAAACCCTGTAGTCCGTCCTGTACTTCCTTGGCAGCCGCCAGTGCTGTGTTTTGATAAGAGGATACGGCCTGTTCAAATCGGGAGTCCTGAACACGAACATTATTCTTGATCCGGCCATAGTTGAAAATGTTCCACTTAAAGAAGGGTGTGATAAACCCGGTGGTGGCACCACCGTCAAACAGGTTGGAGATGCTTCCCCCGGCCAAGCCGCCAAGCCGAGAGAGCCGGCCAGTACAAAGCTTGGATACAGGTCCGCCTGGCTGACACCAAATATTGCACTTTGCGCCGCTTTGGCCTCATGGGTTTGGGGGCAGTTTGAAGCATATCTCAGCCTCGGTTGCTGTCTTGATGATGGTTCTTTATATAAGGAAAAGAGAGGCCATATGGTATAGGCAGCATTAAAGCCATATTGCCAGAATCCCGAATGTATTGAACCTTTCCTTATGTCAACATTTTGTCTAGGTTACAGCAATTATCGCGCCATTTGCTCGGTGAAGGCTGGAATCTACCTCTTTACCACTCTATTTCACGCCGATTACGACATTCGGGCGTAGAAAACCCTGCCGCTACCAGAGGTTTGAAGCGGTAAGTCAAAACCAGGGATGGATTCATTCCCTCAAATCAATAAACTCATTGATGGGCCTGGCGAAGCCCGGCAATCCGGCAACAGACGATTTCCGGAAAATACCCCTTTCTTATCCAAGTGGGCAAGTATCGTCTTGATCACTACGGGGTCTTCAATGCTGGCAATGATCTTTAAGTCACCACTGCATTCGCTGCAAGTTTCACCAAAAGTAGGCGCTTTTAGGCGATATCGACAAGGTGAATTGATGCACAGCATCAAGAGAGGGTGCCCTGGGGTATATCAAACACACGTTTCAAGTGCTGTGCCCAAGTCATTGCTGCATGGCGCTCGGCTGGAGTTTGCTCTGCAATGTCGTTTGCTACTCCGGTTTTTCTACCTTTGCCTCGTTTGGCTGGCGTCACCCTTGCTCGGTACTTACTATTGGGCGCGAATACACCATGGAAACGCGTCAGGTTAACTCTTGGTCTCGGGATCAGTGAAACCAATCTGGAGATAAAATCCAGGCTGGCTGCCTTGGTTCCCAGACCCAGAGTAAACCTCACGAGATTTCATGGCGTGTTCGCGCCCAATAGCAAGTATCGCTCAAAGGTGACACCAGCCGGGCGAGGCAAGCTTAGAAAGCGCCACCCAGCTAGTGATGTCGACCAAACCCCAGCCGAAAAACGGGCTTCAATGACCTGGGCAAAGCGCTTGAAGCGTGTTTTCAATATCGACATAGAAACCTGTAACGAATGCGGTGGAGATGTACGCATCATTGCCAGCATCGAAGACCCGGCAGTGATTCAGAAAATACTTGCTCACTTGAATCATACGGTAAGTTCAGCCGTGACGGCACTGTTGCCGGACTGCCGGGCCTCACCCAGCCTGCCAGCCGGGTTATTCGACTGAATAGAACAGATTCAATCAAAGTACAGATTTGCTGTTCCCAATTTGGTAATGGTATGGTTGATATCGTCCCGGATTCAGGGATTGGCAAGATACTGGATCACCTTGATCAGAACATCCCAACGCATCAAGCACCTAATTTGCCGGAAAGCAGGGCCCCGCCACCAATAGGGCTGATGGCTTAAGGGAACTCTGCCGTTTCTTTGCTGCTTAAATTGCGCCAAGGTGTCGTTCGGGAAAAAACCAGTAATGAGCCTGAATTAGTCTGAATAAACGTAACTGCCAAGGTCCAGGTATCCATACTTCCAAATTCTGGAGAAAATTGAGTAGAAATTCAGGGAAAAAGTTTTACAGGCAAGCTTTGATTTCCAATGAAAATGCGTTTAATCTTCCTACCCTCCCGATGTTCATGAAATTTAAGGAAGTGAAACCAAGCCTTGAAAGCCCAATCGAAAAGAAACAGGGCAACCCGTACAGACTGGCTGGTGACCGCGCTCGATGCCCTATATAAAGAAGGTCCAAAAGGCCTCAATATTCAGGGACTGGCCCGTCAACTGCAAATTTCTAAAACCAGCTTTTACTGGCACTTCAAAGATAAAGATGAACTGCTCGTTGCTGCGGTCGATTTTTGGTGTCATGAGTTCACCGATACCGTCACCGAAAACGTGGAGTTGCTGAACAGGCCGCCAAGGCAACGGTTGGCCAAGGCCGCGGAGATAATTTACAAATGCGATCTGGGCAAATATGACTCATCGTTCCGGATATGGGCCCGAACTGAACCTCTCGTGGCGAACGCGGTGCGCAAGGTCAACAAACAACGACTTGAGTTCGCAAGCAATGCATTTGCAGAGCTCGGTTTCAGCGGAAATTCACTGGCCTGCAGGGCCGTATTGTGGGTCGGGTACCACTCAACCGAACGCTTTATATTTCCCGAGTTGTCCGCTGCAAAACGTAAAGCTTTCCGTGAAAACACGCTCGAACTTTTAATCTCTGGGGGCACTGAACAATCGTGATTTGACTTTTAAAGTACTCTTGAGTACATTTGCGTCCTAATGTACCTCTGAGTACATTAAATGTTGGTCTCTGGAACTCACTTCGCGCCTGCGAAGGATTTAGCAGCAACGAAGTGGCTCATGAACTCGAAAGAGCGGAGCATGAGCTTCACAAAAACGTTTTCGGGGTTTTTGCCGGAGTAGCCAGTGCAGGAAGGCGTGAGAAAGGTTTCGCGCTTGGCCTTGAATACGAACGTCGAATTAATGAGTCTTTTGGAATAGGCGCAGTGGCTTGAGAATCAGACTCAGATTTGAGCAGTCTGAAAAAATTAACTTGTCGATACATGATGTAGCGTTTACTCCGCTTATTCTCCCGGGCACAACCAGACAACCACCCCCGCAACCTGGTGTACCTGACCCGGTGAGTGACTTTATCAAAAATGGTGAATGGGGCCGGGTTTTAACGCACAGAACAGCATACTGGATGAACACGCCGAATGTTATAATTTGCAGGAGCAAGACTGGCGTCTGAAAAAAACCTGGTATGTTAAGGACAAGGAATAACGGGTAACAACAAAGGAGAATAAATTGTGAATTTGGTGAATCTGAAGAAAAAACTTGTGCGGATAGTCGTTATCGCGCTTCTGGCAACCTCGTCAGGAATCGCCTTGGCGCAAGACCAGGATGGAAGCAACAACGGTGAATGGGAGTTTGCCCTGTCACCACTATTTCTTTGGGGTATGGGTATCAGTGGTGATGCCACTATCGGTGACGCCACCGCACCTCTCGATCTTGCATTTAGCGATGTATGGGATAACCTCGATGCTGTTTTTACACTGCATTTCGAAGCGCGCAAAGATAAGTGGGGGATTTTTGCCGAGTATCAATACGCGAGCCTGAAGCCTGAAGCCGAGGTTTCAACAGGACCTGTTTCCGTCCTTGCTAAGATTGGTTTTAAAAACACCATGGTCGAACTGGGCGGCGCCTATGCTTTCTGGGAAACCCAAAACACACGCTGGGAATTGCTAGGTGGTTTGCGTTACACAGACCAGGATGTCGATGTGGAAGGGACGTTGACTTTCCCACCACCCGTCGATGAACGGACCCTCGACGTCAAGGGTGGCGATAACTGGACACACGCGATCGTTGGAACACGGTTTTTTGGCACGATGAGCGATAATTGGACTTTTATCGCCCGCACCGACGTGGGATATGGCGGATCAGACAACAAGGCGTTTAATGCAACTGCACTGTTCGACTATCGTTTCAGGAATTGGGGCTCGGTGTTTTTCGGCTACCGTTACCTGAAGTACGATTATGACAATGACAAAACCAATGACACCTATGCTTTCGATGCGTATCAGTCAGGCCCACTGGCAGGATTGACCATACACTGGTAGTGATAGCCAGGTCGCGATTAAGTGAGGTGGCGAAACTGCAAATTTAGTTGATTGAATACCTGGCCGGCGTAAACCGGCCAGGACTCTCCGAAGGTTTGCCGATCACCTCTCCAACTGACCAGGGAAACTGACATGCTCATAATCACATGTTGATTTCTTACCTTTGTTGCCGGCGGTGCGATTTTGGCTAACCCCTTGATGGCCAGCGGCGTGTTATCGATTCTACTGGCGACGTATCTTGTTTTTGATGGCATTGTCGAGGTCATAGTCGCCCTGACATTGGACGGTCATCCCGGCAGGGGTTGGTTGTTCACCAGCGGTTTGCTGTCGATGGGTTTAGGGGGACTGATGTTCATGCAGACCCCATTCTCGGGTGTGTACGCGATTGGTGTACTGTTAGGTCTCAAATTAGTCGTGGTAGGCCTTGCCTCACTGTCGTTGGGTACGACAC
>Ga0316191_10001704_pt1 | contig 15613 bp, 12 predicted proteins | sample Eddworburr2cm_MG_FD_204928 | JGI IMG/M metagenome (GOLD analysis project Ga0316191, IMG submission 204928) | Coastal sediment microbial communities from Maine, United States - Eddy worm burrow 2 cm | ecosystem: Environmental > Aquatic > Marine > Coastal > Sediment | place: USA: Maine...
AGTGCTGCCCATCGCGAAGATGCCAGTTGTTCTTCCCGTGCATGCTTGTATTGGTAGATAAGCGTGAATCGCGCAGCAGTCAGGATAGACTGTGCACCCAGCCACAGCAGTAATTGATTATGGTCTGCAACGCCCCATAAACCGAACGTTACAAAGACAGCCAGTACGAATGCCGTCACCAGGGCAGCCGTTGACTGCGTGTAGACAAGCTCTATCTGCTGATTCTCCAGCTCGGGCTCAAAAACGCTCACGCCGTGAAGTACAATCTCATCGAGATCAACACGCCCGGTTTCACCGCCAGCCTGCCCGTGCCCTCTGGTACTCATACTGGATGACCTGCCATACGCTGTGTACTGTTGTTTGGGTGCCCGCAAGGCACAGAAATATATAAGCTTTTACAGAAAAGGTATCGGACAGACGTGGGGTATATTTAGACAGCGTACAAAAATTCAATGGCAGACAGACAAACTGTTTGTGACTGCAGCATGACATGCTCTATCTAATTGATATTTAAGAGTATTTAAAATGGACTATATAGTGCTGCCAGCCTGGAAGAATGGTGCGGAATCACACCCGGGCAGACGCGCTACTTTTTATTCCGTTCCGTTTCAGTCTCCTCGGGAAAATCGGCAAACGTATCCGTAACGCGTTTGGATGAATACAGGTAAACGATAATGGCGACAGCAAGCGCGAGCTGGCCCCAACCATAGACATTGATTGAGTGGGTAATATTCGCGAGAAAAGGGATAAAGATGACAATAATGTTCAACACTGCTGCCGCAACCAGCAAGTTTCTGCCATTTCGCCACAGTGACTGCACCAATTCAGATGCACCCGGCTTCCTTTTGGCATAAGCAAAGATCAGCAATAGCACAGGAATGGTCGCGACGAATGCGAGGAAAAACCCAAAGTCATTGGGATAAACAAGGTCTTTTAGGCCACTGACGCTGTCTGATTTAGCTCCCCGTCCCATCTGGATGGTCGACACTTTCAGTATAAACGGGCGCAGGAAATACACGATAATGAACCACATATTGGAGTCCAGTTTCAGACTCATATATTTGTCATAGGCAGTAAACGGGTAGACCCTGGACATGGCTAAATCACTGAATTAAGTGCGTCGACTTCTCGAGAAATAAAAGGTTAAATAATACCTAACACTCGCTCATCACTAATTTCAACATAAAAAAGGCGGCCGCAGCCGCCTTTCTTCGACACACCGATCCAGGCTAGTTTACCGTGGGATCGAGCTCACCGCTTTCATAACGCATGTACATATCTTCCAGTGTAATCACCTTGATCTTCGATGCCTGGCCAGCGGTTCCGAACGCCTCGTAGCGTGCCTTGCAGATATCACGCATGCCGTCTGTAGCGGCTCTCAGGTACTTGCGTGGATCGAAGTTTGAAGGATTGTCATGCATGTGCTTGCGAATGGCACCGGTAGAGGCCATACGCAGGTCAGTGTCGATATTCACCTTGCGTACACCATTCTTGATGCCTTCCTGAATTTCCTCGACCGGCACGCCATAGGTCTCACCCATGTCGCCACCATTCTCGTTGATTATCGCCAGCCAGTCCTGGGGCACAGATGACGAACCATGCATAACGAGGTGGGTGTCCGGGATACGCGCATGAATTTCCTTGATGCGGCCTATGGCAAGAATGTCACCTGTGGGCGGACGGGTAAACTTGTAGGCACCGTGGCTGGTACCGATGGCAATGGCCAGCGCATCACACTTGGTGTCTTCAACAAACCTTGCAGCCTCTTCCGGATCGGTCAGCAACTGATCATGAGACAGCACCCCCTCGGCACCGGAACCATCCTCTTCACCAGCCATGCCGGTTTCAAGTGAGCCCAGACAACCCAGTTCACCTTCAACGGAAACGCCACAGGCGTGCGCCATGGCAACTGTCCTGCTGGTCACGTCGACATTGTATTCATAGCTCATTGGCGTCTTCATGTCGGCACCCAGCGAGCCGTCCATCATAACCGAGCTGAAACCCAGCTGTATGGAACGCTGACAGACTGATGGAGAGGCACCGTGATCCTGGTGTACACAGACAGGAATATGCGGCCACTGTTCAACCGCGGCCTGAATCAGATGACGCAGGAATGGAGCCCCTGCATAGGAACGGGCACCGGCCGATGCCTGGCAGATAACCGGGCTGTCAGTTTCATCGGCAGCTTCCATGATGGCGTGCATCTGTTCCATGTTGTTAACGTTATAGGCTGGGACACCGTAGCCATGTTCGGCAGCGTGATCCAGCAGTTGGCGTAAGGATATAATGGCCATTGTCTTCTCCTAAAATTCTACAGGTTAGTCGTTCACTTGAATATTACAGGTATTCCGGCTCCAGGAGCCATTTTGAGCGCCACCACTCAGGGCAGTCACCCGGTGTAAAACTACTGTTCCATAATTTCGTGCTCGCCAACGCGTATGATCTTCATGGCGTTGGTACCACCGTGCACCCCCATTAGATCACCCTTGGTGATAATCACCAGGTCGCCGTCCCGTACCGCTCCACGCCGCATCAGTTCGTCAATCGCTTCCTTGTTGACTGTTGCGTGATCCGGCGTTGTCACATCAAAGCTTACCGGATAAACACCGCGGTACAGGGTTACCTTTCTGCGTGTTTCGACCAGGCGTGTCATCGCAAAGATCGGTATGCCGGAGCTGATGCGTGACATCCACAAGGCGGTTGCACCTGACTCGGTCAAGGCAGCAATCGCCTTCACTCCAAGACTGTTTGCAGTATATATCGCTGCTTTCGCAATAGCCTCGTCGGCTCGATCAAAACGTATGTTGATGCGGCGTTCTGCTGCCGAGGTACTGCGCTGACGCTCTGCACCCGCACAAATCCGGTCCATTGCTTCAATCACCTTGGCCGGATAGCGCCCCGCTGCCGTTTCCGCTGACAACATAACTGCATCGGTACCGTCAATAACCGCATTGGCCACATCAAACACTTCGGCACGTGTGGGGATCGGGTTTTCGACCATGGACTGCATCATCTGGGTAGCCGTTATAACAACACGATCATGCGAACGGGCCACGCGTATAATTCTCTTCTGCACGGCCGGTAACTCTGCATCACCGATCTCAACACCCAGGTCACCGCGCGCAATCATGACTGCGTCGGATGCTTCAATTATTTCCTCAAGTGCATCAAGAGCCTCTGCACGTTCGATCTTGGCGACAATGCCACCGTGCCCACCCGCTGCTCGCAGCAGTTCACGTGCCTCGTGAATATCATCCGCACAGCGAGGAAAGGAAATTGCCACATAGTCTGCCCCCATGGCAGCAGCAACCTTGATATCCTCACGATCTTTCTCTGTTATCGATGCAGGACTGAGTCCACCACCAAGGCGGTTAATACCCTTGCTATTGGTTAGTCGTCCGCCGACAACGACCCGGCAACGCACCTCGGTGCCCTGCACCTCCTCGACCCAGAGCACCAGCAGTCCGTCATCGAGTAACAGGGTATCACCTCGGGAAACATCATCCTGCAGGCCCTTGTAGGTAACACCCACCTTTTCACGGTTCCCTGCATCAGCAGCCAGGGCCGTATCGAAGATGAAGTTATCATTCTCTTCCAGCTGAACCATGCCCTCCTTGAAACGCTCGATGCGGATCTTGGGGCCCTGCAGATCAGCCAGTACGCCGACCTGGTGTCCGTGTGCGCGTGCGCGGTTACGAACACTCTCTGCACGGTTGATATGATCTTCGTGGGTACCGTGCGAGAAATTCACCCGGACAACATCCATACCTGCCTGGATCATCTCATCCAGTACATGCTTGCCATCCGTGGCAGGACCAAGGGTTGCAACAATCTTTGTTCGTCTTGGCATAGCGTCAGTTTATATTATTCTTGGAATGCCGCCCGGGTCCGCGTACTATTTTGCCCGCTCTTCCAGCATCGCTACCGCCGGAAGTTTCTTGCCTTCCAGAAACTCGAGGAAAGCACCACCGCCAGTAGAGATATAGGATACCTTGTCCGCAATGTCGTATTTATCCACGGCTGCCAGCGTATCGCCACCACCAGCAATCGAGAATGCATCGGATGCTGCAATCGCAAGACCGAGAGTCCTGGTGCCTTCACCGAACTGGTCAAATTCGAACACGCCCACCGGACCATTCCAGACGATGGTGCCCGCACTCTTCATCATCTCGGCAAATTTAGCAGCCGTTTCCGGGCCGATATCAAAGATCATGTCGTCATCCGCCACATCTTCGACCTTTTTGACAACCGCCTCGGCAGACTCGGAAAATTCCTTGCCCACAACAACATCCGTCGGCACCGGTATATCACTACCCTTTGCCCTGGCGGCCTCCATCAGGCGCTTGGCCTCGGGTATCAGGTCCTCTTCAACGAGAGATTTACCGACATTGTAGCCACTGGCTGCAATAAAGGTGTTGGCAATACCACCGCCTGGAATCAGCTGATCAACCACCCCGGAGAGTGATTCGAGTACCGTTAACTTTGTGGAAACCTTGGATCCGCCAACGATGGCAGCCATCGGTCTGGCGGGATTACCCAGCGCCTTTCCAAGTGCATCCAGTTCCCCGGCCAGCAAGGGCCCGGCACAGGCTGAAGGTGCATACTGACCAGCACCGTGAGTCGAGGCTTGCGCACGGTGTGCTGTACCGAAAGCATCCATTACATAGATATCACACAGTGCAGCATACTGCCTGGACAGAGCCTCATCGTTTTTCTTCTCGCCCTTGTTAAAACGAACGTTCTCCAGCAGGACGACATCACCATCATTCAGTTCCGGCATCTGCTGCAGATAGTCACCAACGAGTTTTACCTCTTTACCCAGCAGGCCTGACATGTGCTCGGCAACCGGGCGCAACGAAAACTCATCGGCATACTCACCTTCAGTCGGGCGACCCAGATGAGACATCACCATCACCCGCGCGCCGGCGTTCACTGCAAACTCAATGGTTGGCATACTGGCACGTATGCGCTTGTCACTGGCAACCTTGCCATCCTTGATGGGAACATTCAGATCCTGGCGTATCAGGACACGCTTGCCGGACAGGTCTAGATCGGTCATCTTGAGTACAGACATTGACGACTCCAATTTATTGGGTTGAAAACTATCGAAATTGTGCTTGCTCAATCAATGCCCCTGGTGGCAACCGTTACCGGTCGCCGCCAGGGAACACGTCACTTATTTTGCAATGTGCTGCACAAAACGCATCATGTTACAGGTGTAGCCATACTCATTGTCGTACCAGGAAACCACCTTCACAAAAGTGCCATCCAGCGCAATGCCGGCGCCCACATCAAAGATCGACGACTGGCTTGCACCACGGAAATCCGTTGACACGACCTTGTGGTCCGTGTAACCCAGCGTGCCTTTCATCGGGCCTTCAGAGGCTGCCTTCATGGCTGCACAAATTTCATCGTACGAAGCTTGCTTGTCCAGTTCGGCCGTGAGGTCGACAACAGATACGTCAGATGTCGGCACACGGAAGGCCATACCGGTCAGCTTGCCATTCAGCTCGGGCAGTACCACACCGACAGCCTTGGCGGCACCTGTTGATGAAGGAATGATATTTTCCAGGATACCGCGACCGCCGCGCCAGTCTTTCTGGGAAGGACCGTCAACCGTCTTCTGGGTAGCCGTTGCCGCATGAACAGTGGTCATCAGGCCACGCTTCAGGCCCCAGTTATCGTTCAACACCTTGGCGATGGGTGCCAGGCAGTTAGTGGTACAGGAAGCGGCGGATACGATGGCCTGGCCTGCATACGTCTCGTGGTTGACCCCGTAAACGAACATCGGGGTGCCGTCCTTGGATGGCGCACTCTGTACAACCTTCTTCGCACCCGCATCAATGTGCTTCTGACAGCTTTCTTCTGTCAGGAAAAAGCCTGTTGAATCGATAACGATATCTGCACCGACATCGCCCCACCTCAGGTTGGCAGGGTCACGCTCCGCGGTCAGGCGGATCTTTCTGCCGTCGACGATGAGGTTGTTCTCATCAGAGGAAACATCACCGGCAAAGCGGCCGTGCACAGAGTCGTATTTCAGCATGTACGCAAGATAGTCCGCATCCAGCAGATCATTGATACCGACGATTTCTATGTCATTAAAATCCTTTGCTACAGCACGAAACACCATACGGCCAATACGACCAAAGCCATTGATACCGACTTTTATAGTCATGATTTTTCTCCTACAGTTTTATTAAAAAATAACCAACCCGCCCCGCAACCGGGGAGGCATGAATTTTCAGACGGCTGTGCCTCAGGCTACGCTGTTAACGGCCTTGACCACATTGTCAATCGTGAAGCCGAATAGTTCGAACAGCTGGCCAGCCGGTGCAGACTCGCCGAAACGATCGATACCAACCACGGCACCGTTCAGGCCGACATACTTGTACCAGCCATCAGTGACCGCGGCCTCGACGGCAACACGCGCTGTCACATTGCCCGGCAATACCAGCTCCCGGTAGTCCTCGTCCTGTGCATCAAATACGGTTGTCGACGGCATGGAAACCACGCGCACCTTCTTGTCGCCCAGCTGTTCGGCAGCGCCCATCGCCAGTGCCACTTCGGAACCGGTCGCGATGATGATGACGTCCGGGGTGCCGTCACAATCCCTGAGGATGTAACCACCCTTGCGAATATTGGCGATCTGTTCTGCACTGCGTGTCTGGTGCGGCAGACCCTGGCGGGAAAAAATCAGGCAGGAAGGTCCATGCTGCTGCTCAATGGCTGCCTGCCATGCAACGGCACTTTCCACCGTGTCACACGGCCGCCAGACACTCATTCCCGGAATCATGCGCAGGGTAGGAATCTGCTCGATGGCCTGGTGCGTGGGACCGTCTTCACCGAGACCGATCGAATCATGGGTGTAAACAAAGATGCTCTGCACCTTCATCAACGCCGCCATACGCAATGCATTACGCGCATACTCGGAAAACATCAGGAAGGTAGCGCCGAAGGGGATAAAACCGCCATGCAGTGCGATGCCGTTCATGATGGCCGACATACCAAATTCACGCACCCCGTAGTTGACATAGTTGCTGTCCGGGGTGTCGGCACGCATCGGCTTGTAACCCGACCACTCGGTCAGGTTGGAACAACCGAGATCAGCCGAACCACCAAAGATCTCCGGCAGCAGCGGCGCATAGCCTTCAATCGACTTAAGCGAAGCCTGGCGTGTTGCCAGTGACTCACCCTTTTCATCCACGGAGTTGACGAAAGCTGCCGCCTTTGAAGCCCAGTCTGCCGGCAGGTCACCTGCCATGCGACGCTCGTATTCAGCAGCCAGTTCCGGGAACTCCGCCTTGTAGCCGGCGAATTTATCATTCCACTCTGATTCCGCGCGCAACCCCTTGTTTTTCCCATCCCAGCCATCGTAGATATCCTGTGGCACCACAAATGGCGCGTGCTCCCATCCCAGTTCCTTGCGCGTCAGTGCGACCTCGTCTTCTCCGAGGGGGGCACCGTGGCAACCATGGGTACCGGCCTTGTTTGGCGAACCGTAACCAATGGTTGTCTTGCAACAAATCATGGTGGGCTTGTCGGTGACTCCCTTTGCTTCAACAATTGCCTTGTCCAGCGCTGCCGCATCATGTCCGTCAACACCGGCAATCACATGCCAGCCGTAGGACGCGAACCGTGCGGGGGTATCATCCGTGAACCAGCCTTCGACATGGCCATCAATCGAGATGCCATTGTCATCCCAGAAGGCAATCAGTTTGCCCAGAGCCAGTGTACCGGCCAGTGAACAGGCCTCGTGCGAGATACCTTCCATCAGGCAACCATCACCAAGAAATACATAGGTGTGATGGTCCACGATCTCTTGACCGTCACGGTTGAATTCTGCGGCCAGTGAACGCTCGGCGATGGCCATGCCAACAGCATTGGTAATACCCTGCCCCAGAGGACCGGTGGTTGTCTCTACGCCTGGCGCATATCCGTATTCAGGGTGGCCCGGTGTTTTTGAGTGCAACTGCCGAAAGTTCTTCAGGTCATCAATGGTCAGGTCATAGCCGGTCAGGTGCAACAACGAGTAGATCAGCATGGATCCATGACCGTTAGACAGTACAAAACGGTCCCGGTCTGACCAGTTCGGATTACCCGGGTTGTGTTTCAGGTGATCGTTCCACAAGACCTCGGCTATATCCGCCATGCCCATGGGTGCACCCGGGTGGCCGGAATTTGCCTTCTGCACGGCATCCATGCTGAGCGCACGGATGGCATTGGCGAGTTCTTTCCGCTGAGCCATGTTGTTCTCCTGTTCTGATTTTGAATTCTGTAAGTAATTACGTCGCCACGTCGTGGCGCTACCTGGATTCCAGCTGGCCCACATGCTGTAGTGGCGACAAAAAAAGCCTGCAGCGCCGGTTTGTTAGCACTGAGGCATCGACCACATCAGAAATAGCCAGCAAGACCGGGCACATTACTGCTGCTGCCAATCCGGCCTTCGTCCCTCGGTATTAAGGCGCGCTATTTTCCACTAGTTTGCCTCATACGGCAATAGCACGGATGGGGGTGGGTAGTCGCCAAAGTATCAGCGCTTTATTACGGTATAACAATAACTTATATCGGCACTGGAATCATGCGGCAGTTACTCCCGCCACTTTATTGAACAGCCAATTCCTGGCACCTGGTGTGCCGGGCCATGGCCCGTTTCAGCCACCTCGCGCATGGCATTGAAGAGTTCCCGGGGCGTTTCAGGCGCAGCAGTCACCTTGTTGCTCGCATCCAGTCGCCCGCGGTACTGCAACTGCAGGTCACTGTTATACCCAAAGAAGTCAGGTGTACAGACGGCGCCATAGGCCTTTGCAATCGACTGCGAGTGGTCCATCAGGTAGGGGAATGGAAAATCAAATTGCTGTGCTACCGCCTGCATGTTCTCAAAGCTGTCTTCTTTATATAATGTCGGATCATTGGACATGATGGCGACGCTGTTGATGCCTGACTCTCGCAGCTCGCCGGTATCGCGCACCAGGCGCTCAAGAATCGCTTTCACATACGGGCAGTGGTTACAGATAAACATCACCAGCAGGCCACGCGAGCCACGGCAGTCCTCAAGCGTCCATTCCCGATTGTCGATGCCGGGTAACGAAAAGTCGATGGCTGCTTTACCAAATTCGCATATCGGGGTTTCCAGACTGACCATAATTGAACCTTCCTGTGACAAATGGCTCAACATACTAGCAGGGATTAAAAATTGGGTGAAAATATAACCTTCGTAAGCTAGACTGTCGGGTTTAATTTATACGAAAATATTTATTTATGTCCAGCAATCATATATTTACATCCGAGTCCGTCTCCGAAGGTCATCCTGACAAGGTTGCCGATCAGATATCCGATGCCGTTCTTGACGCCATGCTTGAAAAAGACTCGCATGCCCGCGTCGCCGTCGAGACCCTGGTCAAAACAGGCATGGTCATCATCGCCGGTGAAGTCACCACATCGGCATGGGTCGACCTGGAGGAAATCGTCCGCCAGACCGTGCGCGAGATCGGCTACAACAGTTCAGAGATAGGATTTGACTGGGCCTCCTGCGCGGTACTGAACGCCATCGGCAAGCAATCCACGGACATCGCCATGGGTGTCGATGAAAGCAATGACCACGAACAGGGCGCCGGCGACCAGGGGCTGATGTTCGGCTATGCCTCCAGTGAAACCGACGTACTGATGCCCGCACCCATCACCTATTCCCACCGCCTGGTGAAACGCCAGTCGGTGGTACGCAAGAATGGCACCCTGCCCTGGCTGCGCCCGGATGCGAAGAGCCAGATCACCTTTCGCTACGAGAACAACCGGCCGGTGGGTATTGATGCCGTGGTATTGTCGACCCAGCACGATCCTGAAATTTCACTGGCTGCCCTGCGCGAGGCGGTCATGGACGAGATCATCAAGCCGGTACTGCCAGCGGAATGGCTCGACCAGTGCCCCGGTGAGCACATCCACATCAACCCGACCGGCCGCTTTGTGATCGGTGGACCGGTCGGCGATTGCGGTCTGACCGGCCGCAAGATTATTGTCGACACCTACGGCGGCATGGCACGCCATGGTGGCGGTGCTTTCTCCGGCAAGGATCCGAGCAAGGTTGACCGCTCTGCCGCGTATGCCTCGCGTTACGTGGCAAAAAACATCGTTGCTGGCGGGCTCGCAGAACGCTGCGAAATCCAGGTGTCCTATGCCATTGGTGTCGCCGAGCCGACCTCCATCAGCGTGGAAACCTTCGGCACCGGGCTGATAGAGGAAGACCGCCTCGTCGAACTGATACGCGAACATTTCGATCTGCGCCCGCGTGGACTGGTCGCGATGCTGGACCTGTTAAAACCCGGTTACAAGGCCACCGCGGCGTACGGCCACTTCGGTCGCGAGGATACCGACTTCAGCTGGGAAAAAACCGACAAGGCCGACATCCTGCGAGAAGCCGCCGGCCTGCACAATAGTGAAAAAGCCGATTAATCACCTGCGAGACATAGTAATGACAACACAAACTGCTGAGAACATCTCACCCGATTTCAAGGTCGCCGATCTCGGGCTGGCCGACTGGGGCCGCAAGGAACTTGCCATTGCCGAGACTGAAATGCCCGGTTTGATGGCACTGCGCGAACAGTACGGAACTGAAAAACCGCTTAAGGGTGCACGAATTGCCGGCAGTCTGCACATGACTATCCAGACCGCGGCACTGATCGAAACACTGCTGGAACTGGGTGCCGAGGTTCGCTGGGCCTCCTGTAACATCTTCTCGACCCAGGATCATGCCGCAGCAGCCATCGCCGCACGCGGCATACCCGTATTTGCCTGGAAAGGTGAGTCGCTGGATGATTACTGGCAATACACACACCAGATCATGGAATGGCATGATGGCGGAACACCGAACATGATCCTCGATGATGGCGGTGATGCTACCATGCTCATCATACTCGGCAGCAAGGCTGAACAGGACCTCTCGATTCTGGACAACCCGGGCAGCGAGGAAGAGATCGCCCTCTACAACAGCATCAGGAAACGCCTCACCACGCACCCGGGCTGGTACTCGAATATCCTTAAAAACATACAGGGTGTAACCGAGGAAACGACCACCGGTGTGCACCGTCTCTACCAGATGCAGGAAAGTGGCGAACTGCCGTTCCCTGCCATTAATGTCAACGACTCGGTCACCAAGAGCAAGTTTGACAACCTCTATGGCTGCCGCGAATCACTGGTGGACGGCATCAAGCGCGCCACCGATGTCATGATTGCCGGCAAGATTGCCGTGGTTATCGGTTATGGCGATGTTGGCAAGGGCTGCGCCCAGTCATTGAATGGCCTCGGTTGTACAGTATGGGTCACTGAAGTAGACCCCATTTGCGCGCTGCAGGCAGCCATGGAAGGTTATCGTGTCGTCACCATGGAAGATGTTGCCGACAAGGCCAACATCTTCGTCACCGCAACCGGCAACTATAATGTCATCAGCCACGATCACATGCTGGCCATGAAGGATCAGGCCATTGTCTGCAACATCGGTCACTTCGACAATGAAATCGACATCGCCAGCATGAAGAAATACGAGTGGGAGAATATCAAGCCCCAGGTTGACCATATCATCCTGCCAAGTGGTAATCGCATCATCCTGCTGGCGGAAGGCCGGCTGGTAAATCTGGGTTGCGCCACCGGCCATCCCAGTTTTGTTATGTCCAACAGCTTCACCAACCAGACACTGGCGCAGATGGAACTGTGGAATCATGGCGACCAGTATGAAAACCGCGTTTATACCCTGCCCAAGAAGCTGGACGAGGAAGTTGCTCGACTGCACCTTGGCAAGATCGGCGCAAACCTCACAACACTCTCACAACAGCAGGCTGACTATATTGGCGTACCGGTAGAGGGCCCCTATAAACCGGAACGCTACCGTTATTAAGGGACCAGGGCGTGCACGCAGCGGTTTAATCCATCCTATGTCACAACCAGGTCCGGCCTACAGTTTCGAGTTTTTTCCGCCAAAAACGGAAGATGGTATCAACAAGCTGGCGGCAACCAGCAGGGCGCTGGCTGCCGTACAGCCGCGCTTCTTTTCCGTTACCTTTGGTGCCGGCGGTTCAACGCGCGACCGCACCTTCGAGACAGTCATCAGTCTCCAGAAAGATTCCGGTATCGATACGGCGCCGCATCTGTCCTGCATCAGTTCCACGCGCGAGAATATCCTTGAAATGCTTAACGGCTACCGCAACAGGGGTATCAACCACATTGTGGCATTGCGCGGTGATATGCCGTCAGGGATGGGAGAGGCCGGTGAGTTTCGTTACGCCAATGAACTGGTCACATTTATTCGCGAGGAGACCGGTGACCATTTTCATATCGAGGTCGCGGCCTATCCGGAATATCATCCGCAGGCAACCAGCCCGGACAAGGACCTTGCGAATTTCAAGCGCAAGGTGGACGCCGGTGCCAGCAGTGCCATAACCCAGTATTTCTATAACCCGGACGCCTACTTCCGTTTTATCGACCGTTGCAACAGTGTCAGCATCGATATCGACATCGTCCCTGGCATCATGCCGATCACCAATTATTATCAACTGGCGCGCTTCTCGGATGCCTGTGGCGCGGAAATTCCGCGCTGGATACGCAAACGTCTTGAAGCCTACGGCGAGAATCTGGAATCCATACGCGCCTTCGGCGAAGAAGTTGTCACCAGCCTGTGCGCACAATTACTCGAAAAGGGCGCTCCCGGGCTGCACTTCTACACCCTCAATCGTGCCGCGCCGGCACTCGCAATCTGGAGTAACCTGGGACTTGGCACTTCACATCCGGGTTAATCAACAAAGCAATCCTGCAGTTGATGTGACAGCGGCAGCGCCGTTCCTTACAAGCACACCGTAGCATCCGATCCAATGCGCATACCCCGCCTCTATACACCACAAGTGTTCACTCCGGGCGACGACCTGACTGTAAGCGGCCAGACGGCACATCACGTCGTGAATGTACTACGCATACGTAGTGGTGCTTCTGTTTCTGTGTTCGATGGCAAGGGCTGCGAGCATCGTGCCATTGTCAAGACCGTAAAGCGTTCCGAAATCATCCTGGAGATCGCCGAGGCACTCACGGTGCTGCAAGAATCATCACTGGATATTACCTTGCTACAGGGAATTGCACGTAACGACCGCATGGATTTTATATTGCAGAAGGCAGTTGAACTGGGCGTCGACAGCATTCAGCCACTCTGGATGCAACGCAGCCAGGCGCGCCTAAAGGGTCGTCGACTTGAGAAGCGCTGTAACCACTGGCAGAGGATAATCATCAGTGCGTGTGAACAATGCGGTCGGGCTAGACTGCCACAACTGGGCGCTGCCATGAATTATTCAGACTGGATGCATTCCCATAACAGCCGTGGTCTGAACTTCCTGCTACAACCGGACAGCGAGACCGGACTGGGTGCGCTGCAACCTCCAGATGACAGGATTCATGTGCTGGCCGGCCCGGAAGGCGGATTAAACACTGAGGAACAAATGCTGGCTAAATCTACCGGATTTCTCGGGATTCGTCTTGGACCGCGCATTCTGCGTACTGAAACCGCTGCTCTCGCGGCACTGGCCGGAATGCAAACGCTGTGGGGGGATTTTAAATAGCCAGCTTGCGCCTGAGCTAGGCCGCATCAACAAGGCAACTTTCCAGCAGGCCCTGTAAATAGGGCAGATCGGGAATGACGGCTTCTTCACTGCCAATTCGGACTATGCACTTCAGACCAACAAATGAATTATCAACGACCTCGTCTGCCGTGTCGCTGCCAAACTGAATTAGTCCTGGCAGGCCGGCAGTTACGATTGCAAAGTGTTGTAGCGCGCTGTCCGGGTTGACAGAATTAACAATCATCAACCGAGAGAAGACCGGGTTCGAGGGTACTGTGAGTCCACAGACCGATTCCAGTGAAATCACGGGTATGTCATGTTCACGCCACTGCACCATACCAAGGAACCATTCCGGCATGCCTTCACGATGATTGGGCACGCGGTAACTGCTGATCTCTGCAACAGCTACATTAGGCAACAACAGGTTCATCTGCCGCAGAGGTACCCATAAGCTACGTACCTTGTCCTGTGTATCATCCATCCTGGTTCCCTCGCTCGTTTCTGCCATGCTCATGCCACTGCTTCCGCTGCTGATGCTCCGATGATGCGATGAATGGAATCCAGCAGGTCATTCTCCTGATAGGGCTTACCCAGATAATTGTTGACACCGATTTGTTGCGCACGCTCCCGGTGCTTGTCACCGGTTCGTGAAGTAATCATTATGATCGGCAAATGTTTGAGGCGATCGTCGTTACGCATGTGTGTGGCCAGTTCAAAACCATCCATCCTTGGCATCTCGATATCCAGCAACATCATATCCGGCACCACTTCCTGTAACTGCCCCATGGCATCAACACCATCCTTTGCTGTCAACACCTTGTAGCCGTTACGCTCAAGCAGGCGTGAGGTAACCTTGCGTACGGTAATTGAGTCATCCACAACCATAACCACAAGACGGGACTCTTTTTCCTCAACAAACGGCACTTCCGGCAACCGGGCACGCGCATTCATTCTCGTCACTGCAGCCATATCAAGCATCATGACGACACGACCATCGCCCAGTATGGTGGCACCTGAAATACAATCCACTGTACTGAGTTGCGCACCGACAGGCTTGATGACAATTTCACGACTTCCCATCAGCGCTTCAACCTGCAAGGCAATTCGTTTTTCGCCAATGCGCACAAGCAACACGGGCACCTGTCCCTGAGTTCCAGACATATCGACAGCAGTGATATTCAGCAGGGTTCCCAGGTGTTTGAGCTGGTATTCATTGCCTGCATACTCATAGACAGATTCGTCAGAATGGTAGCAGACCGCCAGTTCTTCGCAATTGGCACGCACAACACCTTCAACGCAGCCCAGAGGCACGCATAAGGTTTCATTTCCGGCCATAACCAGCAATGCCTGATTAATAGCCAGTGTGTAAGGAAGACGTACCGTGAATATGGTGCCCAGACCGGTAGTTGACTCTATATGCAAGGAGCCACCCAGCTGCTTTACCTCACTGTTAACAACATCCAGCCCCACGCCACGACCCGATATTTGTGTCACCTCTGCAGCCGTACTAAATCCGGTCTGCAGAATAAACTGCATGACATCATTGTCGCTCAGTTGCGAGTCTTCCAACATCAGCCCACGCTCTATGGCGCGTGCACGAATCGCTTCTGTATTGATACCTGCACCGTCATCCTCGATACACAGTACGATTTCCGGCCCTTCCCGGTCGAATGTAATCGTAATCGACCCGGTTGCATGCTTGCCTGCGGCACTTCGCTGCTCCGGCGTTTCTATACCATGCGCAACCGCATTGCGCAGCATGTGTTCCAGAGGGGCAATGACCCGATCAATCACCGTGCGATCCATCTCGCCATCGGCACCAACCAGTTCAAGCTCTACTTTCTTTCCCAACTGTCGCGCGGACTGGCGCACGATACGTCTCAGGCGCGAGGAAAGACCCGAGAACGGGATCATGCGGGTGCGCATCAGTCCTTCCTGCAGATCAGTACTGACGCGTGACTGCTGCAGCAGCAGGGTTTCTGATTCACGCGTAGTATTCTCCATCAACTCCTGGAGGCTGCGTA
>Ga0316191_10001706_pt1 | contig 15599 bp, 17 predicted proteins | sample Eddworburr2cm_MG_FD_204928 | JGI IMG/M metagenome (GOLD analysis project Ga0316191, IMG submission 204928) | Coastal sediment microbial communities from Maine, United States - Eddy worm burrow 2 cm | ecosystem: Environmental > Aquatic > Marine > Coastal > Sediment | place: USA: Maine...
CGACTCGCCCACTCGAAACAAGCAACGGCGGCCTGGTGCCGCCGTTTTTTTTGGGAGTAGGATCTTGTCTGTCATTCAGTGCGTCGTCGGTCTCGGCAATCCTGGGCCAAAATATGCCGAGACGCGCCATAATGCCGGCTTCTGGTTCGTCGATGCGCTGGCACGCGAATACGGTGCCACGCTGCGCCCCGAGAGCAAGTTCTTCGGTGAGGTCGGGCGGCTTCGCAGCGCTGTCGGCGAGTGCTGGCTGCTCAAGCCGACGACCTACATGAACCACAGCGGGCGCTCGGTCGCGGCACTATGCAACTTCTATCGCATTGATCCTTCGCGGTTGCTCGTCGTGTATGACGAACTGGACCTGGCGCCGGGGGTGATGCGCCTGAAGACCGGCGGTGGTCATGGTGGGCACAACGGCATGCGCGACATCACGTCGGCGCTGGGCAGCAGGGATTTTCACCGTCTGCGTATCGGTATCGGCCATCCCGGCCACAAGGAAGCCGTCGTCGCCTACGTCCTCTCACGTCCCGGGAAGGCGGATCAGACCGCGATCGATCAGGGCCTCGGCGAGGCCTTGAGACAGTGGGACGCCGTTCAAGCCGGCGAGCTGCACAAGGCGATGAACGCGCTGCACACTGCGACATGAGGCCTTGACGCAGGGCCGTCTCTGTCTCCAACAAAAGGGATCAGGGCTCGGCGCAGGCGCGTCGGCTTCACCGTGCCGACCGGCAGGGCACATCTGCGCAAAGCTTGGATAACAATATCGGACCCGTCCACCCGGGTTGATGACCCGCCTTCTTTGGGGCACGGTTGCAGCAGCGCTAGGCGATCGCCGGCTGATCCTGCTCGCGCTGTCCATGGCGAAGGCAAACAAAAACCCCTTCCCGGCCAAACCGGGAAGGGGTTTCGTTCAAGGCCCTCAGTCGTCGCCGAAGACGTACTTCGGCCTGAACCACTTCACCATCAGCGGCAACAACATCAGCGCGGTGAACACGTCGATGATCAGTGCCCAGCCGATATAGATGCTGAGGCCCCAGGTGTTGGCCAGCGTAGTGCCGACCAACGGGATGAAGCTGCCCAGCAGCACGATGATCGACACGATGACCGCCGAGCCCGTGGTGTTCTGCGTGTTGCGCAACGCCTGCATCCAGTTGCCGCCGGTCGCCTGCATCTCCTCGCGCAGCCGGGAAACCATGTAGATCCCATAGTCCACGCCGAGACCCATCGCGATCGACAGGGTGACCAGCAGATGGAAGGCCAGGTTGCCCGACCAGTTCTGCACCGAGGTGAAGTAGCCACCGAGTCCGTACTGTGCGAACAGGGTGATCAGCAGGGTCACGGTGAGCATGGCCGATACCAGCGCCGAGCGGAACATCAGCGCTGCGATAATAAATATCGCCAGCGCGGTCTGCAGCGGTCCGATCAGCCAGTTGTCCATCGCCACCTCGCGGGTAGCCTCGGTCGCACCGAGGAATCCGCCGATGCCAGGCCGGACATAATTTGGCCCATCGACCGACAGCTCGTTGGTGTCACCGGAGGTATCTGCATTGCGCAGTCCGAAATTCACCTTGGAGAAGCCCGGATCGTTCTTGTGATCCTCGATGTACTGCTGAATGTCCATCGTGACCTTGTGCGTCTCGACCGGGTCCATCGTGTTGATGAAGCCGAGTATGACGCCCTCGTTCCAGGTCTCGGTGTTGACGAAGGAGTCCATGTCGCCAGCGGATGTCATGGCCTCGAGCAGGCCGTTGTACATCCTCACGATCTCCGTGGGGCTGCGGTCGTCGTCAGGGTTGATGCCCAACAGGTAATCCTTGTTTGGCACATGCAGGTCGCTGAGCTTGGTCGGCTCGCCCGGCTCGGCGGTCAGCAGCATGTTTACCAGGCGAACATATTGCGTGTACGAGCCGGTGTAGCCGATGAACTCGTGCGCCCGCATCCAGTTTTCCATCTTCTCGAGATCGGTGTGCAACTCCACCGTGTTGAAGACACCTTGTGCGCCGCAGGCGTCGGTGTCCCAGCAGCCCAGTTCTTTCTTGTACTTGCTGCACACCGCCAGCTTCTCGTCGAGGTTCTCGATGTCGTAGATTTCCTCCGGGAAGTAGTCATCTATGCACCCCCGGGTGTTGGCCTCTTTGCCACGAATGGGTATCGCGACCGAGATGACGCCTGGCATGATTTCGTTCAACTGCACCAGGTCTTTCCAGGTCGGCGAGCTGCCCTTGAAAGCGGCGCGGGCATAGTTGATGCCTTTTTCGACCCCGGGCATGTAGTCGTTCTCTTCCGCGAGCTTGACCGCGTCGGCCGGATCACCCTTCCAGTTCAGCAGATTGGTGTAGTAGACCGAGCCGGCGACGACGAGCAGTACTACGCCTATCGGGATCCATTTCCCGGGGCCGATCACGATGCGCGTCAGCAACCCGCCGACGGCGACCTCCCAACCATGTCCCTCCTGCGCCTGGCAGCATTCCTGCGAGGGTGGAAACAGCGTCAGCAGCAGTGGGATCAGTGTGGTGGTCGTCAGCAACAAGGTCAGCATGCCGAACATGCCGAAATAGGCGTAGGCCTTGTAGAAGGAGATATCCACGGTGGCCAGGGTGGCGAAGCCGACCATGTCTGTCACGATGGACAGCGTCGCGGGGACGATGGTGTGCCTTATCGCCTCGCGTGCCGCGGTCGTCGCATCACCGCTGCGCCCGTTCTCCAGCATGAAGCGCCGCGTGACCTGGACCGAGTGTCCGATGCCGATCGCCAGCAACAGCATCGGCGTCAGCACCATCATCGTGGTCAGCTTGAATGCCGTGAAGCCCATCAGGCCGAGTGTCATGGCGATGGTCATGCCCACACCGATCAGCGGGAGCAGGGCGCCGCGCCAGTTGCGGAACTCCAGCCACAGGACCACTATGACAATAGCGATGGAGATCGCAAACAGCCACCATTTATTGACCAGGTCGGCCAACATCCAGGCGAGGAAATAGGGCTCCCCCGCCACCAGCAATTCGATCCGGTCATCCTGGCCGTACTCGTCCATCATCGCGCGGACTTCGCGCACCCAGGGCAGATAGATCGCCTTCACCTCGTCGGTATAGTCGGCGATCACGTAGGCCGCCTTCGCGACACAATGATCCTTGTCGTAATCCTCGTAGGCGCAGCGGTTACCGTCCGCGTCCCACATGGACACCAGCATCGGTGCCATGACGGGGTTGTTCTTCACGCCCTCGCGCAGGAACGCAATCTGCTCTGCCGCCTTCTCGGGATCGTCGCTGATACCCTCGGTCGGTATCAGGCGCTTGAACACCAAGCCGTTCTCGTCGGTGCCCATGTATTTGATCTTCTGGGCCGCGATGTCGATGAAGTTCGCGGGACGTGAGTGAGGCAATGCCTCGAGCTTGTTGTGTATCTCCTGGATCTTGTTGATGAACCAGGGCTGCCAGATATCGCCTTCCTTAACCTTGAGGGCGAACACCATCAGATTGCCCATGCCGAAATTGTGTTCGGCATACAGGTTCGTCGCAACGTAACGGTTGCTCGATGGCAGCAGGGTATCCGGGTCGTTGCGGATATCCAGGTTCTTGATCTGCAGCGCAGCGGCAACTGTGCCGAGCACCAGCAGAATGATGATGGGCCAGCGAAAGCGCAGTACAAAATCTGCGTATGCGTTGGCCCAGGGGTTTTCTTTGGTATTCATGATCCTTCTGCCCTAGATTTCCCGACTTTTGTTGTTAAAAAAAAGCGGCGTCGGCTTGGCCGTACGCCGCTTTTGCGCACCTCGCGCTCATGCGGCGATCATTCGATGATGTATTTTGCACCTACCTGGATGTTCGAAGAGTTCTCAAACTGGCCGAACAGGGTGTCATCGTCACCCCAATAGAGGTTGAGTTCGCCGGTCACTATCAACTGGTCTGAAAGCGAGTACTCGGCATCCAGCCGGTTCCAGTAACCGCCGCCCTCTTCAAAGATGATGATGTTGTTGACGCGACCCAGCTGGCCCGCACCGAACGGCTTGGACAGGAACAGCGAGTAGTACTCCTTGTTCTTGTAACCTTTCTTCAGGCCGTTGGTCACGTTCATGCTCGCCGGATCCCCCGTGTATTTGGCGCAGCTCGCGGTCGCCTGGCCCTGCGTGATGAAGCTGCAGTCCTTGTCGACAAAATCCAGGTTGCGGAACTGGATGAACTGGCCACTCACGAGGAGGTTGGTCAGCACGGTGACGTCAACGCCGACGACATATTTGAAGAAGTCTTGTTCCTCACTCTTGAGGGCCTCTACCAGGTTGCCATCGGCCAGCGCACCACGGTCGACTACCGGCTGCATGACGTCCTTTTGATAGAGGAATTCGCCACGCAACACGATCGGGAGGCCCCCGGCGTCGAGTGCGTAATCGAGCGAGGTGCCGATGTTGTGGATGCGTTCGCGATCCTCTTCAAACACCAGGGTGGCTACGCCCCCGTTGTTCTGGTCGGTTACGTTCGTCAGGCCCGGCAATCCACCGAAATTGACGTTCGCACCATAGTATTCGGTGCCCGCCGAATTTCGGATCTGGACTACCTTCAGATCGCGACCGTTGCCGGCTGCACCGGCCGGTGCTGTGACCACTTCATCGACCACCAGCTTCTCGCCACGCGAGTTTTCCCAGTGCATGTTCAGCGACGGGTTCGAGTCGTAACCATAGAAGTAGTTGAAGCTGTAGTTCAGCCCGTTGTCCAGCGAACTGCGGAAACGTCCGCCGAAGTTCGCGGCGGACGGCAGGAAGTCGTCGTCATACTCGCGCTCGTAACGGGTGTTCATGCCCAGCATCGAGTTGAAGGTCGCGAAGGTCGCATTGGGGAAGTGCTCCCAGGCCGAGTTCGGTTTGGCGACGTTCCAACCGGTACCGATGCCTGTGGTGGGGTCTACGCTGACGTCGATCAGGTTGGTCACATTGTCGTTGGTGGCCTCGGTGAATGCCTCTAGGCAAGCAGCACCGTTCGCTGCGCCGAAAAATCCGCAAGCTGGCGGAAGGTCTGGGTTGTTGACAAAGCCGTCCACGGTCGCGAATGCGGCAAATGGGTTTACGCCGGCGGATGGGTCGATGAAGTTCAGCCCGGCAGGATTGAATCCGCCGAAGGTATTGATAACAGCGCCGAAGGCCGCACCCAGGTTGAAGAAGCCATTGACGCCGCCGGTTATGACGTCCACTCCCTTCATGATGAACGGGTGGCCGCGGTCCTGGCCCTTGATCTCACCGTTGCCGACGAACGCCAGACCGGTCGGGGACTGATTCGACGCCGACACGGTGCTGCGGCGCGCGCCGTCATCCTCGGTCCACAGGCCGGGGACCTTGTTGGTTTCGGCCTGGGAGATGATCAACTGGACGTTGCTGCGTTCGCCGATATTGCGCTCGGCGTTGATCATCCACACCGGGATGCGCGAATCCTCCATCGCATTCTGGTTCAGCTCGCGATAGTCGGTCGGGTTGATGATATCCAGCAGCTTGATACCGTCTGCGGTTCCCCACACGACCTGCTGCTTACCGACGCGAAAGTCCCATCCAGCGAAGCCGGTATCAACGTAGAGCTCGCGCAGGTAGTCGTTCTGTGTGTAATTGCGGTGCCACTCATAGTCCGGCGTTACCGCCGCGGCGTCCCACACTGGACGCAGTTCGGCGTGCCAACTGCTGCTCTCACCCAGGTCGCCGTTGACGAAGATTCTGGCCGAGTTCTCGAACTTCATCACATCGCCGGTGTCGTTTTTGCGGTTGTCTTTGGTCGTCCTGGCCTGCCCGGTGACCTGGCCGCCTCTGGTGTAGAAGGCCGTTTCGTTCTTCAGTTCGACGGACACTTCGATCTCTGCCTGGGCGCTGATCGGTGCCGCAAGCAGCGCGGCAATGGCCAACCCCAACGGTGACTTTTTAGACATAGTTGACTCCCTCTGCGTCTTCGCGCGTTTTATCCGGCCGGGGCTTGGTCCCCGGCCATTTTCTCTTTAAGCCTGTTTTGCGTTCGATCAGCGCTTGATCTTGCGCAGCGTCGATTCCGACCACCAGCTGTCGTCGTAGGTCTGGTCGACCTGGTTGACATTGCTTGGAATCACCGCCCAGGTCTGGTTGCCGGTACCAAGCGTCTTGCCGTACCAGTAGCCCCAGCCGACCGCGCGCGGATCGTCACTCTTGCCGAGCGGTACCCAGTCGCGGTCGATGACCTTGACCATCTCGTCGCCTTTGAAGTACTCGCTCCGGTAGTCGGCGAAGGTCTTGGCGTCGATGTAGGAGATACGATAGTCGTACCACCAGTTCTCGAACTTGGTCGTGCTCTTGACCTTGTAGACCTCTTTGCCCTTGTGGTCGCAGGACCCGGACTTGGGAAGGCCTTTGGTGTAACGGGTCTGCTCCTTGTCCGAGACCTCGATGAACCCCAGGCAGTCGTTGAAGGTCTCTTTGCCCAGCAGCTCGTGCGTCTCGTGGAATGGTTTGCGCAGCGCCACGTCGCCGAAGGTGAAGTCCGAGCCGCCCCAGGCATCGTCGTGTGCGGGTTCGGCAAAGCGCCGGATCTTGCGCAGTGCGGGCAGCCAGATCATGTAGGATTGCGTCCTGGCGTCGTCCTCGTAGTCGGTGATCAGCATCCCGGTGCCCTTGAGCTTGCCGGAGCGGAAGATCGCCAGGTCCTGGGCCTTGATGGCTTCGCCACTGTAGTCGTTGTTCAGGTAACGCTCGAGGGTATTGGTCGTTGGCTTCTTGCCCTCACCCTTGATGACCAGCACCGTGATGTCCTTGTCTTTTTCGGTTATGGCATAGTTCTTGAAGGCGTAAAAGTGGTTGACGAAATAGACCTGTTCCATGACCTGGTCGGCATTCAGGTCGCCGCTGGGATAGGGCAGGTCTTTTGCAACCCCCGCCGTGGCGATATGGGAAATGGCAGTTGCCAGCGCGAAGGCGGTAACCGCTGCCCTTTGGGAATGACGCATAATTATTCTCCTTTCTGCGAACGTTGGGTGCTGACGCACGTCTACCCGCTCCCGGCAATCCACCGACGGGCCTGTCGAAATCGACTCAGAAGAACTCGCTGGCCGCGCGACTCGTCGCGTGCCCAACAGCTGTCCTTGCCATTGGTTTACAATGACTTGCTGGCCGAATCTTACATTGACGTTTGTCAATCAACCAGTAATTTAATGGTAAATTATGATTCGGTCCGGCGCCCCTCGCCCCCCACCCCGCGCGGCATCAAGCGGGCCGTATCGGGCGTCGCCCGATGCTGAAGTGGGTAAGGCCTGCCGCGGTGACTGCGTTGGGGTCGTAGATGTTGCGCCCGTCGAATATGACCGGGTGCCGCAGGCTGTCGCGCACCCTGTCGAAATCCGGGCTGCGAAACTCGATCCATTCGGTGACGACGGCCAATGCGTCAGCGCCGTCGAGCGCCTCCTCCGCGTGAGCGCAGATGTGCAGGTCGGCACGGTCCCCGTAGATGCGACGGGCCTCTTCTTGGGCGACGGGGTCGAAGGCGCGTACGCTGGCGCCGGCTTCCCACAGGGCCTCCATCAGGGTGCGGCTCGATGCGGCTCGCATGTCGTCGGTATTGGGCTTGAATGCGAGTCCCCACAGGGCGATGGTCTTGCCGCTCAGATCACCGTCGAAGTACTCGCTGATCTTTTTGAACAGCAGTTCTTTCTGGCGCTTGTTCACCGACTCCACCGCATGCAGCAGGGCCGGCTGGTAGCCAACATCGGTCGCCGTCTTTTCGAGCGCCTGCACGTCTTTCGGAAAGCAGGATCCGCCATATCCGCAGCCGGGATAGATGAACTGGAACCCGATGCGCGGGTCCGAGCCGATGCCGATGCGGACTTTCTCGATGTCCGCCCCGAGTATTTCGGCCAGGTTGGAGAGTTCGTTCATGAAGCTGATTTTTGTGGCCAGCATGGCGTTGGCGGCGTATTTCGTCAGTTCGGCGGATCGGATGTCCATGAACAGCAGGCGCTCGTGATTTCGATTGAACGGGGCGTAGAGTTGCCTCATGATCGCGATCGAGCGGGGGTTCTCGGTGCCCACCACGATGCGGTCGGGTTTCATGAAATCCCCGATCGCGGCGCCCTCCTTGAGGAATTCGGGATTGGATACCACGTCGAATTCGATATCGACGCCGCGCTTGCCGAGCGTGTCGTGTATCCTTTGTGCTACTTTGTCCCCGGTGCCGACCGGAACCGTCGACTTGTCGACCACGACCTTGAAATCCGTCATGTGCTCGGCGATCGATTCAGCGACCGCCAGGACGTACTGCAGGTCGGCCGACCCGTCCTCGTCCGGCGGCGTGCCGACGGCAATGAACTGGATTTGGCCGAATTCGACCCCGGCTTTCGGGTCGGTCGTGAACAGCAGGCGTCCGGCTTCGCGGTTGCGCGCGACCATATCGGTCAAGCCCGGTTCGAAGATCGGTATCCCGCCGCTGTTCAGGAGGTCGATCTTGGCGGGGTCGACGTCCACGCACATGACCTTGTTGCCGACCTCGGCGAGGCAGGCCCCGGTGACGAGTCCGACGTACCCGCTTCCGAATATGGTGACTTTCATAATGGTTAGGCCCCGATCCTTGCAGAGTTGTTTACGAAAATGTCTGTGACGGCCGGACGCCGGATTCCTTTGCCCGGCATGCTGCGAAGGCCGGCATGCTACCACACGGATTGCAGTGATTTTGTCGGCACAACCAGGAATTATGTCTTGTCGCAGTTGACATAAGGGCTGTGTTGCCGCAGAATACCGCCTCTTTTTTGGAGGGGTTCCCGAGCGGTCAAAGGGATCAGACTGTAAATCTGACGGCTCAGCCTTCGGAGGTTCGAATCCTCCCCCCTCCACCAGAAGGTGGAATTACCCTCCAGCGCCATGGCGGGGGAGGATGAGAACCGAGCAGGGGTTCGACGGAGGCGCGACAGCGCCGCAGAACGCCGCGCAGTGCGCGGCGGCCCGGTTACCAGAGCGGGTCGAGTGGGCGACCGGTGCATCTAATAGAACGATGCGGGTGTAGTTCAATGGTAGAACCTCAGCCTTCCAAGCTGATTGTGTGGGTTCGATTCCCATCACCCGCTCCAGGTTGAGGGTTGGGGCTCGGCTCCAGTCCCGAGGTTTTGGCCCAGGTAGCTCAGTCGGTAGAGCACACCCTTGGTAAGGGTGAGGTCGGCAGTTCAAATCTGCTCCTGGGCTCCAGTATTGCCGGCGTCGTGGGGCGGCGGTTTTGTTGAATGATGATTAATGTTCTTCTTTGAGAGATTGAGCGCACATGTCCAAGGAAAAATTTCAACGCACAAAACCGCACGTGAACGTGGGCACGATTGGTCACGTTGACCATGGCAAGACGACGCTGACGGCGGCGATCACGACGCACCAGGCCTCGAAGTTTGGTGGTGAGACGAAGGCTTACGACCAGATCGACAATGCCCCGGAAGAGCGTGAGCGTGGCATCACGATTGCGACGGCGCACGTGGAGTATGAGACGGCGGCGCGCCACTACGCGCACGTGGACTGCCCCGGGCACGCGGACTACGTGAAGAACATGATCACGGGTGCGGCGCAGATGGACGGTGCGATCCTGGTGGTTTCGGCGGCGGACGGTCCGATGCCGCAGACACGCGAGCACATTCTGCTGTCGCGCCAGGTGGGTGTTCCGTACATTTTGGTGTACATGAACAAGGCGGACATGGTCGACGACGCCGAGCTGCTGGAGCTGGTCGAGATGGAGATCCGCGAGCTGCTGGATTCGTACGAATTCCCGGGCGACGACACGCCGATCATCATTGGTTCGGCGCTGAAGGCGCTCGAGGGCGACGACTCTGAGATTGGCACGCAGTCGATCGACAAGCTGATGGAGGCGCTGGACTCTTACATTCCGACGCCTGAGCGTGCGGTCGACCAGCCGTTCCTGATGCCGATCGAGGATGTGTTCTCGATTTCGGGTCGCGGCACGGTGGTGACCGGTCGTATCGAGCGTGGTGTGGTGAACGTGGGCGACGAGATCGAGATCGTCGGCATGAAGGACACGACGAAGACGACCTGCACGGGTGTTGAGATGTTCCGCAAGCTGCTGGATCGCGGCGAGGCTGGAGACAACGTGGGGGTGCTGTTGCGTGGTACGAAGCGCGACGATGTTGAGCGTGGTCAGGTGCTGGCGAAGCCGAGTTCGATCAAGCCGCACACGCACTTTGAGGCCGAGGTGTACGTACTGAGCAAGGACGAGGGTGGTCGTCATACCCCGTTCTTCAACGGCTACCGTCCGCAGTTTTATTTCCGCACCACGGACGTGACGGGTGCGTGCGAGCTGCCGGAAGGTATTGAGATGGTAATGCCGGGCGACAACGTGAAGATGACCGTGAAGCTGATTGCGCCGATCGCGATGGACGAAGGTCTGCGCTTTGCAATCCGCGAGGGTGGTCGTACCGTCGGCGCCGGCGTCGTAGCCAAGATTATCGAGTGATATCAATGAGCAGTCAGCGAATCCGTATCCGTCTGAAGTCCTTCGATCACCGGTTGATCGACCAGTCTGCCCGCGAGATCGTCGATACCGCGAAGCGTACCGGTGCTCAGGTGCTGGGGCCGATCCCTCTGCCGACCAAGAAGGAGCGTTTCACCGTGCTCATCTCGCCACACGTCAACAAGGACGCGCGCGATCAGTACGAGATTCGCACTCACAAGCGCCTGATGGACATCGTGGATCCAACCGACAAGACGGTCGACGCCCTGATGAAGCTCGATTTGGCGGCGGGTGTTGATGTTCAGATCAAACTGAACTGAGGTTGCTGATATTGATGGGTCCGAAAAAATGCGATTTTTGCGAACCCACCAAGGGGAGAGCTGCGCTACCCCCCTTGGAAACCCCAAAACTGAGAAGCGGCAACCATTCACCGAAACTGAATGGTTGCAACTGAGGTTAGAGCAATGGCGATTGGAATAGTAGGCCGCAAGGCGGGAATGACCCGCATATTCACCGAAGACGGCGCTTCGGTGCCTGTAACCGTGATCGAAGTCGAGCCGAACCGCATTACCCAGGTCCGCTCGGCAGACAGCGACGGCTACGGCGCCATTCAGGTGACCGTGGGCAGCAAGAAGGCGTCTCGCCTGAGCAAGCCAATGGCGGGTCACTATGCGAAGGCCGGTGTCGAGGCCGGGCGCGGGCTCTGGGAGTTCCGCCTGGATGACCATGGCGGCGACGTGCCCGAGGTGGGCGCCGAGATCGACGCGACCATGTTCGAGGTCGGTCAGAAAGTGGACGTTCGCGGTGTCAGCAAGGGCAAGGGTTTTCAGGGTGGTGTGAAGCGACACAACTTTCGCACCCAGGATGCGACGCACGGCAACTCGCTGTCGCACCGCGCGGCTGGCTCGATCGGGCAGTGCCAGACGCCGGGTCGAGTTTTCAAGGGCAAAAAGATGGCTGGGCACATGGGGTCCGAGCGCGTGAGCACGCAGAACATCGAGGTGGTTCGCGTCGATACCGATCGCAACATCCTTCTGGTGCGCGGTGCAGTGCCCGGTGCACGTGGCGGCGACGTGATTGTCACGCCCGCGATCAAAATGAAGAACAAGGGTTGAGAACATGGACCTGAACGTACAAGGCGGATCCAGCATCGAAGTCTCTGATGCGGTGTTCGGCGCCGATTTCAAAGAGTCTTTGGTGCACCAGGTCGTCGTTGCCTACATGGCGGCGGCCCGTTCGGGCACCAAGGCGCAGAAGAATCGCTCGGCGGTCAGCGGTGGCGGCGCCAAGCCCTTTCGCCAGAAGGGTACCGGCCGCGCGCGTCAGGGTACGATCCGCAGCCCGATGATGCGCTCCGGCGGCGTGACTTTTGCGGCGATCCCGCGGAGCTACGAGCAGAAGGTCAACCGGAAGATGTATCGCGGGGCGTTGTGCTCGATTCTGTCGGAACTGGTTCGTCAGGACCGCCTCATCGTGGTCGACGCGTTCACTGTCGCCGCTCCAAAGACCAAGGAGCTGGCCGCGAAATTGGCGGAGCTTGACGTCGATGACGTGCTCATCGTGACCGAAGAGTTCGACGAGAACCTGTTGCTGGCCAGCCGCAACCTTTACAACGTCGATACGCGCACCTCGAACGAGGTCGACCCTGTCAGCCTGGTTGGTTTCCGGAAAGTAGTGATCACCGGGGGTGCCCTGAAGGCTCTCGAGGAGAAGCTGGCATGAGTAAAGAACGTCTGATGACCATCCTGTTGAGTCCTATCGTCTCTGAGAAGAGTGCCATGGCTGCGGATGCTGCCAACCAGTTCGCCTTCAAGGTGGCGCCAGATGCGACGAAGCCGGAGATTGCTGAAGCTGTCGAGCTGATGTTCGACGTAAAGGTCGATCAGGTGCGCACGGTCAACGTCAGGGGCAAGGAAAAGCGTTTCGGTGGAAGGATGGGCAAGCGCAACAGCTGGAAAAAGGCTTACGTCCGGCTCCAGCAAGGCCACGATATCGATTTTGCCGGCGGCGCCTGAGCGCGGCCAAGGCACAGATAACGGATAGAACAATGGCAATCGTCAAAACAAAACCGACTTCACCTGGCCGCCGTCACGTCGTCCAGGTCAAAAGCGAAGGGCTGCACAAAGGTGCGCCGCATGCGCCACTGCTTGCGAAGAAGAGCAAGACCGGTGGCCGCAACAACAATGGCCGCATCACCACCCGCCACAAGGGCGGTGGTCACAAGCAGCGCTATCGTGTGGTGGACTTCAAGCGCGACAAGGATGGTGTGCCAGGTATCGTAGAGCGAATCGAATATGATCCGAACCGTACTGCGCACCTGGCCCTGATCAAGTACCTCGACGGCGAGCGTCGTTACATCATCGCGCCGTCTGCACTGAAGGCTGGCGACAGGATCAATTCCGGCCCCGAGGCCACGATCTCGGTGGGAAACTGCATGGCGCTGCGCAACATCCCGGTCGGTAGCACCGTGCACTGCATTGAACTGAAGATCGGCAAAGGTGCCCAGATCGCACGCAGCGCCGGCGCATCGGCTCAGCTCGTGGCGCGCGAAGGTGACTACGCGACATTGCGACTGCGCTCTGGTGAGATGCGCAAGGTGCATGCGGATTGCCGCGCGACTCTGGGTGCCGCCGGTAACTCCGAGCACAACCTGCGCAAGCTGGGCAAGGCCGGAGCGAGTCGTTGGCGCGGTGTGCGGCCGACCGTGCGCGGCGTCGTCATGAACCCGGTCGACCACCCGCATGGTGGTGGCGAGGGTCGGACTTCCGGCGGCCGTCATCCGGTCAGCCCGTGGGGGACGCCCACCAAGGGGTACAAGACGCGTTCGAACAAGCGTACCGACCAATTTATCGTACGCGATCGTCGGCGCAAGTAATTAGGTGAGAGGTTAGAAGGCAATGCCACGTTCAATCCGCAAAGGTCCTTTTATCGATCTCCACCTGCAGAAGAAGGTGGATGCCGCTCGCGAGAGCAACGATCGACGCCCGATCAAAACCTGGTCGCGGCGCTCGATGGTGAGCCCGGACATGGTCGGGATGACGATTGCCGTTTACAACGGCAAACAGCACGTTCCCGTGCTGGTCTCCGAGAACATGGTCGGGCACAAACTCGGCGAATTCGCGCTGACCCGCAACTACCGCGGGCACGTCGCGGACAAGAAGTCTCGGTAAGGAGAGAGTCATGCAAGCTGTAGCAAAACTGCGTTTTGCACGCATCTCGGCCCAGAAGGGGCGTTTGGTAGCTGACCAGATTCGCGGGCTTCCGGTCGAGCAGGCATTGAATGTGCTGGCGTTCAGCAACAAAAAGGGCGCTTCGATGATGAAGAAGGTGCTGGACTCCGCTGTCGCAAACGCGGAGAACAACGAAGGCGCCGACGTCGACGAATTGAAAGTCAAGGCCGTGTGGGTTGACGAAGGTCCGACCATGAAGCGCATCCGTGCGCGAGCCAAGGGTCGTGCCGCTCGAATTCTCAAGCGCACCAGCCATATCACCGTCACCGTAGCGGACGAGTAAGCGGGCAACAATTATGGGTCAAAAAGTACATCCTATCGGCATTCGCCTCGGCATCGTTTCGGACTGGACGTCGAAGTGGTACGCCGACAGCAAGCATTACGCCGATCTATTGAACACCGATCTGGAAGTGCGCGCCTTCCTGAAGAACAGGTTACGCCAGGCGTCGGTAAGTCGTATCCAGATCGATCGGCCGGCCAAGAATGCGCACATCACCATCCATACGGCACGTCCCGGTCTGGTGATCGGCAAGAAGGGCGAGGATATCGATGCTCTGCGCAAAGAGGTCGCCGCGCGTATGGGCATCCCGGTGCACATCAGCATCGAGGAGATCCGCAAGCCGGAGCTGGATGCCCAGCTCGTCGCAGAGAGCATTGCGCAGCAGCTCGAGCGACGCATCATGTTCCGTCGCGCAATGAAGCGAGCGGTACAGAATTCGATGCGGCTCGGCGCCCAAGGGATCAAGGTGAACATTGCCGGCCGACTGAACGGCGCCGAGATCGCGCGAAGCGAATGGTATCGCGAAGGTCGAGTGCCGCTGCACACGCTGCGCGCCGACATCGATTACGGTTTTGCCGAGGCGCATACGACCTACGGGATCATCGGGGTCAAGACCTGGATCTTCAAAGGTGAAGTGTTCGGCGATCGTGAGGAAGAACAAGATGCGGCAGCGCCAGGCAAGGGCGCGCCGCGCGGGTGAGGTGAGAAATGCTGCAGCCAAAACGTACCAAGTTCCGGAAGCAGATGAAGGGCCGCAATCGTGGTCTTGCGCAATCCGGCAATAAAGTCAGCTTCGGCGAGTTCGGCCTGAAGGCTACCGGCCGCGGGCGCCTCACTGCGCGCCAGATCGAGGCGGCCCGCCGAACCATTACGCGTACGGTTAAGCGTGGCGGCAAGCTATGGATTCGGGTTTTCCCCGACAAGCCCGTCTCGAAGAAGCCGCTCGAAGTCCGCATGGGTAAGGGCAAGGGCAACGTCGAATATTGGGTGGCCCAGGTTCAGCCCGGCCGCATGTTGTACGAGATCGAAGGTGTGGACGAAGAGTTGGCGCGCGCGGCGTTCGAGCTGGCTGCGGCGAAACTGCCTGTTCAGACCGCATTTGTGAAACGGATGATCCTGTGATGAAAGCGTCGGAACTTCGTGACAAGTCCCAGGCCGAGCTGGGCGAATCATTGCGCGACCTGCTCAAAGAGCAGTTCAACCTGCGTATGCAACGCGGCACGGGACAATTCTCCCGTCCCCATCTCATGAAGGACGTGCGTCGTAATATCGCACGCGTGAAAACGGTAATAAACCAAAAGCGCCAGGCAGGTGAAGCATGAGCGAGCAGTCGGCAGCCGACAACCGAACCCTTCAGGGTCGTGTGGTCAGTGACAAGATGGACAAGAGCATCACGGTCGAGATCGAACGCCGTGTGAAGCATCCCCTGTATGGCAAGTTCGTGCGCAAGACGACCAAAGTCCATGCGCATGACGAGAACAATGATTGCCAGATTGGCGACCTAGTGATCGTCGAGCAATGCCGCCCGGTGTCCAAGACCAAGAAGTGGCGCTACGTCAAGCTGATTGAGCGCGCCAGCTGAACACACAACAAGTCTACGAATTGGAATTTGGTGGGGTAGTGTCATGATCCAGATGCAGTCTTTGCTAAACGTCGCCGACAACA
>Ga0316191_10001709_pt1 | contig 15571 bp, 10 predicted proteins | sample Eddworburr2cm_MG_FD_204928 | JGI IMG/M metagenome (GOLD analysis project Ga0316191, IMG submission 204928) | Coastal sediment microbial communities from Maine, United States - Eddy worm burrow 2 cm | ecosystem: Environmental > Aquatic > Marine > Coastal > Sediment | place: USA: Maine...
CATTTAAAGCAGAGTCGCGGGTAGCGCTTTTCCCTGCTTGCTCAGCTTCCTTGTCCAAGCCTTGGCGAATATCTGCCATCATTGCATCAGCATCCGTAAAATTAAGCATAGTCGCAAGTTCTGCATCATCTTTTGCTGGAATCGAAGCACCAACACTAACCACATGTGTTTCAAAACGCGCAGCTTGCCCTGCCAAGTTTGCAGCTTGATAATCTTCTGGGAAGGTCACCTCTACCAAACAATCTTCACCCGCTTTTTTCCCAACCAATTGATCTTCAAAACCTGGGATAAAACGCCCCTCTCCAAGAACAAGCGCTACATTTTCACCTTTTCCACCCTCAAAAGCTTCGTCACCAATAAAACCCTCAAAATTGATATGTAATTGATCTCCATTTTCAGCGGCACGGCCTTCTGTGATTTCATATCGAACTTGAGATTTGTATAGGCGTTCTAGAACACCTTTCACATCTTCATCGTTTGCCACTACTTCTGTTGCTTCAATTTTTAACTTACTCAAGTCAGACAATTTAATTTCAGGCCATGTATCAACTTTTAATGTGAAGACAAAGTGATCTTCAGGTTGGACAGCAGGAAGGGAAAGTTCTGGCTGCAATGCCGGAGTTAAACCAGAAGACTCAATTGCAGCCACATAATGTTTTTGCAATAATGTTGATACTGTATCCTCATGAATTTTAGGGCCGAATTGCTTGTCAATCACATGCATCGGAGTTTTACCTTGACGGAATCCAGGGAGTTTTACTTGTGAAACAAGCTTACTTCTCTCTGCTGCATAAACATTGTCGTATTCTGCTTTGGGTAAACGAACCTCCACCTCATGTTCATTTTCACCAAGTTTCTTGACATCAGTCTGGACCATTTAAGCCTCCAAAAGAGATTATATATATCTACAAAAAATCAATGCGCCCCTGTTAGGGAGCGCATTGACGTGTGTGGTACGAGAGGGGGGAGTCGAACCCCCACGCCGTAAGACACTGGAACCTAAATCCAGCGCGTCTACCAGTTCCGCCACCCTCGCATATGTACACTTGACGACCAACCGCCTCATCAAGTCGGCGCATTATGTCACGCGTTTTTTCCAAATCAACCCTCATTGAGAATATTTTCCATATGCGCATAAAGGTTGATAACTTAATACTATATAATATACAGTCCGCTCCATGAGAGCGATCTTTACTCGCAGTTCATAACAAAAAATGAGGACAGGGAGTTCAATATGCTCATTCGTGAAATACTAAGTAATGATGCTGTATCGGTATCAAAAGATGACACCTTACGTACTGTAGTTTCAAAAATGGTGCTTAATAATTGCGCATCCGTTACTGTGACGGACAATGATAATAACCTTATCGGCGTGGCTACTATTCGGGACGTCATGTTACCACTTTACCCACAGCAAGGAGAATATGTGCATGATAGCCTTGCAGCCCGTGATTTCGAAGCCATGGAAGCTGGATATGCAAAGAACCTAGAGCAAACGGTAGCTGACGTTATGACTCCTAATCCGGTTTCGGTATCGGCAGACGATCCAGTGCTAAAAGCTTTATCGTTCATGGGGTTGCGCAACCTACGTCGCATCCCAGTAGTTGAAGGAACAAAATTAATCGGCGTTGTTACTATTGAAGCAATCAATGGTGCCATGTTTATCGCACACGGTTAAGAGCCAAACATACTATCAAATGAGTTGAGCAGTCTTTTTCAAACAAGAGAAAGACTGCTTTTTTATGTATAAATTCAATTCAGATACTACCCCAACTTTCGCATACCTCCAACTTACAAAATCAATACCTTAAAACTCAAAATACTGCGAATGACAAATGCATTCGAATTGATTATGATGCGCACCCTTTTTAATAAAGTGAAACGTTTTTCTATTGGAGCCGGTAATGACTCAAATGCCGAAAAAGCAAGGTTTATATAGCCCTCAACATGAGCACGATGCTTGTGGTGTAGGGTTTGTTGCCAACATAAAAAATCAAAAAAGCCATGACATTGTAGAGAAAGGGCTCGAGATTTTACTCCGTTTAACCCACCGCGGAGCTGCAGGTGCAGACCCACGTGAAGGTGATGGCGCAGGCATTCTAATACAGATTCCTGATGCTTTTTTCCAAGCAGTTGCACCTGATGCAAACATTTCCCTTCCTAAAGCAGGTGAATACGGCGTAGGCATGATGTTCCTGCCTCAAAACGATGAGAATCGCACAGTTTGCGAAAAGATTATTGAAGACATTATCATCGCTGAAGGGCAGTCATTTCTTGGCTGGCGCGATATTCCTGTCGATGCGATTCATGCGGACCTGCCAGAAAGCGTAACAGCTTGTGAGCCCGTTGTTCGCCAAGTTTTCGTGGGTTGTGGAAACAATTGCGTTGACCAGGACGCATTCGAGCGCAAATTGTTTGTGATTCGAAAAATTATGGAGAACCAAGTAGCTGCTAAAAACTTTGATGAGGCTGCAAAGTTTTATGTTGCTTCATTATCCTCTCGTACGATTGTTTATAAAGGCATGTTTCTTTCCCATCAAGTGGGTGCATATTACACTGATTTAAGTGATGCCCGTATGACCTCTGCGCTCGCATTGGTTCACCAACGTTTCTCAACCAACACTTTCCCATCTTGGGAACTTGCTCACCCTTTCCGCATGGTGGCACATAATGGTGAAATCAACACGGTGCGTGGCAATATCAACTGGATGAATGCTCGTCGTCACTCCATGAAATCTAAGTATTTGGGTGATGATTTAAACAAAGTATGGCCTTTGATTCCTGAAAACCAATCAGATACAGCCTGCTTCGATAATGCTTTAGAATTATTGGTAATGGGTGGTTACTCGCTTACCCATGCAGCCATGTTATTGATTCCAGAAGCCTGGGCTGGAAACAACCTGATGGATGCCAAACGCAAAGCATTTTATGAACATCATGCTGCGTTGATGGAGCCATGGGATGGTCCTGCGGCTGTTGCATTTACTGATGGTCGCCAAATTGGCGCCACACTTGACCGCAACGGACTTCGCCCAGCACGTTATTTGATTACAGATGATGATTTGGTTGTCATGGCCTCTGAAATGGGTGTCTTGGATATACCTGAAGAAAAAATAGTTAAAAAATGGCGTCTTCAACCAGGTAAAATGTTCCTGATTGATTTGGAAGAAGGGTGTATCATTGATGACTCTCATCTTAAAGATGCGCTAGCATCAGAACGTGATTACACAAAAATCTTAGCTGAAACACAAATTCAACTTGAAGATTTAGATGCTGACGTTGAAGTACTGCAGCCTGATCACGATACTCTATTGAACAAACAACAAGCATTTGGATACACCAGAGAAAACCTTAAATTCCTGATGGCTCCTATGGCGAATACAGGTATGGAAGCAACAGGATCCATGGGTAATGACTCACCACATGCCGTGCTTTCCAATCGTGCAAAACCTTTGTACAACTACTTCCGCCAATTGTTTGCACAGGTGACTAATCCACCTATTGACCCTATCCGTGAAGAAATGGTGATGAGCCTGACATCTTTGATTGGACCTAATCCAAATTTACTTGGTCTTGATCATGATGAACCCCAACTCCGTTTGGAAGTTCACCAACCTATCCTGACCAATCGTGACTTGGAAAAAATTCGTCATATTGAAAAATCCACAGATGGTAAGTTTCAAACCAAAACGCTTTCCATGTGTTACCCTGCTGACTCAGGTGCAACGGGTATGGAAGCAGCCATTGAAGCACTCTGCAAACAAGCTGAGCAAGCGGTACATGAACGTTATAATATTATCATTCTTAGTGATCGTGATTTGGATGAGCAACACATTCCAATCCCTGCATTGCTGGCAACTTCTGCCGTTCACCAGCACTTGATTCGCGAAGGCTTACGCGTGCAAGCAGGTTTGGTCATTGAAACAGGTTCTGCACGTGAAATACATCATTTTGCAACACTTGCTGGTTTCGGCGCAGAAGCCATCAACCCATACCTGGCGTTTGAAACGTTGATTGATATGCACAAGAGCGGTCATCTGCACGGGGATGTAAACATCAATGATGTAGAGCCACGCTTTATCAAAGCCATTGGTAAAGGTTTGTTCAAAGTGATGTCCAAAATGGGTATCTCGACTTACCAATCCTATTGCGGGGCACAAATTTTTGAGGCATTTGGTCTTTCAACTGAGTTTGTAGACAAATACTTTACGGGTACTGCTACCCAAATCGAAGGTGCTGGTATCAATGAAATCGCCCAAGAAGCAGTGATGCGCCACCAGTTGGCATACGGCAATTCCATGATTCACAAAAATGCCCTTGATGTGGGCGGTGAATATGAGTGGCGCGTTCGCGGCGAAGAGCATTTACTTGGCCCAGAAACCATTGCCAAATTGCAACATGCGATTCGTACCAGCAATTATGCCATGTACAAAGAATTCGCTGACCATATCAACAACCAGAAAGGTCGTTTAGTAACATTGCGCAGCTTGTTTAAATTTAAAGCTGGTAACTCAATTTCTATTGATGAAGTAGAGCCTGCCACCAATATCGTTAAACGTTTTGCTACAGGTGCCATGTCCTTTGGCTCCATCTCGCATGAAGCTCACAGCACATTAGCCATTGCCATGAACCGTTTGGGTGCAAAATCCAATACAGGTGAAGGCGGAGAAGAAGTTGAGCGTTTTACGCCATTAGCTAATGGCGATTCTATGCGCTCCGCTATCAAACAAGTGGCATCTGGTCGTTTTGGCGTCACCACCGAATATTTGGCCAATGCTGACCAGATTCAAATCAAGATGGCGCAAGGTGCAAAACCTGGTGAAGGTGGGCAACTCCCTGGGCATAAAGTGGATTCACGCATTGGTAAAGTGCGTCATTCTACACCTGGAGTAGGTTTGATTTCCCCTCCTCCACATCATGATATTTATTCTATTGAAGATTTGGCACAATTGATTTTCGATTTGAAAAACACCAATACCGATGCTGATATTTCAGTGAAATTGGTATCTGAAATAGGTGTAGGCACAGTAGCTGCTGGTGTGGTCAAAGCACACGCAGATCACGTGGTGATTGCTGGTCACGATGGCGGCACAGGTGCATCTCCGCTCACTTCTATCAAATATGCTGGTAGTGCTTGGGAAGTTGGGCTAGCTGAAACCCAACAAACATTATTGCTCAATCGTTTGCGTAGCCGCACGCGTTTGCAAGCTGATGGCCAAATGCGCACAGGCCGTGATGTTGCCATCGCAGCATTATTGGGCGCTGACGAAGTGGCATTTGGTACCATCGCTCTGATTGCAGAGGGTTGTATCATGATGCGTAAGTGTCATTTAAATACCTGCCCTGTAGGCGTAGCCACGCAAGACGCGGAACTACGAAAAAAATTCGTAGGTAAACCTGAAGATGTAGTCAACTATTTCATGTATGTTGCTGAAGAAGCCCGTGAGATCATGGCTGAACTCGGCTTCCGCACCTTTGATGAAATGGTGGGTCGTGTAGACATGCTGGATACCAATGATGCGATTCGTCATTGGAAATCGCAGGGTATTGATTTAACGCCAATCTTCCACCAAGTGGAATCTGACGATAATAAATCACATAGCCAAGCCCAAGATCATGGCCTTGATGTGTTGATTGATAATAAATTGATTGCACAAGCTGCACCAGCACTAGAAAACAAAACACCTGTCATCATCGACACACCGATTTGCAATGTGGATCGTAGTTTTGGCACGATGCTGTCGGGCAAAGTAGCTAAAAAGTATGGCCACGCTGGTTTACCAGAAGACACTATTGCTATCAATGCGACAGGCACTGCTGGTCAGTCGCTGGGCGCATGGTTGGCACGCGGTGTAAGCATTAACCTAGTTGGCATTGGCAATGACTATGTGGGTAAAGGTTTGTCTGGTGGTCGCATCAGTATTCGCCCACCTGAAGTCACACCAATCAAAGCCGAGGAAAACAGCATTGTGGGTAACACTGTATTGTTTGGCGCCATTGATGGTGAAGCTTATTTCAACGGTATTGCTGGCGAACGCTTTGCAGTGCGCAACTCAGGCGCTACGGCTGTCGTTGAAGGTGTAGGCGACCACGGTTGTGAATACATGACAGGTGGTACGGTTGTTATCTTGGGTGAGACAGGCCGTAACTTTGCAGCGGGCATGTCAGGTGGTATGGCTTATGTCTTTGATGCTTCGGGTGAGTTTGAACACCGTTGTAATATGGCACAAGTTAGCCTTGAACCGTTATTGTCTGAAGATGAAACCCTTGAAGAGATGTATCACTTGGGTGGTGATTTGGAAACCAAAGGCCGCGTAGATATCCGCCATAGTTTGAATCAGAATGATGAGAAATTATTGCATAGCTTGATTGTTCGTCATGTTCACTACACCAACTCGGCACGCGGCAAAGAAATACTGGAAAACTGGGATGCTTCACTTGCGAAGTTTGTCAAAGTCATTCCTATTGATTACAAACGTGCACTCGCTGAACGTGAGGCTGAAAAGAAAGCCGAAGAAGCTAAGGAGACTACTCATGGGTAAGCCAACTGGTTTCAAAGAATTTGAACGTGAGAACCTTACTTACGCACCCGTTGCAGAGCGTGTAGTGCATTTTAAGGAGTTTTCAAAACTACCAGAAGATATGGGCACACAGGGTGCAAGGTGTATGGATTGCGGTATCCCATTTTGCCACAACGGTTGCCCTGTCAACAACATCATTCCTGATTGGAATGATTTGGTGTATCACAACCAATGGCGTGAAGCTTTGGATGTATTGCATTCCACCAATAACTTCCCTGAGTTTACAGGCCGAATCTGCCCTGCCCCATGTGAAGAAGCTTGTACTGTAAACTTAATTGGTGATGCCATTACAATTAAGAACATTGAGCTCTCCATCATTGAACGCGGTTTTAAGGAAGGATGGGTAACACCACAAATCGCAGAAAGCAAAACAGGAAAAAAAGTTGCCATTGTTGGCTCCGGCCCTGCTGGTATGGCGTGCGCACAGCAATTGGCGCGTGTGGGTCATGATGTTGTTCTCTTCGAAAAAGAAAATCGCATTGGTGGTTTGATGCGTTATGGCATTCCTAACTTCAAATTTGATAAATCAGTGATTGATCGCCGTATGGCACAAATGGAAGCTGAAGGTGTTGAGTTTCGTGTGAATCAACATATCGGCGTGGATATCCCTGCCAAATCTCTATTGGAAGAATTCGATGCAGTGGTATTGACTGGTGGTGCAGAAGCACCGCGTGATTTACCGATTGAAGGTCGAGAATTAAACGGTATTCACTTCGCCATGGAATTATTAAAGAAACAAACCAAACGTGTTCTTGGTGACGATATTCCTGAAAACGAATGGGTTTCAGCCAAAGACAAACATGTGGTGGTCATTGGTGGTGGTGATACTGGCTCTGACTGTATCGGTACATCTAACCGTCATGGGGCAAAATCGGTCACCCAGATTGAAATTTTACCTGCCCCACCCGAAAAACCAAACAAGTTGGTAACCTGGCCAAACTGGCCCATGAAAATGCGCACCTCCACTTCACAAGATGAAGGTTGTGAGCGCGATTTCGCTGTAACCACCAAACGTTTTAATGGTAAAGATGGAAAAGTTACTTCCATTGATTGCGTACGTGTAGACTGGTCTATGGGTGAAAATGGCCAATGGAACATGACAGAAATCGAAGGCTCTGAGTTTACACTCCAAGCTGATGTGGTCTTCCTTGCCATGGGCTTCTTGCACCCTGTGCATGAAGGCATGATTGAAGAGTTGGCAGTGAAAAAAGATGGTCGTGGCAATGTTTCTGCAAACATCTCCGACTACAAAACCAGCTTGGATAAAGTGTTCTCAGCAGGCGATATGCGCAGCGGTCAATCTTTGGTGGTTCGTGCTATCAGTGAAGGTCGAAAAGCAGCTGCATCTGTCGATAAATTTCTCATGGGTTCGACAGGTTTACCTCGATAACCCATAAGCACTACAACACTAAAAAGGCCGCGCTATAGGAATCTATACGCGGCCTTTTTTATTAGTAACCTCATTTCTTCTTAATCATAAGCTATCAAAAACGTTCAACCCAAGTATCAACGCAGGCTGCAATTTCACCATAAACACGACGGAACGTTTCCTCTGAACGATTCATGGGATCATCAATGATTTTGCCTCCGCAGGGTTGGGATAAAAGCATGACCTTACCTACATGTTCAGGACGTTTTTGCATAAGATGTTTACGTTGGCCAGGCTCCATCACCAACACCAATCCGGCTCTATCCATATCAGGTGCCAATAATGCTTGAGAAATGTGAGATGACATATCCACACCAAACTCTTTGCCCACCTTCAACCCATTTTCAGGTACACCTTTGCCTGGCATCAACAATAGACCACGGCTGAAAACTTGGGTATCTGAACCTTTTTCTTCAAGTTTCATACGCATATAAAATTCAGCAAATGGACTACGGCAAATATTGCCTGCGCAGACCATCATAATTGGTGTTGGCATAAACATCAGTTAACTCTAACTCTCTTTCCACAAGACATGATTTCCACTTTCCTTAGCAATGCGCTGCATCAAACGTTTGTGTTGTTCCAAATCTTCTTCTCGCACCTTTAGACTGGGTCTGCGCATAAGGTGTGCTGTCTCACGCTGCTCAGTTTGCCCGCGCTGTGATGCTGGGAGTTGCACATATTCTGAAGCAGGTTTTACCCCAGTATCCATGCCAAGAGAAAACTGACGGCCACCGGTCATTGCCAAGTAGACTTCACCCAGCAATTCCGAATCTAACAATGCACCATGTAGCTCTCGGTGACCTCTTTCAATTTGAAAACGGTCGCACAGAGCATCTAGATTATTACGTTGCCGAGGAAACTGCTTCTTCGCCAAGGCCAATGTATCAATTACTGGCACATCATGAATATTTGGCAGCCCGCAATCGGCCAATTCATTCATGATAAAACCCAAATCAAATGGCGCGTTATGAATAACTAGGGTTCCACCTCGAATAAAATCAAGAAATTCCTGAGCAATATCTGAAAAATGGGGCTCATCTTTTACGCGCTCATCATCAATTCCATGTATGCGCACAACTTCAGCAGGAATATTTCGTCCAGGGTTGATATATTTATGAAATGTTTTGCTTTGGCTCATGTCGCGGTGAGATATTTCTACAGCGCCAATTTCAACCATGCGGTCACCATTGTGTGGTGATAACCCTGTGGTTTCAGTATCAAGCATGATTAAACGCATCAGTCTCTCTCCTTAGTCACCAAACCATCTGCTAGGCAATGTAAACAGGTTTTCCAGTAACCCTGAGCTAGGTAATCCAGCATCTTGAGGGCTAATTTCTACCACTGCAGCATTGGAAGCAGGACCATGAATATGATAAACCTTTCTCAGAAAACTTTTATCCTCTCCGGTCAACACATAACCCAGTAGTGGGATACTCCCAACAATAGCCTCTATATTTTGCCAAGGTCTAGCAATCAATAACATATCAATCTCGCCCTTGCTCAAATCCACATCCCCATAGCCACCTGCAGCTAATGCGGAAGACTTGAATGCCAACTGTTTAATCCTCAGGTTGTTCTCGTCAAATGCTGCCTCAATTTGCATTTTATCATACAAAAGTCCATTCCCTACAACATCTTTTCTGTGAAAAATTAAATATCTGGGCAAATCAACTAAACTCATAGCCGCCAGCAAGTGCGTAAGTGTTCCACCCTCCATCACACGCCCTTCATTCACACGCAATCGAAAACTTCCATCCATGCCTCTCCACCAAGGTTCGCCCTCTTTAAATTCACCCTTACCCAAAAACATCGCCGTCATTTGCCCTTCTTGGAGTAGCTTATCTAGCTCGGCCTGGTGCATAAGCGTTCCGAATTTACCCTGGACCAAAGCGATACCTTGCCAATGAAATACTTCGTCCTTTGTCGATATAACAGAACCAGAAATTGTAATATGTTGGCCTGAGCCATCCGCCTCTAAGTTGTGCAAATCAAATTTTCCATGCTCCAGAACCGTGAAAGATGCTTTCAGATGCTGCAAATTTCCTTCCCCTGCAACAAGCGTCTCAGATGTTAAAACACCAGCCGCATCTTGAGCCGAAGAAAATTGAAAGTGCACTTGGTCCGCATAGTTTTTACCATCCCATTCTAGCCTTTTTACATTGGCAAGAATGCTCCATGGTCTTGATGATGACTCATAATCTTGTATTTCAAGCAGGTACTTATCAGCAACCCCTCTTTCCAAGTAATCAGCATGGACTTCTATGCCCCAGCTCAATTTTTCATCGAATGGAAGCATCAGACGCATATTTCCATCAAAAGCAGCTGTTTGAATTTTGGAAAACTCAAAGTCCAATCGGTTTGCATCAATCAACACCTTGCATTCCATGATAAATCCATCACGCTTGGAACTCAGCTGTTCAATTTGAATGGGAAGCAGCGATTTTCCTGTCGGTTTCCCATTCAAAGACATCATTAGTGCATCGGCATTCGGTTTCGAAAAACCTGCAAAACTCTTCCATTTATTCTTCGAGAAATTCAATTCTCCTAACCACTGACCTTGCTTGTAGTTTAGCTTAATACTTGTTTTGCCTTCAGGTTTCACAACAGGAAGTGCCAGCGATTCAGCGAGCGATGCCAAATTAGCCGAACCATCCACCTGCAAACTCTGCAAAGACCAGTCCTCGTGATCCAACAACATATTTAAATGTCCATTAAATCTTGAGCTTTTCACAACCATGCCTTTCAAATTCAACCCTTTATTTAGGCTATAAAAAACCTCGCCACCCTCAACTTTCAAAGGAACATCCATAGGGCTTAAAGACCATCCCTTTCCAGTTGGTTTCCCTCTTACAATGATTTGGTCAGGGTCATCCTTTTCAGCATTCCACTTCATGCTGACACTTGCTGTAGCCTGAGCTTGGCCCCAGTTCAGCTTAGAAGCGGAGTCTTTGTCTAACCAAGCATGAAGTTTCCTAACATCAATTAGCCCCCCTGCTTCAATGTCCATCATCAATGTATTCCAAGCAATTGCGTAATCACCCTTTACATGTCCAATACCATTATTCAATACCGCATCTGTAATTTTTGCCTCAAGGTGATTCTGGTCAATTTCAACGTGGGCATCCACTTGGTAGAGATAATCACCAGCTAAACCTAAGGCCACATCAGCATCATATATCTTTGTAGTCACATGATATGTCATTTGATCAATATTTTCTGGGGTAGGCATTTTTTGAATTGGGTCTTGCCATGGCAAATCTAATGTAGCTCTTACATCACCCAAGCGCCCTTTGTGCATGCTTTTCAACCAATCATGCCAACTGCCATCTCCCAACATCCATAACCAGGACCACAACATTGGCATAGTTGTGGAGCCATCACTTGCCTCGATATGGAGTACATCATTGCTCCACTTGAATGAAAAATCACCGAAATTTTCTCCATCTTTCCAATGCAATGAAGAGGCTTCCAGTTGTTTAAGCTTTAGTGTCTGCCCATCTTGAAATGATAGACTTCCCTCTCCATTCAGCTTCGTTAGTGGTATGATAAAGTGGGCGTCAGGGATGCTGATATTCCCCTGATTTTCAGCAGCAGTATCCAACGACCAAAGCCAAGCTTTATTACCGTTCTTATTTAATGTCACGTTAAAGGACTGTATATTTGAAAAATACCTAGACCATGATTCAGGCAACTCTGAAAAATTACTTATGTTAAAACTGAGATGTTCTGGCTGATGTTTATCATTAAAGGTAGCTGATAACGTAATGCCCTCAGAACGAAAAGAAATATCTGATCTTGAATATGCACTAGCAATCACATGTTTAAAAACATTTCTTTCTTGATTCAATGTCCAATGAACATCCACATCATCAAGACTAAATAGTACAGGAAAATTATTCGGAACATGGTCAGTTTCAATATCAAAATTGATGGCTATATGTCCACCGCTTAATTTGAACTCAGGCAAATAAATACCTGAAAAGATACGCTCTAACGAAAAAGTAAAGTTCCCAACGCTTTCATGAATTGTCAGCGAAGGTGTTTCCATTGAAATTTTGCCAAAACGTATAACTGGGCCTGAATCCCAACCTAGCCTTAAGTTAGTAATATCAAACTGCTCAGCCTGTAGAACTGATTTTATTTTTTTCTCAGCGTAAATCTCAAAAGGTTTCACATCAGGCGATGCGACAAATAATGCTGCTAGCGCAGCAACTGACAGTAGAGACAGTACAAAAGTAATACGGAAACTACTGATAAAAACTTTTATCATTTGTTTTTAACCGGAGTTAGAAAGTATAACCGAAAGAAATATGACCTATCCGTTTTCCTTCAACTTGGCCACTTTGGTTTCCAATGTACTCATCAAACCATCAACCCCATCTTTGCTAATGATTGATTTAAAATCACGTTGAAAGGTAGTCACCATACTCACACCTTCGATTTTAATATCATATACCTGCCAGCCTGTTTTAGTCTCATGCAAACGGTATTCCATTGGAATAGATTTGTTTGTATCAATCACTTCGCCTTTGACTCTGGCTTTGTCTTTTCTAAATTCAGCATCTTCAAAAGCAAGCTTCTGACCATTGTATCCAGCCAACTGATTACCATATGAATACTCTAATAACTGGCGGAATATATCTGTGAATGATGTTTGTTTCTGCTCATCCATTTCTCTCCAGGGCTTGCCTACGCTCCGCCTTGCCATCTCATGGTAATCAAACTTACCAACCACAACTTTTCTTATACCCTCACGGTCATCATCCGAAATTGCATTGGTATCTTTTCTTGCCTCGAGCACATCAATGATTGCTTGTATAGTTGTAACAACAACCTCTTTGGGTGATTGATCAGCAGCTATCGCCTGCATTGAAAAAAGAGCAGATAACAAAAAAGCTAAACATGCCGTTTTAATCAAATTCATGGTTGCGCCTCTCCACTAAAAATATATTTACTAATCAAATCCTCAATATTAATTGATGACTCTGAATCCTCAAACTGGTCCCCTTCCTCTAAAAACTCTAAATCCATACCTTGGTTTACGCGTACAAACTTTTCACCAATAAGACCTTTTGTTCGAATAGAGACTGATGCATCTGCAGCAAGTTCAACATCATCATTGATGTTCATCCTCATCTCCGCTTCTTCATTGTCTTTCAAGGTTACCGACTTGACTTGGCCGATAACCACACCTGCCAGCATGACATCACTACCCTCTCGCACGCCACCAGCGTCGTCAAACACAGCTATTACCTCATAACCATCCTGGCCTAGTCCCCCGACTTGACCTAACTCAACAGCTAGCCATGTAATACACATCACGCCAATGACTACGAATACTCCGACAATCATTTCTATTTTTTTGTAATCATTCATATCTAAACGTTCTCCTAAAGATAAAAAGAGGTAATAATGTAATCAATAATCAATATCATAACCGAACATAACATCACGGCTTGGGTCGTCGCTTTAGCAACCCCTTCCGTAGTTGGCGTTGCTCTTAAACCCATATAAGTACAAATCACACCAATCAATAATCCAAAATATATTGATTTGGTCCAACCTGCCCAAAGGTCAACCATACCAATTTTATCAATGGTTTCGCCCATATAGACGCCACCATTCACACCCAGCATTTCAACCCCGATGAGGTAACCTGCAAATAATCCAACCACATCAAAAATGGCAACCAAAATTGGCAGTGATAAAACACAGGCAATAATTCGTGTTAATAAAACGCGTGCTTGTGGATTCACAGCCATCATTTCTAATGCATCCATTTGCTCGGTCACTCGCATGATGCCAATCTCAGCAGTGATACTTGAACCTGCACGCCCAACAAACATTAAGGCAGCCAACACTGGCCCTAATTCACGGATGATGGATAAGGCAACAGCTGGGCCCAGCAACGATTCTGTGCCCACTTTAATCAACATATGATAACCCTGTAAGGCAAGCACCATTCCTGTAAAAGCTCCGGTGATGATAATAATGATGAGTGAGCCCACACCAATGGCATACATTTGCATGACAAAGTGTTTACCCTGCCAAGGGCGTGCAAAGAACAAGCTCAGCGTTGAAAGTCCAAACATCGTCGCATCACCAATTTTCTCAATGCCACGAATTACACTTCTACCCAGATAACCAGTAAGAGAACCAATCATTGTTCCATCCTCACATAACCAGGCTTATGCATCAAATCATCGATATATGCAGTATCACTGCGCGAAAACGGGATAGGCCCATTGGGTCTACCCTGGATGAATTGTTGCACACGGGGGTCTTCACTTTGCCTAATACTCGCTGGTTTTCCTTCAGCGATAATCTGGCCTTGCCACAATAAAATCACATGATCCGCTATATCTAAACCAGCCTGCACATCATGGGTCACAACCACTGAAGTCATCCGTGTTTTTGCAGTGGTATCATGGATTAAAGAGCTCACTACACCTGCCGAAATGGGATCAAGTCCAGAAGTAGGTTCATCAAAGAACACCACTTGTGGGTCCATAGCCAATGCTCTTGCAAATGCCACTCGCTTAGCCATACCACCAGAGAGCTGAGATGGCATCATGTTCTCAAAGCCACGAAGGCCCACTTGCTCAAGCTTCATCGTCACCATGGTACGAATTACACTTTCGTCTAAATCTGTATGTTCATGTAAGGGGAAAGATACATTTTCATAGACATCTAATGAGTTTAGCAAAGCTGAATACTGAAAAACCATACCAACCTGCAAACGAAGCTCATAGAGTCGCTTGCGGCCGACTTTCGCCAAATCTTCACCAGCGAACAATATGGAGCCTGATGTTGGCACCGTTAGGCCTGCAATTAAACGCAATAAGGTTGTCTTACCAGAACCTGAGCCACCCATAATCACGGTGACATCACCCTTTTTAATATGTAAGTCAACATTATCAACGGCTTTGACAGAGCCAAAGTGTTGATTCAAGCCAATTGTCTTTATCATAATATTGTCCTAAACATACGCGGAATATAGACTGATTTTAAACAAACTGGAAACCTAAAAATAATTCCGTCATCACGACCCCACAATTTTTGCGCTCAACAATCAATAATAGTTCTGATGAAGTTACAGATTAGTCGCCTTATCAACTCATATTCTGCAACCCTTCTTTTTTCACATCTGCACCAATCAGCTTTTAATCTTGTTAATCCATAGTAGCCTGCGCATTGTTCAGAAATTAAGCACGATTAGCTCAGCTGGATAGAGCGCAGCCCTCCGAAGGCTGAGGCCGCAGGTTCGACTCCTGCATCGTGCACCAGTTTTGCCATTGGCACTCTCTCAAGAAGCAGTCTTTTGTTTTAAAATAATCGCAACTCCAATCTTGGTTTAGCTTTTTTTGACTCATCCAGTTCTGGCAAGCAACTTGTGATACGTTTTGCCTCTAAGCCCAGACTCTTCAACTTATTACTTATCAATTCACTACGCTCAAGAGAGAGTTTTTCTCCGGATTCAGCTTCGGCTTGGGTGTAGCGCGCACATATTTCAAGCACCAATGACGTTTTCTTCAGCAACAAGTCCGAAATTTTTTGT
>Ga0316191_10001710_pt1 | contig 15567 bp, 15 predicted proteins | sample Eddworburr2cm_MG_FD_204928 | JGI IMG/M metagenome (GOLD analysis project Ga0316191, IMG submission 204928) | Coastal sediment microbial communities from Maine, United States - Eddy worm burrow 2 cm | ecosystem: Environmental > Aquatic > Marine > Coastal > Sediment | place: USA: Maine...
CAAAGCACCCAAGGTATAAGTGCACTCAATAAGTAAAAACGTATGGGGTGACGATATTTTTGAATCATGATGAACTCCTTTCTATGTAATTAAGTTTAATGTCTGACTTCACTATAAAGTTTCAGTCGACTGAAAAATTGTAGTACGCAAAATTATGCTTGTCAAATTATTTCAGTTGACTATAATTATTCACGTGAGATTTATGAGTAGTGCATGCAAGGAGCAGAAGGGGTCTGAACATGGCTGAATTCGGAAAGAGAGAGTTAAACAAGGCGCAAACACGGTTAAACGCTCTTGATATGGTTTACAAACTCAGCGAAGAGATGAATTTTAGAGACATGAAAGTTGTGGACATTGCCAAAGCGATTGGTGTGACGGAAAAGACTTTTTTTAATTATTTTCAAAAAAAAGAAGACATTCTTAAATATATGATGGGTATCTGGGCCTTAGATTTGATGGTTTTGCAGGCTAGGCAACCACTAACTGGTGAGGCAGCAATTCGACGTGTTTTTAGCCACACAGCTGCACAGGTCAAAAAGCACCCGCGGCTCATGGCAAATTTCGTGGCTTCTTTGCTTACCAGTGAAGTCGACCCGAATCCAAAGGAAATTGAGGCTGTTGATCGCTTTCTGCTTTATCCCGACTCGCCCGATTTATATGACATGAGGGTGCCAGACGGCAATGAAATACTGTTGCAGCACCTTGCCGAAATGAATCCATCAGCAGACCATATGAGTACACTCATACATCTGGCATCGTGTTTGTATGGCGACATGATTGTGGCGGATACAGCAGGTATGGATATTGATATGCTTTATTCCAAAAGTCTGGATTTAATTCTCAAAAATTTGGCTTAAATACGTTTCAAGCAATTCTACGCTTGAGCTAGTGACGATAAAACTGAAAAACGCTAAAGTTCTGATAACGAGGTATGTATCATGGCAAATCAAGAAGCATGGTTTAAAGCAGCAGCCAGTGGTGATGAGGAAGTATTAAAGCAGGCGTTGAATCAAGGTATCGATGTTAATATTAAAGATGAGCATGAGAATACAGCACTGCATCTGGCAACCAAACATGCTCATCTCGATGCCATGCGCTTGCTGATTGAGTTTGGTGCAGACATAAATGCACAGAATGATTATCTTTCTACACCACTTCACGTGACAGAAAAAAATATGGATGCCATTCGCATTCTGCTAGAGGCAGGGGCAGATGCCAATATGACGGATAAAGATTATAATTATCCTTATTATTTCGCATTTTACGGTTCGATGACACGTGAACTCACAGAGCTCTATATCAAACATGGTGCTAATCTGATGACTTATCCAGATTAATTAGGGAAAGGTCTGTTACATAAGTACAGCGGTTTACTTGCTATGCCGCCTTCACATCTTACACTATCCAATCTACTGGATTTAAGTTCAGGAATTTTAAGGATACAAAAAAATGCATATTAATATTGGAAACATGTCTTTTGACACAAACGAAGAAGAGTTGCACGAACTTTTTTCTGAATTCGGCACGGTTACGAGTGTGAAAGTGATGAGGAATGATAAAGGTCAAAGCCGCGGTTTTGGTTTTATCGAGATGGCTGAAAACATCGAAGGAAATGCAGCTATCAAGTCACTTAACGGCAAGGAATTCGCTGGCCGCAAGCTGCGCGTGAACGAGATTCAAGAAAGTGAGATGCCTTCTTAGATGAAGCCGACAGTTTAAAAAGGGTAGCGTTCCCTTATTCTTTAATTCAATACCTGTCTTCGGCACTTTCATCCACCCCCCATCACAAAAGCATAGACGATAACCTCAGGACCTCAAACAAAAAGGCGACCCAGATGGATCGCCTTTTGATTTTGAATATTGAAAAGCTGTTATTTCAGTTGCTCCAAATCACGCACAGCGCCTTTATCAGCTGAGGTGGTTAGGGCTGCATAAGCCTGAAGTGCTTTTGATACTACACGCTCACGGCCTACTGGTTTCCATGCATCTTTGCCTTTGGCTTCCATGGCATCACGGCGTGCCTGCAAATCTGCATCAGAAATGGTGAGGTTGATGCTGCGATTTGGAATGTCTATTTCGATGGTGTCTCCATCTTCGATTAGACCAATTGCACCACCTTCAGCAGCTTCTGGTGAAGCATGACCAATGGATAGACCCGATGTGCCACCAGAGAAACGACCATCCGTTAACAATGCGCATTCCTTGCCCATACCTTTGGATTTGAGGTAAGAGGTAGGATAAAGCATTTCCTGCATGCCAGGACCACCTTTGGGGCCTTCGTAGCGGATGATGACGATGTCACCAGCTTTGATTTTATCGTTGAGAATTGCAGATACTGAAGCATCTTGTGACTCAAATACACGGGCGTTACCCGTAAATTTCCAAATGGATTCATCCACGCCAGCAGTTTTTACGATACAACCACGCTCTGCGATGTTGCCGAACAACACAGCCAAGCCGCCTTCTTTGGAATAGGCATGTTCCATATTGCGGATACAACCTGTTTCGCGGTCGGTATCCAGTGTTTTCCAGCGTTCTGCTTGTGAGAATGCTACTTGGGTTGGGATGCCACCGGGTGCTGCGCGGAACATCTCTCTAGGGATAGTGTTGGCTTCATTCACGACATCATTAGCATCCAATGCTTCTCCCAATGTTTTGGTGTGAACTGTTGGTTCATCACGGTGAATCAAACCACCGCGGTCTAATTCAGCCAAAATACCAATCACGCCACCTGCGCGGTGAACATCTTCCATATGATAATGTTGAACAGCAGGAGCTACCTTACAAAGATTTGGCACTTTGCGGCTCATTCTATCAATATCTTTCATGGTGAAATCAACGCCAGCTTCTTGGGCACATGCCAACAGATGCAATACAGTGTTGGTAGAGCCACCCATGGCAATATCAAGCGCCATAGCATTTTCAAAAGCGTTAAACGTCGCGATTGAGCGGGGAAGTACTGATTCATCATCGTTTTCATAATAACGTTTGGTAATGGCAACGGCAGTGCGCGCTGCTTCTAAAAACAGTTCTTTTCTGTCGGCATGGGTTGCAAGCAATGAACCATTTCCAGGCAATGCCATACCCAAAGCTTCTGCAAGGCAGTTCATGGAGTTGGCGGTAAACATGCCCGAACATGAACCACAAGTAGGGCATGCAGAGCGCTCAACGGCATCCACATCTTCATCGGATTCATTGGGATCAGCTGCCATGACCATGGCGTCAACTAGGTCTAGGTGTTTTTCGCGGTTGTTGATGGTCACTTTACCTGCTTCCATGGGGCCACCGGATACAAACACCGCTGGGATATTTAAGCGCATAGCCGCCATCAACATACCCGGAGTGATTTTATCGCAGTTGGAAATACAAACCATGGCATCAGCTGTATGGGCATTGACCATATATTCAACCGAATCAGCAATAATATCGCGGCTTGGCAATGAGTAGAGCATACCGCCATGACCCATAGCGATACCATCATCAATAGCGATGGTATTAAATTCTTTGGCAACACCACCAGCAGCTTCGATTTCACGGGCTACCATTTGACCCAAATCTTTAAGATGAACATGGCCAGGAACAAATTGGGTAAACGAGTTTACAACGGCAATGATGGGTTTTTGGAAATCATCATCTTTCATGCCTGTTGCGCGCCATAATGAGCGTGCTCCAGCCATATTGCGGCCTGCTGTACTGGTTCTTGAACGGTATATTGGCATGTTTATATCACCTGTGTTTTATTAATAATGATGGGGCAAGGATAAGCAGAATATCCTTGCTTTGCGACCACCAAATTCCAGTCCTTAAAAACCAAATCTTCCCTTAAGTTTTTCCAGCTCTTTTTTTGCAGCTGCTTCTGCTTTTGCTTTTGCTTTTTTCTTTTGTTCGGCGATAAAGTCATTGACCTCAGACTTCATCATACTTTCAATTTTATCACGGTTTTCAGCCATACTTCCATTGGCAAGGTCAAGTTGTTTAAGCTGATCTTTGTATTCACCTGTATAAGACAGCATTTTTTCAGTAAGTTTTTCTTTTAATTGCTGCTCAAACTCAGCTTTTTTCTCCTGGAAACGCGCCTTGGTTGCATCGGCAAACATTTTATCCAGATTTGAAGTCATGCTGATACTTGGGCGCAGTGGGTTGCCTTGAGCAGATGCATCAATATCAAAAGCTTCAACCTTGGCTAAAATTAAACCCATTTCTTGATCGAAGTTTGAGGTGCCCAGGTTTTCAAAATCAGTCTGAAGAAATTTGGCTTTAGCTTTTAGGTCAACTGCATCCAAGCCGAAATCGACTTGCCCAGTGACATGGGTTGAGGCTTTTTTCAGCAGCATTTTTTCACCAGCAAGCTTCAGCTCTTTTACCTGTAAACCTTTCATATCCAAGGTGATGTTATTGATAGATTTATCACCACGGTGGTCAAACAGACCTTTGATATCCAGCTTGGCAGTTTGTGAAAAACCTTCACCCATAATACTAAGGGTAGTAGGGCGCCCCATCACGTCTTGTTGATGGGTAATATCTGCCCACTTTGTAACCAGATCACCATTGGTCAGACTGACTGAAAAAGTCATGCGCTCTACCAGAAAGTCTGGCTTGGGTTTGGCAAGAGGGAAAGAAACGAATCTACCTTCTAAACGTTCACGCGCTTTTTCTTCTTCCTGATTCTCTTTCATTTTTTCAATGATGGGTTTGGCTTTTTTATAATACCCCTGAACCATTGGCAGGTATTGGTTGATTTGGTCACCAAATAGTAACTGACTGATGTTTTCCGCACCGCCGGCATTCAGCTGATATTTGTCTTTCAGGCGTTTTAAATCATCACCAGGTGCAGCCTTCAAATCTTTTAACTGGCTTTGTAAGTCAGACTTCATAGATGAGACTTGGTCTCTGGCCTTTTGTAGCGCCAGCTTATCATCTTTCATGCGTTGTTTGAGCGCATCAAGCTTCTTTTTCCTAGCTTTGTAATCTGCTACAGAAGTGATCTTCCCTTTAATAATAGCATTTAGCTCAGCTTCATATTCCTGAATGGTTTGTTTGCTTGGAATCTTTTCTTTTGTCTCACTTAAAGCTGTTTTACTGTTTTCCAGTGATTCCTTGAAGGTATTACCACGCTCCTCTGTAAGCAATGTCTCACGACTTAATATTTCAGAAGTGCTAGGTATTTTAGCTTTAATATCCAAATCAGGGATGATGGAATCTTCTGCATCGCTACTTTTATCTTTTTCTACACTTTTTGATGGTTGATGAGCCTGCTTGGCAGCTTTTTTCAATGCACCGGAGGTTTTTCTGTCTGTATTAAAGAGCAGGCCTGTCATACTGATGTCCTGAATAATTACTTTGCCCAACAGTAGTGGTGTCAGCTCCATTTGAGCATTGATTTGCTCAAGTTGTACAAGGTTTTTCATGGGTTGCTCGGCATCAGCCACTTTTAAATTCCTTAACTCTAAACCCAGAGGGTCAAAACTCAGGTTCACCTGAGCAAGCTCAACTTTTGCTCCTGCAATATCTGAGCCGAAAGATTCAATTGAATTTTTGATTAATGTTGATGCGTAAAACAACCAAAACAGCACGAGAAGCCCAACAAAAGCAACAAACCCCAACAACCCTTGCCAACGAAACATTTTTAACATGATAGTGGCTCCCGTTTAGTCCGCAAAAGTCTTATACATACTATAGAACTTATTCGCTTTTAACGCTTCAATAAGTTTAAAACGACTAATCCATGCCATAAAGCGATGGCGGTATGTCACAATAAGATATTTTGACAGCACAGCTGTAGGTATGAAGAGAAGTAGCGCTATAATGAGACTTCCAAGTGTCAGGGTATGGTTAAAGTGACTTAGTCGCCACAAATCACTTTGATAAAGGCTGGTCCAAAATGCCTGATAGTCGGGATTCGTCAGCAATGACTCACCGAGCTTGATCGCCTGAACATCAATGAGGTATGAAAATCCAGTGAAGAAACCAACAGAAAGAAAAAACGCACTTAAATTAACGCGAACCACGCACACCACAAGCAACACCAGTAAGTTATGTAAACTATAAAAAGGTGATAGGCCAACAATCAAACCAAAAGCAATAGCGAATGCCAGCTGCCATGGTGATGCATTCGAATTCAATGCTTTAAAAAGCTTAAGCATCATTGTAATCATGTAGTCCTCCCAAAAAAACCAATATTGCCATATCTCAATCTTCCTTCAGCAACCGCTATAACCTTTTTTCTCTATATGGGGCAAATGCACATCTTCAACTGCTCCTGCATCTGGATCATTAAATATATTCATATCAATGCTTTTTTCACTTCTGGCAACAATTGTGGTGATAGCTGCATCACCAGTAATATTGACAGCTGTACGAATCATATCAAGTAAACGGTCTACACCAATGATTAAAGCAATCCCTTCAACGGGTAACCCCACTTGATTAAAGACCATAGCCAGCATGATTAAACCCACGCCTGGAACGCCTGCTGTACCGATTGAGGCAAGCACCGACATGGCAATCACAGTTAAATAACCTGAAAGCCCCAAATCTATACCATAAACATTTGCAATAAATACAGTGGCCACACCCTGCATAATGGCGGTACCGTCCATATTGATGGTGGCCCCAAAAGGGACAATAAATGAGGCTGTAGAGTTATCTACACCCAGTCGTTTTTCCACGCTCATCAGCGTCACTGGAATAGTGGCATTGGAACTTGAAGTACTAAAAGCAAATATCTGTGCTGTGCGCATTTTCTTTAGGAAAATAAGAGGGTTAACTCTTCCCAATACTTTTAGTAGTATCATCAACGTGCCCGTCATATGTAACACCAGAGCCAAAACCAAAACTGCAAAATAGCCAAGCATAGGTACAATCATACTAAAGCCCTGCAAGGCAAACGTTTTTGCCATCAACGCAAAAACACCAATAGGAGCTACGTGCATCACCACATTCACCACTTGCATCATCACATCATTTAAACGCTCAGCCATATCAATCACTGGTTTACCTTTTTCCCCAATCATCAATAAACAAACTGCGAATAAGATTGTGAAAAAGATAATTTGCAGCATGTTTCCATTGGCATAGGCCGCCACAGGGTTGGAAGGAATTAAATCAATAAAGACTTGCGAAAGAGGGGGCGAGACTGGTGGTGTAAAGGCACCTTTGGCTGCACTTGCAAGCTCAAAACCTGTGCCAGGAGCAAAAATCGTGGCTAAAACAATGGCCATAGCAATGGCAAGTGCCGTAGTAAACATAAACAAGACAAACGCCTTGCCGCCCACTCGACCAAGTTTTGAGATGTCTCCAATACCACAAACGCCACTAATCAATGAAAAAGTAACCAATGGAACAACCAACATCTTAAGTAGGCTTACAAATATTGAACCAACAACATGAAATAAGCCAAAGACGAAGTAATCTTGAACCCATTGGACGTCAGCTCCGTAAAAATTAATAAGGCTACCTATGAATAAACCAACAACCATCCAAATTAATATCTTGCTGGTCATGCTCATTTTATGCTGCATATATACCGCCTAGTCGTGTGTTTGATTAATTGCCAAACGATGATGAGAAGCCACTCAAGATGCAAGGTCAAGCACAATAGATTGATTCGGGGTCTCAACTTCGTTAGAAGTCGCTTATGATTTCAAATATACTGTTTATTTCAGCTGCTGTTTTATCTTTGCTTGCCACCTGGTTTATTGTGGCTTGTATTCGCACTGACACCAAAAAAAACCAGTTTCAACGGTATATTACACTATGCGTTGGCTTATCCATCGTTTTCACACTTAGTGCAATTTTAAAGCTTGGGTTTATCGCATCTTCAGGCTTGTTATTAACGCTCACCACCGTAGCAGGTTTTGCCACACTTTTGGTGCAAAGTCTATATTTGATAGGTGTTTGGCAACATGGTGTGCGCGGATTAGGTTTATTATTACTTCCTTTGACTGCGATCCCATTAGTGATGCTACCTCTTTTACCAGCAGGAGAGTCTTCACAGTGGGTTGAAGCCCATTCCTTCCTACAAACAGGGCATCTATTATTATCTGTTGCAGGTTATGCTATTCTCACTTTAGCGGCCCTTTATGCCTGTATGCAACTCTTGCTGGATCGAGCGTTGAGAAATAAAAGTATTGGATTCTTTGTCCAAGCCATGCCTTCATTGATGGATATCAGTAACCATCTTTTTGCACATGTACGTTGGGCCACTTGGTTGATTGGTTTAAGTATTCTCACAGGCCTGACGTGGCAGTGGGTTGAAATGCACCATTTTGCCTTGTTTAATCATAAAGTGCTTCTGGCGCTGTTTGCTTGGGTTGCTTTGTTAACTTTGCACCATTTTCGAAAAAAAGCAGCTTGGCACCATAACCGAGGCAGCAAAATGGTATTGTTTGCCTACATTTCATTGATGTTGGCTTATTTTGGTGTCAAAATCATACAGAATATTTTCTAAAACTGACTAACTATGACATTTATTGACGTTTCTTTACCGATCATTATCGGCTTATTATTTTTCCTTTTGTTATTGTCTGCTTTTTTCTCAGGTTCTGAAACAGCACTCACTCGGGCAAGACGGGTACGATTACGCATATTGCGCAAAAACGGCAGCAAGGGTGCCAAATATGCTGAGCATCTGCTCAAAAAGCCTGAGCGAATGCTGGCTTCCATTCTATTAGGTAATAACTTTGTGAATATTGCTGCATCTAGTTTGGCAACTGCCTTGTTTGTCTCCAAATATGGAGAAGCTGGAATTTTATACGCCACCATTGCCATGACTGTGATTGTGCTTATTTTTGCTGAGGTATTGCCTAAAACCATCGCTGTTGCTCATGCCGAAGCCATCGCTTGTCGGGTATCTATGCTCTTAACATGGTTTCAAACATTGTTCTCTCCAGTAGTTGTGCTTTTAATGTTTATTATCCGCAGCTTACAGCGTATGTTTAAAGTCAGAGAGCATCAGGAAATTGCTTTTAATCACCAAGAACTCGCCACCATGATTGATATGAGTGCTGAAAGCGGTGTACTGGATAAAGCACGAGAGCAAATGTTAATGAGCTCTCTACAATTGCATGATATTCCAATCAAATCCTTAATGACCCCTAGAAAAGACGTGGTGATGCTTGATGCCAATGCAACAGTCAAAGAATGTGTTGATCTCGCTATTCGTCAGCCCCATTCGAGGTACCCAGTTTATCATGGTGACATGGATAATTTGCTCGGTGTAGTTCATCTGAGAGATCTACTGAAAATCAGACAATCGGATACGCCTCTATCCAGAGCTTTGATTTGGACAAATCCTCCTTATGTACCAACCAATCGCAATGCGTTGGCGCAACTTTTTGATTTTCAAAGTAAACATCTACATATGGCTATTGTGGTGGATGAGTTTGGTGATATTGAGGGGATTATCACGCTAGAAGATATCATTGAAGAGATTGTTGGTGAAATTGTGGATGAATCAGACATTCCCTTGCCTAATGATGTTTGGGTGCAACCTGATGGCTCTTGGGCTGTGGAAAGCACAGCTAATATCCATGACCTAAATCAAATGCTGGGTAGTGAAATGCCTGAAACAGGCGCCACCACCATTGGCGGTTTAATCGTTGAGGAAACTGGTGGTGTTCCCGATGGAAAAGCCTGTTTACAGATTGGAAATATTCGCATTGAAATCGTCCAGATTAAGGACAGTAGAATTGAGAGGCTACTGCTTACCAAACATGTTGATGAGTCATCGGGTGTATTCACAACAAGCAACTAAGGTGTTGATATTATAGGAGTTAGCATGAAACTCAAAATGTATCAAGTTGACGCTTTTGCGTCTCAACCTTTTGAAGGAAATCCTGCCGCTGTATGCCCTCTAAACACATGGTTGCCTGATGAAACCATGCAAGCCATTGCCTCAGAAAACAACTTATCTGAAACAGTCTTTTTTGTACCTAGGGAAGGAGGTTTTTCAATTCGTTGGTTCACCCCAACTGTCGAAGTTAACCTGTGCGGTCATGCTACTTTAGCTTCTGCCTATGTTTTGTTTCATGAGCTTGAATATAAAGAAGGAAATATTGTCTTCTTTTCGCGTTCAGGTGAGTTGGTTGTCAAAAGAGTTGGTGAGTGGCTTGAGCTTGATTTTCCATTACAAACACCTCTGGCTTGCCCTGTACCCCAAGCCATTACTGATGCTTTTCAAGTGAAACCGTTAACATGTCTAAAAGCGGAGGATTATCTTGTAGTTTTTGAGCAAGCTAGTGATGTGATTCAAGCAAATCCGGATTTAACATGTTTAAAAGAGCTGGATTTACGAGGCGTAATCATTACCGCCAAATCTGATTCATATGACTTTGTAAGCAGATTTTTTGCTCCAAATTACGGCATTGATGAAGATCCTGTGACAGGTTCAGCCTTTACGCAGCTCATACCATATTGGTCGGAACAACTCGGTAAATCCAAGTTGTCAGCGAAGCAGGTATCCAAGCGGGGAGGGGAAGTCCTATGCGAACTTGTTGGTCAGCGGGTTAAAATATCTGGTAAAGCAGTGAAATATTTAGAAGGCACAATAGATATTATTTCCCACAACAACGTTTAAACTTCTTTCCTGAACCACAAGGGCAGGGGTCATTTCTGGAAATATCACTCACTGAACTTTCGCCATCTACGTACAACCAGATTCCATCATCTTTCACAAAGCTGCTGTTTTCATCCAGTTTTTTTCCTTTCCCACCAATCACATAGCTGGCAATAAAACGTACTTTTCCAGTAGAATCACTTTTTTGCCCTGCTTCTTTAGAAAGAATTTTCAAATCAATCCATTTTAAGTTTGTGCCACCCAAAAGGTCGAGTTCAGGGCGTGTATCAGGATGCCAAGTCTCCCAGATATACTCACTCAAACCTAAAACAAAGGCAGAATAGCGAGAGCGCATTAAAATTTCAGCCGTGGGGGCGGTAACTACCTTATGGTAAGGTTCACAGCATTCACTTAACATTTTTCCTGATTTACATGGGCATGGTATCTTGTTTGTAGTGGTCACTAGCTGTTCTCCTTGCTGTTTTAAGGTGAAAACATGGCTTCTCTGCAGCGGTTGTCAAATGATAGTGAAAAGCCCTAGTAAGAAGGTCTGGCAACGGTTAAGCTGCGCCGCAATGTCATACTCAGATTATAAACAAGAACATATACGAAACTTCTCAATTATTGCCCATATAGACCATGGTAAATCTACCCTTGCCGATCGCTTAATTGAAGAAACAGGCGCTTTATCACAACGTGAAATGAAGAAGCAAGTGCTTGATTCTATGGACCTTGAGCAAGAACGCGGCATTACCATCAAAGCGCAAACTGCAACTTTAGAATATAAAGCCAAAGATGGTCAGTTCTACAAGTTAAACCTGATTGACACGCCCGGGCATGTGGATTTCACCTACGAAGTTTCCCGCTCTTTACAGGCCTGTGAAGGCGCCTTGCTTATTGTGGACGCAACTCAAGGTGTTGAAGCGCAAACTCTAGCCAATGTGTACCTGGCCATGGAAAACGATTTAGAAATTATTCCTGTCATTAATAAAATCGATTTGCCTTCTGCAGATGTGGAAGAAGCAAAACGTCAAATTGAGGATGTGATTGGTATTGATGCATCTGAGGCCATTGCTGTATCTGCTAAAACAGGCGAGGGCATCCTTGATGTACTTGAAGCTGTGGTTAATCGTATCCCTGCGCCTGAAAAAATAAATGACAAACCTGTCCGCGCCTTGATTGTGGATTCCTGGTTTGATTCCTATGTGGGAGCAGTTGCTTTGATTCGCCTGTTTGATGGTGTGTTGAAGAAAAATGACCAAATCCGCCTGATGTCCAATGGTAAAAAATACGGCATCAATGATTTGGGCGTGTTTACACCAGCTCCAATATCTACAGGAAGTTTGGCATCAGGTGATGTGGGTTTCATGATTTGCGGCATCAAGACGCTAGCTGACCTAAGGGTTGGTGATACGGTCACATTGGAGAAAAATCCTGCTGAAGAACAACTACCAGGCTTCAGAGAGCCTAAAGCCATGGTATTCTCAGGTTTATACCCTGTTGATTCCAATGACTACGCTGATTTACGTGACTCACTTGAAAAGTTGAATATGAATGACCCCTCATTTACCTATGAGATGGAAAGCTCATCAGCCTTAGGCTTAGGCTTCCGTTGCGGATTCTTGGGCCTATTGCATATGGAAATCATTCAAGAACGTTTAGAACGAGAATACGACCTTGATTTGATTACAACCGCACCATCTGTAATCTACAAAGTGACCTTGTCTGATGGCACTGTTCAAGAAATATCTAACCCCAGTGGCTTTCCAGACCCGGTAGAAATCAAAGAAGTACAAGAACCAACTGTAACTGCAAATATTTTCATGCCAGAAGAATTTGTAGGTGTGATGATGAAGTTATGCCAGGAAAGACGTGGCATCCAAGAAGATATGAAGTTTATTGGCCAGGGTAGGGTGATGTTGACATATAATCTTCCCTTGGCAGAAATGGTGATTGATTTCTATGATAAGCTGAAGTCCATTTCACGTGGTTATGCTTCTATGGATTATGAGCTTGCAGACTTTAGAGTAGAATCCGTGGTGAAACTGGATGTATTGGTTCACGGTGAAGCTGTGGACGCACTCTCTTTGATTGTCCATCGCTCTATCGCTGAAACGCGTGGCCGTGCCTTGGTTAAAAAGTTACGTGAATTAATCCCTAGACATCAATTTGATGTACCGGTTCAAGCAGCTATTGGTGGTAAAATTCTGGCACGCGAAACAGTGAAAGGTGTTCGGAAAAATGTGACAGCCAAATGTTATGGTGGTGATATTTCACGTAAAAGAAAATTGTTAGAAAAGCAGAAAAAAGGTAAGAAGAGAATGAAGTCCATTGGTAGCGTTGATGTGCCACAGGAAGCATTCTTAGCAGTTTTGAAACTGGGTGATGAATAATGTCTAATACCATGGAATCATTGAAAAAAGATGCGGATTCAGCACCGTCTAAACCTGCATGGCGCGAGTGGGTTGAAAGCCTTATAGTTATCGCACTTATCGCAATCGTGATTCGTAGTTTTATCATTGCGCCCTTTAAGATTCCTTCTTCAAGTATGGTTCCTACATTGGAGGTCGGCGACTATCTGTTTGTATCTCGCTACAATTACGGATTAAGAATTCCTTTTACTGATCTACAGTTCTTAGCCAGTCAGGCAGAGCGTGGTGATGTTGCCGTTTTTGATTTCCCCGAAGATAGAAGCAAAGATTATATCAAACGTATTATCGGGGTTCCTGGTGACCTGATTGAATACCAAGATAATAAATTGTCCATTAATGGCAAAGAAATGCCCTTAAAACATGAGGGTACACATGCATATTTTATGGGTGATAACTCTATTGATGTTGCAACAAAGTTTTCCGAACAACTGTTTGATATTGAGCATCAGGTTTTAAGGAAAAATTTCTCAATTCGTGATGGGAAATGGACCGTACCTGAGGGTCATTATTTTGCTTTAGGCGATAATCGAAACAACTCCAGAGATTCAAGGTTCTGGGGATTTGTGCCACAAGAATATTTAGTGGGTAAGGCTGTAATTATTTGGTGGTCTTGGAACGGCGGTACAAATTCTGTACGGTGGGGTAGATTAGGATCACTTATACATTAAGATATTAGAGGTTTCACATGTTTAAAACTGCATTTTGGATAGTTATTATTGGTAGTGCCTTACTTGTTGGTAGCCAGGTAATTCCTGTATTCTACAACAATCTCAAAGTTGAAAATGTTTTTGAGGGAACTGCTAAAAACCTTAAAGGCCAATCAGAAAATAAGGTCAAAAGCCGTATTGGCCAATTGCTCAGGGTCCAAAGTGTTGATGTAGATGCACTACCCAAGGAATTCTTTGATAACATAGAAATCACGACGGAAAACAATCAACTTCAAATTGGCTCTCAGTATCATATTACCTTATGGCTTCTAGGCGAGCCTGTAAGTATTGATCCTGATGAAGAATATAAAGAAAGTGACGTAAAAGGAATGGATAAACTTCGCCTAAAAGGAAGGATGGACTTTGATTTCGCCCCATTTGCTGAGTCTCAGTGAAGTATAAAGCACTAGAAAAAAAAATTGGCTACGCTTTTCAAGATAAGAATATTCTTATTAAGGCGCTTACACACGCCTCCAAATCTAGTGAGCACCTGGAGCGACAAGAGTTTCTAGGAGACGCCGTTCTAGGGTTAGCGATTGCTGAGTATCTATATAAGCATTACCCAAATTCCGCTGAGGGTGATTTATCAAAAATGCGCGCCAACCTGGTCTGTAAAAAAGCTTTATTATCAGTAGCTTCCGATTGGGAATTGGAACGTTACCTCAATGTAGGTGATGGAGAACGAACAAATCAAGGACATCTGAAATCAAAATCTATAGCTGCCAATGCTGTTGAGTCGATTATAGGTGCAGTTCTTTTGGATGCAGGCTGGGACGAAGCAAAAAAAGTAGTTCTAACCGCATGGGCTAACTCGCTAAAAGATGTCAAACCTATCAACCTTCGTGACGCAAAAAGTCAACTGCAAGAACTGACCCAAGCTCACACCCTTGGCTTGCCAAAATATGATGTAAAAGATTTAGGCATCAATGAATCACCTCGTTTCCAGGCTAGATGTATTGTTCAAAACACATGTCTCGGAACAGGCTACGGCAATCGAAAGAAAAGCGCTGAAATCAAAGCAGCCAGCAATGCCCTAGAGCATGATACAATCGCCAAACTTATTTAGAAAATGAGCATACCTTGTTATAGAGGGAACATTTTTAATACTTTATCCTCTTCACCAAGCGTTCCTTGCTCGTACAACACATCACCATCAATAGATACTTCTAGTGCCGTCGGTTTGCCAGAGGTTAGCAACAGTGGGCTACTGCTTTGTATGGTAAACTTTTCCCCCATTTTTAACAAAGCCTCACGAAGTAGCCAAGGCTCTGATGCATCTTCAACATCTTCAAACACCTGCATCCAAACATCATCAGTCACAGCGTAAAAAGTATATGTTTTCAAACCAAGCGCCTCGAAATTGGAGGCCTGGGATTCAATGTTTATTTTCTTCGTTTCGCTTTGTGAGACATGTTTGACGTTTTGTGAAACCATCACTGCATCTGATTTGTCACCTGGTGAAATCATCGGCGCAGCTGATTTGGGCTCCTCTTTTGTCATCAAATCTTGCTGCTTGCGTTCTTCTTGCACAGGAACTACTTCCTGAGAAGGGGCTGTCGATGGAGAAACAGAATCTTCAACCACTTTGTCATTAGCGCCTTGGTCAAAAAGGTTCATCACAAGCATGATAAATATAAATAATAATGCAGCGATAACCACCCAAGTTCGATTCGGTGAAATTGGAGCATCAGGATAAGTAAGAGGAGTGGTTAACTCATAAGAATTGGTCTTGATGCGATTGATATCATCATGCACATCAATTTCCAATAATTCAGCATACTGGCGCAAAAATCCCAAGCCATAAATTTCACCAGGCATTTCAGACCAGTCACCACTTTCTAAAGCCTGAAGGAATAGTGGACTAAATTTCAGT
>Ga0316191_10001712_pt1 | contig 15565 bp, 15 predicted proteins | sample Eddworburr2cm_MG_FD_204928 | JGI IMG/M metagenome (GOLD analysis project Ga0316191, IMG submission 204928) | Coastal sediment microbial communities from Maine, United States - Eddy worm burrow 2 cm | ecosystem: Environmental > Aquatic > Marine > Coastal > Sediment | place: USA: Maine...
TATCGCATTGGAAACATGTTCCCCGTGAATCAGTTTTACATGTGGCAAAAACTACCACAGGTCTGCCAAACGATTAAGGGCCGGTGATGCGGTTACATCACCAGCCCGGAATTTCATGTGAACAATGCGCCGGTCAGGGCGCAAGTACAGCGCTTCAGATCAGAACTCGCCCTTTGGATCGAGAATCTGACGGCCCTTGTACATGCCGGTCTTCAGGTCGATGTGGTGCGGACGGTGCAATTCACCGGTCTGCTTGTTTTCCACATAGGTGGCTTCCGCCATCTTGTAACCGGACTGGCGCATGCCGCGTTTTGAGGGCGTGGTTTTTCGCTTTGGAACAGCCATGACAAACTCCGTAAATATGGGGCCGCGAAAAGGTCTCGCCCTGCAGCCGCCTGAAAAAACGTTCGGATAAACCGGGATGGCGCGGCTTATAGCTCGAGTAGGGCCAAAACACCAGCGTTGATTTATGCAGCATGGTTTTATTGGACGGGAGCTCCGGTGTTTGAGTTACCCGATCACTCAAGCCCGTCCTTCACACCGGCCAGCAGGCTGGCAGCGCCCTTGGTGAGCAGGGCTATGTCTGATCCGCAGGCAACGAACGTGAAACCGTCATTGAGCAACTGGGCGGCGAACTTTGCGTCAAACACCAGGGTGCCGACGGGTATGCCCTTTGCCATCAGTTTCTTGGCCACCGGCATGACGTGCTCCCAGACGGCAGGATGCATGGGTTGTCCGACATGGCCCAGGTCAGCGCCGATGTCAGCGGGGCCGAAAAACACACCCGTGATCCCGTCAACTGCGGCAATCTCTTCCGCCTGATCCATTGCCTGCCTGGTTTCAAGTTGCACCAGCACGGCGGTTTCATCTTCGACCCGGTCAAAATAATCGGTGACCCTGCCAAACGAATTGGCGCGCGTGGCGCCGCTGACACCGCGAATCCCGCGCGGCGGATAGCGCGTCGCCGCAACCGCGCGTTCAGCTTCGGCCACGGATTGAACCATCGGGAACAACAGGCCCGGCGCGCCCAGGTCGAGCAGGCGCTTGACCTTGACGGCGTCATTCCAGTCAGGCCGCACAATTGCCGTTGTGGAGCTGGCCGCAAGGGCCTGCAGCTGTCCCATGACGAGCGGGATTTCATTGGGCGAATGCTCCATGTCCAGCAGCATCCAGTCATAGCCGGCCGTTGCCAGCACTTCGGCGGAATAGTTGTTGCTCAAACTGGCCCACAGGCCGATCTGCTTTTGTCCCGCACGAATGGCTTGCGTGAAAGTATTGGTCCGCATCTTCATATGATTGCTTTCTCCAGAAACGCCTCATTGCGCTCAATCCGGTCATAGTTGAACGGTGACAGGTCCAGTGTCCTGTATTCGCCATAGGTGATCAACTCCGATGTTCCACGGCCCATGGCCGGCGACTGCTGGAAGCCGTGGCCTGAGAACCCGTTCACGAAGATGAAGTTTTCAATCTGTGTATGGCGGCCGAGAATGGCGTTCTGGTCAAGCGTGTTGAACGCATAATGCCCGGCCCAGGAATTGGTCAGCTTGACGGCTTCAAACTGCGGAATGCGGTTGGCGATGGCCGGCCAGGCCTTGTCTTCCCAGATAGTGTGGTCTTCAACGAAATCATCATAATCCACCGCAGGGTCATCATCCGGCGGGCACCCGGCCAGGTAAAACTGCCCGTCGGTCCGCATGTGCACACCGCTTGGATCGATGGTCAGCGGCAGGTCCCGGTCGAGCGGATTTTCCGCTGCGAAAATAAACGTATAACGCTTGCGCGGCTCAACCGGAATTTCTATGCCGGCCATGCGAGAGGTCAGCACGGCACGCGGGCCTGAGGCGTTGACCACGGTGCCGCACGCAATCACCTCACCGGATTTCAGGGTAACGCTTTCAACCCGGGTGCCGGCTGCATTCCGGGTCATGGCAACCACTTCATTGGCAATGTATTCGGCACCCTTTTCCCGCGCTGACCGCTTCCACCAGTCAAACAGGGTTGCGCCGTCAAAATAGCCCTCGTCGACAAGGTTGTGATTTGCACCGACAATGCCGTCAAGATTGTAGAACGGGTAAGCAGCCGCGATCTCGTCCGGCGTCAGGTGCTTGGTACCGGCCCCGCAGGCGGCCTGGATTTGCTGGTTCTCCTTCAATACACCGGCAAACTCTTCATTGTCCGCCATGTACATGTAGCCGTAACTGTGGATCAGAGGTTGCGGCACCCGCGGGTCATTGCCCATGTATTCGTGGAAATTCTTGACGAACTCGGCACCGAACTGCGAGACGCGCACATTGATCTCGTTGGAAAACTGCTGGCGGATGCAGCTGTTGGTATGGGACGTGGAGCAGAACTCGTAGGTGGGGTCGCGTTCGACGACCAGAATCGAACCGTCAAAGTCGGGATTATTGGCCAGCCACCAGGAAACCGATGAGCCATACATGGCACCACCCACGATAACCACGTCGTAACTGGCGTTTGCCGGAGTTTCCAAACCTTGCATCATTCAACTGCCTCGCCTGTTTATCAAGTGCGGCGATAATGCTGAATTTCAGATGCCATAGGCAAGCATGATTTCAGTCAGTCAACGAACCAGCAGAACAGGCGCGCGCACGGTGCGAAGCACGGTTGTCGTGGTACTGCCGAAAATCAGGGTTCGCAGCGCGGAATGACCATAGGCGCCCATGACCAGTATCGCATCACGCCGCGTCGACATGTAATCTCCAAGCACCTGTTGCGGCGCACCGTCGGCAATATGGATAATGCAGGACGGTGACCGGTCCACGACTCTTGAATAGGCCTTCACAAACCAGGACTTGTCGGCGGTGCCTTTGGGTCCGGCCGCCACCAGGTGCAGTTGCATGCCGGTGAACAGCGGCGATGCAATGACGAAATCAAGCGCTTTCAGGGCCGCGGAACTGCCGTCGAGCGCGACAATAATGATGTTCGGTGTCTGGATTTTTCGCGACGCGATCAGTACCGGCTTTACGCTGGCACGAACCACACTTTCGATGCTCGACCCGATATGATCGCTGTCGAACTCGCTGGTCGCCCCGCGCTTTCCAATAACCACAAGGTCGGCGGATGCTTCGCGTTCGATGATGGTGTCAACAATACTGCCATGACGGTGCAGCCGGCTCACATCGGACACACCGCCGGCAACCAGCAGTTTTTCCGCCTGGGCCAGCAGCACCCGGCCATCCGAGATGGCAAGTTTGCCCTCAGCCTCGTCGATCTGCGTCAGCTCCTCCAGCAACTCGCTTTTGACGCCAAGTCCGATGGCGCCACTGAGATCCTTGCGCGCAGCAACCGCGTCCTTGCGCTGAACAATATGCAAAATCTCGACACTGGCCGAAAGACGCGTCGCTGCCCACGCGGCCAGCTCGCACACGCTGGAGGCGTAGGACGATGCATCAATACAGGCGAGAATGCGTTTCATGGTCGATCTTTCCAATCAGTGATCAGCGGGCCGCTGTGTCGGGTCGTCCGCGTCATGGGTGGCAAACCGGCCGACCATTTTGGCACTTAGTTCATTCATCCCGACAACCTCGACCGAAGTTCCCTCGCGGCGGAACTTCAAAACCGCCTGATCCAGAATGGCGATGGCAGAAATATCCCAGAAATGAGCATCTGACATGTCGATAACCACCCGGTCCAGCACTTCCTTGAAATCAAAGGCATCTGTGAACAGTTCCGTAGAGGCAAAGAACACCTGTCCGGAGAACCGGTATGTGCGGCAGGCGCCATCGGCAGACAGGTTTGAAGTGACGGTAAACAGGCTTTTGACCTTGCTGGCGAAGAACAGCCCGCTCAGCACAACACCTGCCAGCACCCCTTGCGCCAGGTCATGTGTCCACACAACGACAACGACCGTCACCACCATGACAACGGAGGACTGCCACGGGTGGGTTTTCAGGTTTCTGATGGATTTCCAGCTGAACGTGCCGATCGACACCATGATCATCACCGCGACCAGAGACGGCATCGGGATCTGGCTGACCAATGGCCCCAGGACAACAATCAGAAACAACAGGAAACTGCCCGCCACAAAGGTGGACAATCGGGTGCTGCCTCCGGATTTCACGTTAATGACCGACTGGCCGATCATTGCGCAACCGCCCATGCCACCAAGAAACCCGGTGGCAAAATTGGCGATACCCTGCCCCTTGCACTCGCGGCGCTTGTTGCTTGGTGTGTCAGTCAATTCATCGACTATGTGGGCTGTCATCATCGATTCCAGCAGGCCGACGATCGCCATGGTCAGGGAATACGGGAAAATGATGCGAAGCGTCTCAAGCGTCAACGGCACGTCCGGGATCAGCAAATACGGAATACTGGACGGAAGCTGTCCCATATCGCCCACGGTGTTGACGCCAAGTCCGCCGTAAATCGAGACGACGGTCAGTACCACGATGGCCACCAGAGGCGATGGCACCACCTTGGTCAGCCGTGGCAGCAGATAGATGATGGCAAGCCCTGCTGCCACCATCGCATAGGTCACCCAGGTCACATTGATAAGCTGCGGCAACTGGGCGGTGAATATCAGTATGGCCAAAGCATTGACGAAGCCGGTTACCACAGATGTGGAGACATACTGCATCAGCAGATCAAGCCGCAAGAACCCGGCAATCATCTGCAGCACACCCATCAAGATTGTGGCGGCAAACAGGTATTCGACACCGTGGTCCCGGATCAACGGCACCACCAGCACTGCAATTGCCGCCGTGGCGGCAGAGATCATGCCTGGCCGGCCACCCACCAGCGCAGCGATTACAGCGATCGAAAACGACGCATAAAGGCCGACCTTGGGGTCGACACCGGCTATAATCGAAAACCCGATTGCCTCCGGGATCAGGGCGAGGGCCACAACGATGCCGGCAAGAATATCGCCGCGCGGATTGGACAACCATTCGCGCCGCAACGTGGCGATTGAGAACATTAAACAGACCTGTGGAGAAAATGAAAACGCACCGGCAACGGAGGTATTAGACGCCATATACCGGTATGAGAACTGATGTTGATTGATTGAGGCCAGTTAGCGGACAAAGCCTGCACACCGCAAGCGACAACTGGACGCGGGGTTTATTTCAGCTTCAGACAATCCAGGTACGGCACTGTCGAATTCACCCTTCTGCGTATCGTGCGCGCCTGTTTGCGGACCTTCGGGCCGGGTTTGCCAGCATTGCGCACAGCCGGATTTGGCAGTGCTGCGGCCAGTTGCGCGGCATGTGCTTTTGTCAGCGCCTTGCCGGATTTGCGGAAATGGTATTGGGCGGCGGCTTCTGCGCCATAAATGCCCGGGGCCCATTCAGCGGTATTGATGTAAACTTCGACAATCCGGCGTTTTGACCAGATCAGGTCGATCCACAGGGCAAGCGGCAGTTCCAACGCTTTTCGAACATAGGAACGCGATGGCCACAGAAACAGGTTCTTGGCCACTTGCTGAGTAATGGTCGATCCGCCGCGCGATGGCCCGCCTTCGTTTTCCAGCGCTTCCATGGCCACGGTCTGAAAAACCTCCCAGTCAACGCCGGCGTGTTCACATATGCGGGCGTCTTCAGCGGTGACCACCGAGCGCACCAGATTTTGAGATGTATCCGCAAGCGGCCGCCAGCGATAGTCGATCCCATTACCTTCAAACGTCTTCCACAACATCATGGTCGTCACCGGCGGCGGCACCACCGTATAGACCAGTGTCAGCAGGTATGGCAGCGCCAGCAGCCCAAACAGCATGTACAGCCCATAGCGCAGCCTTGAACGTTTCTGGTTTTTTGTGAAAGGTGCCATCGCTTGCCGGTTGCGCTCTGTTGCCGCCGGAACTAGAAGATGGCGGTAACAAGATCATTACCCCAGCCGGGCGCGAGACGAAACCGGCTTTATGACAGGAGCGTGCGAAGCCAAATGACATTCCAGGCGGCACTGAAGAACACTGCCAATGAAATCGAAGCCCTGTTGGACGAGCTTCTGGCAGTGCAGACATCTCGCGCACCGCGTGTCACTGAAGCCATGCGCTATTCCGCATTGGCACAGGGCAAGCGCCTGCGGCCGTTCTTCGTATCGGAAAGTGCTGCAATACTGGGGGCTGATCACCATCAGGCGCTGCGTGTGGGCGCTGCACTTGAATGTATTCACTGCTATTCCCTGGTGCATGATGATCTGCCGGCAATGGATGATGATGACCTGCGCCGCGGCAAGCCCACCTGTCACATTGCCTATGATGAGGCGACCGCAATACTGGCTGGTGATGGCCTGTTGACGGTGGCGTTTGAAATTATTGCCGACCCGGCCACCCATGCAGATGGCTCGGTTCGCGCCGATTTGGCTGTCGAGCTTGCACGTGCAGCAGGTCACAACGGCATGGTCGGCGGTCAGATGCTCGATCTTGCCGCAGAACAAAAGCACTCCCATGATCTTGACGAGATCATCGCCATTCAAAGCCTGAAAACCGGGGCATTGTTCCGGTTTTCGCTGGAAGGTGGCGCCATTCTCGCCCAGGCCGGACCTGAAGACAGAACCACCATGCGAACCTTTGCCGACAAGGTCGGCCTGGCATTCCAGATTGCCGATGATATTCTTGACGTGGAAAGTTCTCCGGAACAACTCGGCAAGGCAACCCAGAAGGACGCTGACGCCGGCAAGGCAACCTTCATCGACCTGTTCGGCCTCGATGGTGCCAGGCAGAAGGCCAGCGCACTGGCCGATGAGGCCTGCGATCTGCTGGCGCGGTACGGCGACAGGGCCGCGACCTTGCGCGAAGCGGCCCGCTTCATTGTCGAGCGCAAGAACTGACCGATCCAGCCTGAGCGTCTGCACTTAAAATTCGGCATGTGAGATTCTGCACATCGCCGTGATGGGGCATGTGCGAGTGTCGTTGTCATCGAGAGGGCACATCAGGCCCGCAAAGGACAAACACAGCATAAGAAACGAAGGAACAGACCAATGAAGTCCCTCCTCATCGCAGCCATCATCGCATCAGGCTTCGCCACCGTTGGCACAGTCACAGCAAATGCCAGCAACAAGAGTTACGCTTATCAGTATTGCCACTATTACAAGGCACGCGCACTGGGTGCATACAGCCTGGAACGCAAGGACTACATGTGGGCCAAATACCGCGCCTGCCTGCGCGAATACGGCGCCTACTAGGTTACCGACACTTATCAGAACGTCGAATAGTTCCGGGACGGCTGGAGCTAGAGCGGGGTGAGCACAGCGAACACAATGGCTTCGCACTCATCCCGTTCAACGCATCTGGGGCATGAAATCAGGGTTTCGGGTTTACTGGCACCCGAAAGCAGCAAAGGTTTACTCCGCTGCCTGGTCGGCACCCCCGCCCCATTTGTTCACGACATAATCATCAACGATCTGCTTGAACTGATCACCAATGTCTTCGCCGCGCAGGGTTTTGACTTTCTTGCCGTCAATGAAAACGGGCGCTGCCGGCACTTCGCCGGTACCGGGAAGTGAAATACCGATATGGGCATGCTTGGACTCTCCCGGTCCGTTGACAATGCACCCCATAACCGCGACCTGAAGTTCCTCAAAGCCCGGATAGGATTTCTTCCACTCCGGCTGCTGGGCACGCAGATAGCCCTGAATATCCTGAGCCAGATGCTGGAACACCGTCGACGTGGTGCGGCCGCAACCCGGACACGCGATAACCATCGGTGTAAAGTTGCGGATACCCATGGTCTGCAGGATTTCCTGCGCCACAAAAACCTCTTTCGAGCGATCGCCGCCGGGATCAGGGGTGAGCGAAATACGGATCGTGTCGCCGACACCTTCCTGCAGCAGCACACCAAGCCCGGCTGCGGAAGCCACAATACCCTTGGACCCCATGCCGGCTTCGGTGAGACCCAGATGCAGCGCGTAGTCACAGCGCGCTGATATCTGGCGATAGCACGCGATCAGGTCCTGCACTTCCGATACTTTCACCGAAATGACGATCTTGTCACGCGGCAGGCCGATTTCCTCGGCACGCGCGGCGGACTGCAGGCCGGATTCAACCATTGTATCGTGCATGACGAGACGCACATCCCTGGGCTCTGCCAGCTTGGCGTTCTCGTCCATGTACCTTGCCAGCATGGCCTGGTCCAGCGACCCCCAGTTCACCCCGATCCGCACCGGCTTGTTGAACTCGATGGCCCGTTCGATCATCATCGAGTAATTGCGGTCCTGCTTTTCCTTGAAACCGACATTACCCGGATTGATGCGGTATTTCCCCAGTGCTTCGGCACAGGCAGGATGATCGCGCAGCAAGGTGTGGCCAATATAGTGGAAGTCGCCAATCAGCGGTGTGTCGAAACCCATCTGATCGAGCCGGTCGCGGATATGCGGCACAGCCTTGGCGGCCTCTTCCTTGTCCACGGTAATGCGCACCAGTTCCGAACCTGCACGCGCAAGCGCTGCAACCTGTTGGGCGGTGCCTTCGATATCTGCGGTATCGGTATTGGTCATAGATTGAACGACAACCGGCGCACCGCCGCCGATCTGAATCTTCTCGCCAACCTTCACACCAACAGACTTGCGGCGCGGCTGAACGGCCGAATAGGCCATGGGCTCGACTCCTGAATTGGATAAAATACTTTGTCGGCTTGTTACTTGCATGGGTTGGCCTGCAATTTCAAGCGGCGCATCGGCGCAGCATCACCTTATGATGGAAAATCTGCCGGTATATGGTAATCTGACAAAGCAAATGTTCAGGAGTGAATGTCATGGATGCAAAGGTGGAAGAAAGCTCTGGGCAGGCAATGAAGCTGATCGAGAACCTGCCGTTTGAAACCGACAACGGCATTGCCGCCCGCGGACGTGTCGGCCTGATCGTGCTGGCCAGTGATTATACGATTGAGCATGAATGGCGGCAGATATTTTCCGAATTGCCCGGGCTGGCTTTGTACCAGAGCCGGATTTTCAACGACGACCAGATAACGCCTGAGACACTTCGGGCCATGGAACCGCGCATTCGCGATTGTGCAGACGTGTTTCTGCCCGGCGCGGCGATGGATGTCATCGCCTATGGCTGCACGTCTGCCTCGATGGCAATCGGCGAAGAAAAGGTATTCCAGCGCATCCGTGAAGCCCGCCCCGGGGTTGCGTGCACGACCCCGATTACGGCGGCTTTTGCGGCCTTCGATGCCTTCAAGGCCAGGAAAATCGGCGTATTGACGCCATATCGTGCAGATGTAAACCGGATTGTCGCCGACTATATCCGGGCGCGCGGTTTCCAGGTCCCCGTATTCGGTTCGTTCAACGAAGAGTCTGACGCGGTGGTCGCGAGTATTTCTCCAAAATCCATTCGCGACGGGGTGAAACGCATACTGAAAGAATCAGACGTCGATGCTGTCTTTGTGTCCTGTACGTCGGTCAGGCTTGTTGAAGAGGCCGCCGGTATTGAACGCGAAACAGGGGTTCCGGTCACCTCCAGCAACCATGCCATGGCATGGCACACGGCACGGCTGGCCGGAGTGGCTGACAAGCTGCCTCAGTTTGGCAAACTGTTTACTCTTTGACATTCCGGCGGTGCAACGGCCCCTATCCCGGGCAACGAGACTGACTGTTGATTTACTATTGCAAATAGCGTGCACACGTGCTTTTTCGGGCGCGAACGAGAGCTAACGTAAGGTCATATTGCCTTTGTTTGACAGAGAATGACGGGCAGGCAATTTGTCAGGAGCAAGCCGACAAAAACGAACGAGTAAGAAAAGGCGTATCAGGCAACTCATGGACTCCATGTACCGGCTTGATGCGATCTATCCCGAATTGCGCGAGAACGACAACGCCTTTGCGTCACTGATCGCAATTGTATGGTTGTTTGTTGCCGACAAGCGGATCCATCCCGCCGATGCCAGGGTGCTCAGGCGCCTTTATGATCCCTATTTCAAGCTGCGTGGCGACGATATCGCGTTCATCAGCGAAAGGCTGGCACTCAGCCCGATGGATCAAAGCCATGTTCAGTGGCTGGCTTCTTTGCTGACAACCAGCATAACCCGTGAACGCAGAGCGGGATTTGTCCGGAAAATGTGGACCATCGCCTACTCCCATCATGATCTGCACGAGGCCGAGCTGGACGTGATCCGGAAAACGTCGCGCATATTTGCTCTGACAGATCACGAGGCCGACCAGCTTCGCGAAGAAGGCAAGGCTATGGCTGGGCGCTAGACCACAGCGTCGGGCCAAACATGACGGCCAGGCCCGCCACGCACAATGCGACCCGACCGGCAATTGGCATGTCGCGGACAATCAGCCCCCTGCTGATCAGATACAGCGCGACCGCAATCCGGACAAATGCCAGCAAGGCCGGCCAGAGACTCCGGGACGGCTCGATCAGCGCCAGGTCGGCGACCATTGCAAGCGGGATCAGGTAGAGCCCGACACCCAGCGCCATGGCATGGCCCGCCACCCTCAGCCAGGGCGCTCCGGTCATCCCGGCAGCGATGAAAACCGTGCCGCATACCGGTGGTGTGATGGTCGACAACAGCGCATACCAGAACACGAACAGATGCGCCGCCAGCAGCGGCACGCCAAGCTGTTGCAAGGCCGGCCCGGCCACCGAAATGCAAATCACATAGGCAGCCGTGGTCGGCACTTCCATGCCGAGGATCAGGCAGGCCAGCGCGGTCAGCAGCAGGGCTGCCGGCAACCAGCCGCCCGACAGATCGACAATCAGGGAGGTGATCTTGACACCCAGGCCCGTCTGCCCGAGCACACCGACAATCAGGCTGGCGCACAGGATGATCGACGCGATCAGCGCGATCTGGCGGCCGCTGGTTTCAATGGCTGTTGCGAAACGCTCGACAATCTGTTGTTTCCCGGCAATGCCCTGACCCGTGAACAGGAGCAGGACGGCAGCAGAAAGAATCGCCAGAGCGGCTGCAAACTGGGCTGTATAGCCGCCGTGGAACAGGCGTTCCATCAGTACGGCAAAAGGCACCAGGAAAAACCCGCCGGTGATCAGCAGTGTCTTGACGGGAATACGCGCTTCATCACCCATGCCTTTCAGGTCATAGCGGTTGGCAAATCCGTCGACACCAAACCAGACGGCACAAAAAAACAGCACCGCAGGCAGGATCGCTGCCGCCATGATGGCCGTATAGGGTGTTGAGGTCAGTTCCACCATGACGAAGGCACCGGCGCCCATCAGCGGCGGCATGATCTGCCCGCCGCTGGAGGCAACCGCTTCAACCGCGCCGGCAAAAGCCGGTGGATAACCAAGCCTTTTCATGGCCGGCAGCGTGAAAGACCCCGTCGAAGCAACATTGGCGGAGGCCGACCCTGAAATGGACCCGAACAGCGCCGACGCCAGAACCGAGACCTTGGCGGCACCGGCCTTGAGCCTGCCGGCACTGGCCAGCGCCAGGTTCATGAACCCCTGGCCTGCCTCGCCGGCATTCAGAACCGCCCCGAATATGACGAAGACGGCAACCACGGACACCGACACGCCGGTCAGCTGTCCCCAAAGACCGCCTTCGGCTATCACCAGCGTGCCGAGGAAGCTGTCCACGGGCAGGCCCGGATGCCCGAGCTCGCCGGGGACATGATTGCCGAAAAGACCATAGACCAGGGCCACCGCCGCCACGCACGGCAACGGCCAGCCAATGGCGCGGCGCGCCATTTCCAGGACGCAAATGATGACAACGGCGCTGGCCGCCAGTTGCCCATGGCCGCTCAGCGAACCATACTGATCCGACAGTGAAGCCTCATTCAGCGCAATCCACAGACAAACCGCGATGGCGCCCAGCCCGAGGCACCAGCCGATGGCTGTTTCAACCCGCCCACGCCCGGCAACCAGCATGATCCAGGGCACAGCCAGCGCCATGTGCAGCGGGCGCGACACCAGATTGGGGATCAGGCCGGAAAAGATCAACCACAGGTGGAACGCAATGCTCGCTGCCCCGAGGACCAGCCAAACAGGTTTGATCGCCGGGGCAGCTTGTGGTTTTTCCATGAGACGAGTCTAGAGCCCCTAGCGAAGCGTGTCCGGCACCTTGATGGCTTTTTCGTCATAGTATTTCAGAGCGCCGGGATGAAGCTTGCCGACCATTGCAGTGAGGTATTCAGGCGTGACGCCATTCCACCATTTCGCGGTTTCCCCCATGCTCGCCTTGCCTTCCCAATAGGTCTTGGTGAGTTCATAGGCTGTCGCATCGTCCATGGCGGTGGTGGTGTAGGCCATCACCGGCAGGGTTGTGGTGGTCACGTCCGCATCAACGCCGGCATAAGTGCCGGCCGGAATTGTCAGCTTGTCACGCTTGGTCATGGCAAACTGCTCATCGCTTAATGACAGCACGTTGACCGGCGTGGACGCGGCCGCTTCAAGGACGTTTGGTGCCGGATAGGACCCGGCTGTCGCGAACCCGTCGATCTGCTTGTTCTTCAGTGCCGAAACGGCTGATGACAACTCGACCTCGGCCAGCTTGACCTTGCCTTCAAGGCCGAACAGCTTGATGTATTTCTCCGCTTCGCGGGCGCCGAAGCTGCCCTTGCCGATCAGGAAAGTCTTGCCGTCAAGCCCGGCAAAATCGGTTATGCCGGAATCCTGCCGCACGACAAAATGCATGGTCAGCGACGGGATCGGAAACAGGCCCCTGATCTCATCAAATTTTACGTCTTTCGGTTCGAACATTTTCTTGCCGCCCTGGGCCAGCTTGACCAGTACGGGCGGCGTGGTGAACACGTAATTGCCGGTTCGTGTTGCGGCTTCCTTGACGTTCTGGACAGACCCTTGTGACTCTTCCACCGTCAGGATGATGTTGCCGCCGGAGCGTTTCTTGACCGCTTCGGCAAGCTGCACACCCATCTGGTAATAAGACGATGTCGACTTGGCCGACTTGTAGGTGACGCGTGTTTCAGCATTCACGGTGGCAGACAGTGTCGCCGCGGCAGTTAGAGTGAAAGCGAAAGCGAGTTGGTTGAAGCGAGACATGAAGGTCCTTCCCTGTACCTGATTGTCGTTGTTATTTTTTCGGAGATTACACACGCTCTGCCATGATGCACAACAGTTCAAACATCATGGTTACGCCGGCAAGTGCGGTATAACCTGCCGCGTCAAACGGCGGCGATACCTCGACCACATCTGCACCGATGATGTTGAGGCCGCGAAGGCTGCGCAACATGGCCTGGGCTTCCCTGGTGGTGAACCCGCCTGCCTCCGGCGTTCCGGTACCTGGCGCAAAGGCCGGGTCCAGGCAGTCAATGTCAAAGGTGACATAGGTCTCGTCATCACCGACAATGTCGCGTGCCCGTTTCATGGTTTCGTCGAGCCCGTTGGCAATCGCCTCCTCGATATCAATCATGGTCACGCCATGCTTTTCGCCGAACTCACGGTCCGACCAATCGTAGACACCACCACGCAAGCCGATCTGCACGGTCCGTTTGGGATCCAGCACGCCTTCCTCGATGGCACGGGCAAACGGCGTGCCGTGGGTGAATTTCGATCCGTGAAAATAGCTGTCCCAGAGATCCGAATGGGCGTCAAACTGGATCATGCCGACCGGCTTGTTGCGGCCCAGCGAGCGCAGGATCGGCAGGGAGCACAGGTGATCGCCACCGGCCGACAGCGGCCTGATGCCGGCTGCCACCACCTGATCATAGAATTTCTCGATGCGCGACAGCGCGTCCATGAGGTCTGCCGGATTGACCGGTGCATCGCCGATATCGGCGACATTGGCCAGCTTGAACGGCTCGATCTTCAGGTGATGGTGAACTTTCCGGATCATGGCTGATGCATCACGCATCTGGCGCGGTCCATGGCGCGGACCGGGACGGTTGGTGGTTCCACCATCCCACGGCACCCCGATCAGCCCTATATCCACCTCGCCCGCGTCTTCCAGCCTGACCTGCGGCAGGCGCATGAAGCTGGCGACACCGGCAAAGCGCGGCACTTCAAGGCCGGGAACGGGTTGATAGAAACCATTATTGGGTCTGGACATTGGCGAAACTCCTTCTGCGTCGTGCAGCGGAGACTATCTCGCTAAGAGCTTGTCGACCATAGCCTTGCCAAGCCACCAGAACGCGAGCACGTGAATGGCGGAATTCAGCCAGAACATCGGTGATGCATACAGGCCGCTGGACCAGGCATACGGCCACAACGCAAACGGATACATGGCGAGATCACCGGGGATGCCGATCCAGTGTTGTACACTGTCACTCAGTCCGAACCCGCGGCACGCCGTCCACGGCAAGGGTTCGGGCCACAACCATCCGGCGACACACTTTGGCGGGTCGGTAAAGGCCTGCACCAGACCGGCAAAGGCACCATATGCCAACTGCCATACCCAGCACGCGGCTATCACGGCAAAACAGATAAACCCGGTACCGCGGTCTGCTTTTGCTTTTGCCATTGTTTCCACCGGATTATGGTTTGTTCGCACAACACCTACTTGAACGCACCCGGCTGATTGGGCAAGGCTGTACCTGTCGACATTTACAGGAACCGTATCTCCCCATGAATCTTGCCCACTGGATCGAACGCAATGCACTGGAACGCCCTGATGGCCCTGCCATGGGCGCAGGCAGAGACGTTGTCTTTACCCATGGTGAGCTGCGCGACCGGGTCGAGCGGCTGGCAGCAGGCCTGCATAACCTCGGCCTGAACCGGGGCGACCGGGTCGCGCTGGCCATGAAAAACGTGCCCGAGTATTTCGAGGTGCTGTTTGCGATCTGGCATGCGGGCCTGGCAGCGGTTCCGATGAATGCCAAACTGCATGCGTCGGAGTTCAGCTACATTCTGGAGAACTCGGACTGCAAGGCCTGCTTTGTCACCCCCGCTCTGGGCGAGACCATTGCCGGTGCAAATGCCAAAGGCGTTGACCACATCATCGATGTAACCACCGACGCCTATGCCGGCCTGCTGAGCTGTGACCCGGTGAACATCTGCTTTGTCGAGCCCGATGAACTGGCCTGGCTGTTCTACACATCCGGCACGACGGGCAGGCCCAAGGGCGCAATGCTGTCCCACCGCAACATTGTTGCCATGACGCTGAACTATTTCGTCGATTTCGACCGGGTCATGCCGGATGACTGCATTATTCACCCAGCGCCGCTGAGCCATGGCTCCGGCATGTGGATGTTTCCGCACGTGTGCGCCGGCGGCTGCAATATCGTGCCGGTGTCGGGTGGATTTGACCCGGCAGAGATTTTTGATCTTATGACCCACTGGAACAGCGTATCTATGTTTGCAGCTCCAACCATGGTGCGGCGTCTGACGACATGGCAAGGCGATGCAGATGTAAGCAATCTCAAGCTGATCATCTATGGCGGTGCGCCGATGTATGTCGAGGACTGCATTGCGGCACTGGACCGGTTCGGCCCGAAGCTGGCGCAGCTTTACGGACAGGGCGAAAGCCCGATGACCATCACTCATCTGTCGCGTGAGGATATTGCCGACCGCAATCATCCGAAATGGCGGCACCGGCTCGGCACGGCAGGCGTGGCGGATGCCTGCGTGCATGTGCGGGTTGTTGACGAGGCCGGTGCTGCGGTTCCGGTTGGCAAGAAGGGCGAAATCGTCTGCCGGGGCGACTCCGTGATGCTGGGTTACTGGAACAATCCCGAGGCTACCGCATCTGCACTT
>Ga0316191_10001713_pt1 | contig 15558 bp, 12 predicted proteins | sample Eddworburr2cm_MG_FD_204928 | JGI IMG/M metagenome (GOLD analysis project Ga0316191, IMG submission 204928) | Coastal sediment microbial communities from Maine, United States - Eddy worm burrow 2 cm | ecosystem: Environmental > Aquatic > Marine > Coastal > Sediment | place: USA: Maine...
CCGGTGTAAGTCAAAAGATGGAACTTAAAAAGCTGGTCATTCAAGAGGCGGCAAAGATAGATGAGGTGATGCGCCAGGACATCGATGGACTGGCCTCTATCTTCGATCCGTTGCTGATCGATATCCTCAACTATGGGCTTTTCAGCGGCGGTAAGCGTCTTCGACCGTTCCTGACAACCTCTGCCGGCCGTTTTAGCGGCTGCCAAGACGAGGGCCTCTATCATCTGGCAACCTCGTTCGAATATCTACACGCGGCAACCCTGATCCATGATGATGTAATCGACAAGGCGGCCGAACGGCGGGGTTCTGCCTCGGTTGTCGAGCGCTTCGGCCTGGCCGAGGCAATTCTTGCCGGAGATTTTCTTCACGCCCACTCGATGCAGCTGGTCAGCCGCTTTGGCGGACCCAAGGCCCTGGCTATCTTCTGCCAGGCAACGGCGGCTATGGTTGACGGTGAATACCGGCAGTTGCGCAACGCCGAGAATCTTGATCAGTCGGAAATCGATTATTTCACCGTGGTAAAAGGCAAGACGGCGCTTCTCATTGGTGCCGCCTGCGAGATTGGCGGCCTCTACGGAGGTGGTGATGAAGACATCTGCAGTGGCTTACGCAATTTTGGCATCCATCTGGGTTGCGGGTTTCAGATCATCGATGATCTGCTCGATTACCGTGGTGATTCAGAAAAAACTGGGAAAGCCACCGGCAACGACCTGGCCGAGGGCAAGATGACGCTGCCGGTGATCTATGCTCTCCAGCGAGCCAATGAACAGGACAGGCATACCTTGCTGTCGATCCTGGCCGACCCGCAGGAAAGGGGGCAAAGCCTGGCCCAGGTTTCTGATCTCATCGAACGGCACCAGGGATTTTCGGAAGCAAGGAAAAAAGCGGAAGAGATGATCGATCAGGCGATGGCAGCACTTCCTGCCCTTGAAAACCAGGGCAGTCTGAACGAGCGCGCGGTTCTTGAACAGCTCTGCACCTATGTCCTGAACCGCGATAAATGAGCGCTCAGGCCTCCGCCCGATGACTAGTCCACGAACCAGAAAGCCGGCCTCGAAGAGGCGGCGGCCGACCAAAAAGAAAAAGAGCACCGGCCGCTTTTCCGTCGGTCTGTCTTTTTCCAAAATCCTTATATTTCTTGCTCTAATCGTCTTTTTCTTTATCTCGATTGGAGCCGCCGGCTATGTGATCTTCTTTCGAGTCGTGGTTGCCGCTGAACTGGCCCATGGTCATGCCAGCCCCAAGGTGGCGATCATCATCGATGATATGGGTCACGAGAGGGAACTGGGCGCTCGCCTCGCCGCCCTCGATCTGAATCTGTCCTATTCCTTTCTGCCCCATAGTCCATACCTCGAAGAGCTCAAATCGCAGGTCAGGGAGCGGGGTAGAACGATCATGCTCCACCTGCCGCTTGAGCCCATCGATCCGACCAAGAATCCCGGTCCCGGTGCTATCTATCTTGACGAACACAGCGGCTCCATCGCTGCCCTTTTCAAGGAGAATCTGGCCCAGCTGCCGCAGGCAGACGGGGTGAACAATCACATGGGATCGAAATTCACCCGGGATGAACGGGCCATGTCGATACTGGCTGAGCAGCTGCTCAATCATAACCTCTTTTTCATTGACAGCTATACGACCCCCGACAGCATTGCAATGGCGACGGTAGCCGAATATGGTGTCCCGACAGGGAGGGGCCATCTGTTTCTCGACACCGTTCAACAGAAACAGGCGGTCTGCGACCGGCTCAATGATCTCGCAGGTCTGGCCCATCGCCGAGGGTTCGCCATCGGCATAGGCCACCCATATCAAGTCACGGTCGAGGCCCTGCGGGACTGCGCTCCCGATATTTTGGAGAGTGTCGAACTCGTAGGAGCCGATGAACTCGTACAGATACAACACGGAGGGGATAAATGAAGATCGGCTTAATTGGCACCGGCCGCCATGGATCCAGATACGCCAACCATCTCATCAATGACTGCGAGGGCGCAGAGCTCAGCGCTATCTCCCGGCGCTCGGAACAGGGACGCGAACAGGCCAAGAGTTGGCAGACCTCATATCATCAGGGTTATAAAGAACTGATAGAATCAGATCAGGTGGAGGCGGTGATCGCGGCGGTTCCACCGGTGCTTAATCCAGAAATCGCCAAACTTTGTGCCCGCTCGGGCAAGCCTCTGCTCGTAGAAAAACCGCTGGCCACCAACTCCAAGGAAGGGGAAAAGATCATAGAGCTGATGAAGGAGGCCTCTGTGCCGCTGACGGTCGGGCAGACGCTGCGCTATAATCCGGTGATCCGGAAACTGCGTGAGGAGCTGCCGAAACAGGGCAAACTTTTTACCGTCTATGCCAATCAGCGCCTTGAACCCTCCAATCTGCAGTGGCTGGAGAACCCGGTCGAAGCAGGCGGTGGCATTACTTTTCACATTGCCGTCCATGTCTTCGACGCCCTTCATTATATTACCGGTTTAAAGGTGATCCGGGTGTCGGCCATGTGTCGGACCTGCAGGACCAAGAATCTTGAAGACATGGCCCTTATCCATGTGGAAATGGAGCAGGGAGTAGCCGGTATCGTCGACGTCAGCAAACTCAGCTCCTCGCGCAGCGGCCGCTACGAATTTATCTGTGATAGAGCGCAGCTTCACGGCGACCAGATACATGGCTATGTTGACTGTATTGCAGCGGCCCGGGAGACCAGGATCGGCTCGTTCGGGTCGGAGCCTACCATCCCCCACCTGTTGACTGACTGGCTGTCGTTTCTGCAAGGAGAAGGGGAAAATCCGGTGACCGGTGAGGAAGGGCTCTACGCCATCAGGGTGAGCGAGGCTAGTCTGGAGTCTTCGGAGGACAGCCGCTGGGTAAATGTTTAGGGGGATTGGGGACACAATACCTATTGTGTCCCCAGGTTAACCCGGCTGATCGTGAGAAAGGGACACCTTGGGTATTGTGTCCCTCTTTTATCCGAAGAAAGCCTGATACAGCGAGTACGCCCAGACGGCTGCCGCTGCGACCAGGCTGAACAATACCGCCGCACTGCCCATATCCTTGGCTCTGCCGCCAAGTTCGTCATATTCCGGTGAAACCTTGTCGACGACGGCTTCCACGGCCGAGTTCAGCAGTTCTACAATCAGTACCAGGCAGTTGACGGTGAAAAGGGCCAGCTTCACTGGCCCGGACACCGGAATCAGGACTATTACCGGTAACAGAACTATAAACAGCACTGCCTCCTGCCTGAAAGCCTCTTCGTTGCGAAAGCAGGCCACAATTCCCTGGGTCGAATAGCGCAGAGCGCTGAACAGCCTGGCCAGGCCCGTTTTTGACTTGGGTTTTTCCATTTTTGCAGCTTTAAACGTCAATTGAACCCGACTCGCCCGAAGGGTGGAAACACTGTTTTCTCATCGTTGATTCTTTTAGGCATAGACGATAGTTTTTATGTAACTATTTAAAATAATATAATTTATCTGGTGTTGGTTAAGTAACCTTATTATTTTTTGTTTTCCATGAGCGTCGGCTTAATGTTTGAAAGAGCGCTGACCGGTAAATTTCATGGCCACTTTCGGCTCAGCTTCATTACAGGCCTCGATGGTCTCGAAGTCCCGCATCGACCCGCCGGCCTGCAGTATCGCCCCGACTCCCTGCTTTATACCAACATCGGCCCCATCCCTGAATGGGAAGAAGGCATCTGAAATCATCACTGAGCCAGGTATTCCGGCCCGGTCGTCGCCCACCTGGAGGTCGATCTCCTCCTTGGCCGATTGGGGTTTCTCGTCTCTTGCTATGGCCAGCTCGAGATCGCTATAGGCGATATTGTGCCGGTCGAAACAGAGCTGGTCCGCATATTTGATATAGGCTTTGTGGACGGCGATTTCCGCTACTCCGACCCGGTCCTGTTCGCCGGTGCCGATGCCGATGGTGCAGCCGTCTCTGACATAGAGAACCGAATTGGAAGTGACACCGTGTTCAATGGCCCAGCCGAAGATCATATCATCGAGCTCCCTCTGGGTCGGCTCCCGTTCGCATTGGTATTCTTTGCCCTTCCAGGTGGCGGTGGCAGGCTTCAGATCCGCCGCCGACCTGATCGAATTGACCGCCGACTGCTGGGCAATTATGCCGCCGTCTATCAAACTCTTGAAATCGATGAAACGATAGCGCTCGAACTCGGCCAGCCTGTCGATTCGGTCAATTTTTATGACCCGGAGATTGGCCCTCTGGCTGATGATCTCCAGGCTGCCCTCTTCGAATTCGGGGGCGCAGACCACCTCGAGATAGTTCTCAGCCAGAAGCTCGGCGGTGTTTATGTCGCAGGGCCGGTTCAGAACAACTGCACCGCCGAAGGCAGCGATACGGTCGGCCCGGTTGGCCCGGTCGAAGGCAGCAGCGATACTGCCACCGTAAGCGGCACCGCAGGGGTTGTTGTGCTTGAGGATGACGGCGGCCGGCTTGTCCATCAAATATTTGAGGATGTTGAGGCCGTTGTCGATATCGGTCAGATTTATTTTCCCGGGGTGCTTGCCCACCTGCAGCATGTCTGCAGCGGTGATGGCCGAGACCAGGCCGTTGCCGGGCTCGATGAAGGCGCAGTCACCCAGATTGAGATTGTTGTTGACCAGTTCGTAGAGCGCCGCTTCCTGATCCGGATTCTCTCCATAGCGTATTCCCCGCTCATCGACTGAGCCGTCCTGCTGGGCAATTTTCCAGGTCCGTTTCCGGTAGACAAGCCGTTGGTCGCCAAAACTGATCGTCATTTCCAGTGGAAAATGATCACCGAGGATTGTTGAATACATCTTCTTGATATCACTCATGATTACTCCTGGTTCTGTTTGCTCTCGTCGGTGCGGCCGTCCAGCAGCGTCAGTGGTTCGAGAGTGGCACCGCCCGCCACCCGCTGATTGATGATGACGCTGTTGGGCCCGATCTTCACACCGCTGCCGATTTCCGCATTGTCAAGATAGGCGCCCGGTTCGACGACACAGTCATCACCGAGTGTACTCCGACCGACGATGGTGACCGCTGCCGCCAGACAGCAGCTGCTGCCGATCGAAACTTCGGGGCCGACTGAGGTGGTCAGGGGATCGAGCATGGTCACTCCCCGGGCCATCAGATCATCGTTTCTGCGAGTGCTGATTTGCCGATGGGCCTGGGCCAGTTCCACTTTGGAGTTGACGCCCAGCACATGCTCGGGATGGGGGTGCTCGAACTTATTGACCTTGAGGCCGTCCTCCACGCCAATTCCTACGATATCGGTCAGATACATCTCTCCCTGGGCGTTGTCGGTGGTTACCCGGGCCAGAGCCTGGAAAAGAAAGGAAGCCTCTGCCACATAGATGCCCGCATTGATCTCGCGGATTGCCCGCTGTCGGTCGTCTGCGTCTTTTTCTTCGACGACGGCCTGAACCGCCCCGGCTCCGTCGCTGATGATTCTGCCGTAGTTGGTCGGATCAGCCAGGGTTGTGGTCATGATGGTGAGTTGCGCACCGCTGTTTTCATGGGCTTCAATCATCTGCCGCAGGTGCGTGGTCATCAGAAGTGGTGAATCGCCGCAGACGATCATGACCTGGCCATGAAAATCGGCTAACAGCGGCCGGGCACTGAGGACCGCATGTCCCGTACCCCGCTGTTCCTTCTGCTCGCAGCAAATCACCTCATAGCTGTCGAGTATATCTATGACCGCATCTTTCTGGTGGCCGACGATGACCACCGTTTTGGCCGGCTCGAGCGGCGCCACACTGTCAAGCACATGATGCAGCATCGGCCGGTAGAAGACCTCATGCAGCACCTTGGCCCTGGTAGATTTCATTCTGGTTCCCTTGCCCGCGGCAAGGACAATCACGCAGAGGGGAGAACTGTTTTCCATGAATGGCTGTCGATATCGGGTTAATTGTGATCCTGCAAATGATCGTGGAACCTATCCTGTAGCGGGATTTCTGTCAATCAGATTGACCTGAACCAGTACCCTGGTGGCCGCCGTCTTTCAGATCTCCTCCGCTCCCCGGATGAAATTCTTCTGCGGCTATTCTTTGACTGAGCCGGCCAGCAATCCGCGAATGAAATAACGGCCCAGGACTATATAGATCAGCAGCACCGGCAGAGCCGCCAGGATTGATCCGGCCATGGGCAGATTCCAGCTCACCGCCTGGCCGCCGGCCAGCTGGGCGAGGCCGACCGTGATCGGGTTGGAGGTATGCCTGGTGAGGCAGATACCCCAGAGAAATTCATTCCAGATCTGGGTGAATTGCCAGAGGCTGGTAACCACGAAACCCGGAATTGACAGGGGGAAGATGATTTTCGTATAAATTTGGAAAAAACCGGCCCCGTCCAGGTTGGCCGATTCCATCAGCGAGTCAGGAATCTGGGCGTAGAAATTACGGAAGATGAGCGAGGTAATCGGCAGCCCATAGACGACGTGAGCCAGGACCAGTCCAGGTATTCCGCCATAGAGGTTGAGCGCCCGCAGGGTCTGAAAAAGAGGGATCAGGATGACCTGGTAGGGGATGAACATACCGAACAGAAACAGGGTAAAGATGATCTCGCTGCCTGGAAACTTCCACTTGGAAAACACGTAACCGTTCAAAGAGCCCAGCGTGGTCGACAGCAGGGTGGCACTGATGGTGAGGATAAACGAGTTGACGATGTTGGGCTTGAGCAAGGCAAAGGCTTCTGAAAAACTGCCATAATTAACCTCGGGAGGGAGCTGCCAGGATTGCGGCAGGCTGATGTCGCCGGGGAATTTTAGCGAGGTGATCAGGGTCAGATAGACCGGCATCAGGTAGGCCAGTGCCAGAATTACCAGGGAACCGTAGAGCGCTATCGTCGCCGGTGATACTCTGGCTTTCATCAGCGTACCCTCCTTTGCCGGTAACTGCTGATTAGGTAGGGAATGATAAAGGTGGCGGCGATCAGAAAGAGAATGATGGCGATGGCGGCGCCCTTGGCAAAATCATTGGCCCTGAAAGTGGTCAGATACATGTTCAGAGCGGGATGACCGGTCTCGGCATTGTCAGGGCCGGTCATCGAGAAGATCAGATCAAACATCTTCAGCGAAATATGCGACAGAATGATCACCGCACTGATGGTGATTGGTTTGACCATCGGCAGGGCGACGTGTCGATAATACTGGGCGGTGGTGGCGCCATCGAGCATGGCTGCATCACGCAGGTCCTGAGATATACCCGTGAATCCAGCCAGGTAGAGCGCCATCGTGTAACCGGAATACTGCCAGACGGTGGCCATTATGATGCCGATGGTGGCCAGGTTGAAGCCATGGGTCTCCTCCATGAACAGTGCCTTGGGCAGGAGGTCGCCGGCCAGCCAGGTGACAATGGTGATGGCAATGCCCGGCAGCAGGTAGCGCCTCAGAGCTCTGGACGGATTCTGCCTGACGATCATGAGGCCGCTGATAATAAGTACGGCGGCGAGGATATAGAGCCCTATGGGAAGCAGATTCTGCCAGTTGAACTCTAGGGTTGCCCCGGTGCTGGACAGCCATTTGAACTTGAGGGGTTCGAGGCCCACATAGGTGGGCAGAATATTAACGCCGCCCTGGGGGGCGAGCAGCCAGCGCCAGATGGTACCGGTGACAATAAAGGAGAGCGACATCGGGTAAAGAAAAATGGTTCTGAAAACAGCTTCCCCGCGTGGTTTGTTATCCAGCAGAATAGCAAGGATCAGACCAGTGCCGATCGCTCCGGCCAGGAGCATGACCGAGTAATAAACGGCATTGACCAGGTCCTGACGAAAGCCGCCGCCCAGAAATCCGGTGAACAACTCCTGGTAGTTGACCAGGCCGGCGTAATTGCGGACCGGGTTTACCGCCAGGGCGGCAACTCCGCCCCAATCCGTCAATGAGATCCAGAAGGTATTGCCGATGAATCCATAGACGAAAACGGCGATCAGGATCATCGACGGCAGTAGCGTCAGAAAGGCTTTCAGGCGATCTCTATTGGGCATGATAAGGGGGGTGAGTCCCCCGCCCTCTCGGGCGGGGTCTCACCTGTTTTGGGCAATTATTTACCGATTCCGTTTTTGGCAGCGATCTGCTGAGCGGCATTGGCCGCAGTTTCGGCGTTGCCGGACTTCAGAAACATTTCCATGACCGAGGCGAAATCGTTCATGAAACCTTCGTTTGCGGTTACCCCGTGGGCAAGTGAGCCGACGATGCGATCTTTACCGAAGTCAGCGGAGGCTGATTTGGCATAATCATTGTATTTCGAAAGGTCGCTGTCGGTGCGTGCCGAGATGGAGCCTTTGAGCGGATTGAAGGCGTCGCTTCCTTCTTGACTGCCGAGCAGCGACAGCCAGGCAAGCACGTTGTCGCGGTTGGGAGCGCCCTTGGGCAGGCCAAAGGAGTCGGCCAGAAACATGAACTCACCACCCGTTCCAGGAGAAGCCGCCCAGCCGAAACCCTTGCCGGGGGCCAGCTTCTTGGTGGTGCTCAGATAGCCTGCCGCCCAGTCGCCCATGACGTTGAAGGCGGCTCTGCCGTCAACGACCATGTCGGTTGCCTGCTGCCAGGAGAGTGAGGAAGCGTCGTCGTTGGTGTACTCGAGAACCTTACCGAACAGTTCCCAGGCCTTTACACCTTCAGGGCTGTCGAAGGCCAGCTTACCGGACCATAGAGCATCCCAATTGTCAGGTCCGAGAGAGGCGAGAGCGACCGATTCCCACAGGTGGTTGGCGGTCCAGTTCTGGGCCAGAGCCAGTGGCACGACACCAGCTTCTTTGATTTTCGGGGCTACCGCGAAAAAATCATCCCAGCTCATTGGGGCTTTAATTCCCCACTTGTCGAGATTGGCCGGCACGTACCAGAGTACATTGGAGCGGTGAATATTGACCGGCATTGACCAGATTCCGGCGTCGGCGCCAATCAGTTTGACCAGCCCTGGAGGGAAGGCATCCATCAGGCCCTGCTCCTTGAAAAGAAAGGTCAGGTCTTCCATCCGGTCGGCCTTTACCCAGGTGCCGATCAATTCCTGTCCAGCATGCACCTGGAAGCTGTCCGGCGGCTCGCCACCGAGCATTCTGGTTTTCAGGACGGCCTTGGCATTGACGCCCGAGCCGCCGGTCACGGTGGCATTGATTACCTCGACATTGGGATTTGCCTTTTTGTAGAGATCAATCAGGGCCTGCAGTGCTGGTCCTTCATCGCCAGCCCACCAGGAAAAGATCTCGAGTTGCCCCGAGAGGTCCTTGGATTGGGCCGGGCCGGCAGCGAACATCAGCGTTGCGGCCAGGGCGACGAGCGTGGTGACAATTGTCTTTTTCATGGGTTCCTCCTCTTTGTTGGTTGATGCGGTCCTGCAGATCCGGACCGCGTGGTTTGAGTGTTCAACGGATTGCCTGCTCCGTTTCGGGATCGAACAGCAGCAGGTTCTCCAAGTTCAGGCCAAGCTTCATCATCTCACCGTGAGCGGCGGCAACTCTGCCCTCCAGCTCGGCGATAAGGCTTACCTCTCCCATCGTAAATTCCAGCAGGGACTGGCTGCCGACGATTTCAGCAACCACGATTTGGCCATCGACAACCCACTGGTCGGGCAAGGAGCTCAATGCCCCATCGCGTTTGATGGAGTCCGGCCTTATTCCGGCCACCACCTTGTCCTGATCTCTGCAGGCCTCGGGCAAGGTGACCGGAAAGGTGAAGTCGCAGAAACTGATACTATCCCCGTTGCTGCCCCGGTTGACGACCGCCTCCAGCAGATTTGTGGGCGGGTTGCCTATAAAACTGGCGACAAACCTGTTGTCGGGGCGCTCGTATACCTCCACCGGAGTGCCGACCTGCTGGACCCGGCCATCCTTGAGGATGACAATCCTGTCGGCCAGAGTCATGGCCTCGATCTGATCGTGGGTGACATAGATGGTGGTGGTCTGCATTTTCAGATGCATCTTTTTCAGTTCCATCCGCATCTGGGTTCGGAGCTGGGCATCAAGGTTGGACAGCGGTTCATCGAACAGAAAGACACTGGGGCTGCGGACAATGGCTCTGCCCATGGCTACCCGCTGCCGCTGCCCGCCTGACAGGGCGGCTGGTTTCCTGTCCAGGTAGGGGGTCAACTCGAGAATGTCGGCGGCCCGGTTTACCTTCTGCAGGATCTGATCCTTGGGCAGCTTGGCCATTCTGAGACTGAAGGCCATATTTTCGAAGACGCTCATATGCGGGTAGAGCGCATAGTTTTGAAAGACCATGGCCACATCACGGTCCTTGGGCATCACATCGTTTACCTTTTTGGAATTGATCCTGATCTCGCCGTCGCTGATTGTCTCGAGGCCGGCGATCATCCTGAGAATCGTCGATTTCCCGCAGCCTGAAGGGCCTACCAGGACGATGAATTCATTGTCGTCGATACTGAGGTTGGCCCGGTGGACGACTTCGGTCGTCCCGAACCGTTTACAGACATCGACTAGTTCAACCTGGGCCATAAATTTCTCCCGAAAGGGTAGTGATTGATAGTCTCATCTCAAGTCGACCCTCTGATAACGAGTCTGGTTTCCAAGGTAATGGTTTTCCCGTTTTTCAAGGTTTTGCCAGTCAGGATATCGAGCAGCAGCGAGGCTGCAGTCTTGCCGATTTCGTAAGCGGGCTGACTGATCGTGGTCAGCGCCGGTCTGACCAGGACGCTGTTGGGGTTGTCGGTAAAGCCCACCAGGCCGATTTGCTCGGGAATCCGCACCCGCTGATCCTGCAGATAGAGAAAGGCGCCGATGGCAACCGGGTCGTTGATCGCAAAAATGCCGTCAGGCGGTTCGGCCAGGGCCATCAGTCTGCGGGCCCCGCTGCGCCCATCCTCCTCGTGGCAGCCGCCTTCAATAATGTATTCGGGACGAACCGGCAGACCATGTTGTTGAAGCGCCGCCTCGTAGCCCTCTCTTCTTTTTTGTCCTACATAAAGAGAGCCGGCCGAGGTCAAATGAGCGATGCGCCTTCTCCCTGTTTCGATAAGATGGGTGACGGCCTGGAAGGCCCCATTAAAATCGTCGACCACGACTTTTGGTGCGTCAATTTCGTCTACCACCCGGTCGAAAAGCACAATTGGTACACCCTGTCTGATCACCTGCCGCAGATGGTCGAATTCGGCAGTTTCCTGGGAGACGGAAACGAGCATTCCAGCTACCCGGTTGGCAGCCAGGGCCCGGGTGTTGATTGCTTCCCGCTCAAAGGTGTCGTTGCTCTGGCAGACCATGATGGTGTAGCCGGCTTCGTAGGCAAGGTCCTCGATGCCGCTGATCACGGTGGAAAAAAACGAACTGCGGATCTCTGGTACGATGACGCCTATATTGTTGGACTTTCGAGTCTGCAGGCTCTGGGCAATAAGGTTGGGCTGATAATTGGTCTGGGCGGCAATTGCCCGGACCCGTTCCTTGGTCTGTTTGCTGATATCGGGGTGGTCGCGCAGGGCTCTGGATACGGTCGAGGCGGAGAGGTTAAGTCGCCTGGCTAGATCGTTGATGGTTACGTGTCTCATTTGAACTCACCGGCCCCGGGAAACACCCACCCGTCTTCGGCCCAGAAACAAAACCCCGGTCGTCCGGTCACCACCGGAATGACAGCTCTCTCTCCAAAAACCCGTTCCATAAGTAATTGATAATCATCGAACCGATCTTTTGGAACATAGGCTTGCACAGTTCCCGCAAATCCGCCTCCGTGAACCCGGCAGACCGCCTTGGGGAAAAATTGTTCGGTCAAAGAGATGGCCAGCAGAACGCCCTGCTCCCGTGTGTTTTGAGCAGAACTGCAGTTCTGCAGGAGCTTGCAGGAAGAATCGCCGGATAGTTTTACCAGCTCAAGGAATCGATCGTAGTTGCGGTGGTGCAGGGCGTCGGTCTGATCTGCTGCCCTCTGGTCTTCAGTGATAAAGTGTAAAAGACGCAGCAGCGCCCGATCTCCGGCCCCGGTACGAAGGGCTGTGACCTGTTCCAGAACGGTGGCCAGGCTCAGTCCCCGGGCCTTGTCCCTGTTCAGGATCCGGGTAGCCCAGCCGATTTCTTCGGTGACGGCAGCATACTCTGCGGTGAGATTGCTGTGGCTGCCGCCGGTGTCGATGATCAGCAGCCGATAATCCCAGTCCTCGAAATTAGTCTCGATTCGGGTGATTGCCGGATTTACCGGATCTTTGAAATCGATCCCCAGAGTGTAGCCTGCGGCACTGCTCAACTGGTCCATCAACCCGCAGGGCTTACCGAAAAAACTGTTTTCGGCGAATTGTCCGTCGCGGGCCAGTTGAACCGGATCCAGGGGGGCGTCGTCAAGAACAGCAAAAATACCACCAATGAGTACCGAAAAAGCTGCCGATGAACTCAAGCCGGACCCGGGCTTGCAGGTGGAGTCAACTACCGCCGTAAAGCCCTGATTGGTGCAGCCACGTCGATTCCTGGCCGCCCCGATGCCTCTGATGAGCGCTTCGGGGCGGCCCCGTTCACTGGGCTCAGCGGTGAGGCTGTCCAGCTCGACTCTGATCGGTTCGGGGTATTCGCTGGAGTAGAGAGTTACGAGGTTGTCCCGGGTTGGCGTAACTGCCGCGATACAGTCAAGGTCGACGGCGCTGGCCACAACCCTGCCATTGTTGTGGTCGGTGTGGTTGCCGCCCAGCTCGGTGCGCCCGGGAGCGCTGGCTAACAGATAGCGATTGCCGCTCAACCGCTGTTCGGCCTCTTTCAGCAGGCCCTGGTATCTGCTTTTTTGCACGCTCAGGGCTGCCTTCCCATAGAGCCTGATCAGGGCCGAATCGGCCTTGTTATTGCTCAGCTGCTGTTTGAGTTGGGAGAGGGTGCAGGTCATGGTCGTTTTGGCGCTTCAAGATAATGGCGGCGGGGCAACTCCCGCAGTCGGGCGGCGGCCAGCTCCGGAGTCAGATCTCGTTGGACGGTGGCCAGCAGCTCATAGCCGACCATGTGTTTCTTTATTGCCTGGGAACGAAGAAGCGGCGGTAAATAATGAAAATGATAGTGCATGGCGGGATAATTCCGGCCGTCGGTCGGCTGTTGATGAATACCCATCGAATAGGGAAACGATGTCTGGAAAAGGTTGTCATAACAGATGCCGAGCTCGATCATTATGTCGGCCAGCTCAGCCTTTTCCGTAGCCGACATAGCCGTGATCGATGGACAGTGGCGCCGTGGTATGATCATCGTCTCAAAGGGCCAGATTGCCCAATGGGGGACAAGAGCTACAAAGGAGTCGTTGGCAAACAGGATTCTCGCTCCGCTGGCGCTCTCTCTGGCCAGATAGGTGCAGAGCAGACAGCTGCCGTGAGAGTCTAAATAGCGCTGCTGCTGGTCGATCTCTTTGGCTGGAAGATTGGGGATCGTCGAACTTGCCCAGATCTGTCCGTGGGGGTGGGGATTGGAGCAGCCCATGACCAGCCCACGGTTCTCAAAAATCTGTACATGGTTGATAAAATCGCGGGCGCCAAGGCTGAGATACTCCTCGATCCAGGTGTCAATGATCGGCAGCACCTGATCCTCAGCCATCCTCGCCACACTCAAGTCATGCTGCGGGGAATAGCAGATAACCCTGCAGATGCCCTGCTCGGGTTCGCTTATAATCAGACCTTCGGGGTCGTGTTCGGGTTGGGATGGATTGTCGGGCAGGAGGGCGGCGAAGTCGTTGGTGAAGACAAAGGTGTTTTGGTAGTCGGGGTTTTCTTTGCCCCCGGCCCGAACGTTGCCCGGGCAGAGATAACAGTCGGGCAGATAGGCGGGCGGCAGCTCACCGTTGGGTTCTTCCAGCTGCCCGTCCCAGGGCCGGGCGCTGCGGTGCGGGGAAACGAGAACCCAGTCACCGGTCAAGGGATTAAACCGGCGATGGGGAGATTCATTGATACCACCTTTCATAATCGAAGTGATCCTCGGTGAAAAATGAAGTATAATGATGCTGCAAACGATACCGCAAACGTTTGCGCTGAAGTAACTATAAATGCATCCAATTGCTTGTCAATCGTTTTGTTAGGTGTCCATAATGAAGCGCTCAGAAATAAACACTCTGCTCGATCAGGCCAGTGAATTCTTTGGTTCAGGCCGTTTCCCCCGGATTATCGAGGACGAGGCGCCGCGCTATTATCTGTGCACTGAGTACCCGCCGGTCGGATTGTCGACAAGTTAGAAGGAACAACACCCTCACAACCCAATGAAAGAATATAAGAAAACGATCTGTCCGCTGGACTGCCCTGATACCTGCGGACTCATAGCCACCGTCGAAGATGGCCGAGTCGTATCGCTGCAGGGGGACCCGGAGCACCCTTACACCAGGGGGGTGATGTGCCGGAAAATGCGGGGCTACCCGGCTCGGCTGTACGGACCCGAGCGGATACTGCATCCACTGATCAGGGTTGGCGCCAAGGGAGCGGGAAACTTCAAGCAGATCAGCTGGAGCCAGGCCTGGGATTATCTGAGCGCCCGACTGACCCAGGTCATCGAAACCTTCGGTGGAGAATCGGTGCTGCCCTATTGCTATGCCGGTAACATGGGGATGATCAGCCGTTTTGCCGGATTTCCGCTGTTTCATAAAATAGGGGCCTCCAGGCTCGAGCAGACGATCTGTTCGGCAACCGCCGGCGGGGGCTGGAGAAATATCTGTGGCGAGGCCGGCGGAACACCGCCGGAGAAGGCCGAAGATGCAGGTCTGATCATCATCTGGGGGATGAACGTCAAAGTGTCCAACCTGCATTTCTGGCCCTATGTGGTGCGGGCCAGAAAGCGCGGCGCCAGACTGGTGGTCATTGATCCCTATCGAAACGATACGGCCCGCAGCGGCGACGAGCATGTCTGGGTCAAGCCCGGAGGCGATGCGGCCCTGGCGCTTGGCATTTTAAAAGTGATGATCGAACACCAGTGGGTCGATCAGGAGTTCATCGACACCTGCAGCGAAGGGTTCGCCGAACTCAAGACCTATTTGCAGGCGACCGAAATAGAAAAATTCGAAGCGCAGAGCAATGTCGATCGTGCGGTAATGGAGCGACTGGCCGCCATGTTCTTCGAGACCCCCAAAACCTTTATCCGTATCGGGGTGGGGCTGACCAGAAACAGCAGAGGGGCAATGGCCATCCGGGCCATTGGTTCACTTGCGGCAGCCTGCGGTTTATTCCGCGGAGAAGCGGGGCAGGGTGTGCTGCTGTTTAGCAAAGCCTTCAGCGGCGACAGCTCAAAATTGAAAATGGAGGAGTTGGGTGGAAGTGGAGCCCGGGTAATCAATATGATTCACCTTGGGGAAGCCCTTACCAGCCTGCAGCCGCCCGTCAAGGCCATGCTGGTCTATAACTCGAACCCTTTCTGCGTCGCCCCGGACGGGTCGATGGTCCGCAAGGGGCTGGCCAGAGAAGATCTTTTCACCGTGGTTCATGAGCAGGTGATGACGCCCACCGCCCGTTATGCCGACCTGGTGCTGCCCGCTACCACTTTTCTGGAAAACCGCGACATTTATACGGCCTACGGCCATTTTTATCTGGGTATCGCCGAGCCGGTGATCGAACCGCTGGGTGAGGCGATCAGCAACTTTGATCTGTTTCAGACCCTGGCCGTGAAAATGGGCTACCAAGACAGTGCCTTCAACCAAAGCCTGGGGCAGCGGCTGCAGAG
>Ga0316191_10001714_pt1 | contig 15554 bp, 16 predicted proteins | sample Eddworburr2cm_MG_FD_204928 | JGI IMG/M metagenome (GOLD analysis project Ga0316191, IMG submission 204928) | Coastal sediment microbial communities from Maine, United States - Eddy worm burrow 2 cm | ecosystem: Environmental > Aquatic > Marine > Coastal > Sediment | place: USA: Maine...
CGGATGGATGGTTCGTCCTCGACGATCGCAATCGTGCGTTTCATCTTGATGCTTGTCGGCCAGTATTGCGAGCTGTATACCATGACCGGCGGGTTGTTTCGGTGCGGAGCGGCCGGAAGCCAGAATTTGCCACAATTCGCCATGCGGCCGCTTGCTTTCGGCCTGCCCGGGTCAGCCGGCGTGTCTGTAATGGATAGTCATGTCCACCCCGAACCGATTGCGGTATTCCCTTTGCCTTGCGCTGACCGGGCTCGGCGCCGCGCTGGCAGCGCAGTTTGCCCCTGCGCTGGGCGCTGTCACCGCGGCGCGGTTGGTGTTTCCGCCGGCATGGGTAAGCGGCTTCAGTGCAGCGCCGCCGGTATGGCCCTTGCTGCAGTTCGATTTTGGCGACGAGGTGATCGAGTTTTCCATCGTCGGTATGCGGGAACAAGATGCAGGTCAGGCGCCGACGCTTGAACTCCAGGGTTGCGGCGAACGCCAGTTGCGATTGCTGGAGAGCCTCGATCCCCACCAGCGCTTCCGCCTGTTCGCGCCCGGCCGTCCGCTGCAGTGGTTCCAGGTGACCGACCACCGCTTGTTTCCGGCGAGTCAGCCGATCGCGTTGCAGCATAAAAGCAAGGCTGTAATTCTGCGCTGTCAGCCGTCGGATCGCAGGCTGTCTCCACGTCATCTCGCCTACCTGGTATTCGCCCGCCCGATCGATCCCGCGGGTGACGCCGGACCGGTTGCAGCCGCCGGAAGCGGGGGCCGAATGCACTAGATTCCAGCTGTTCTCTCCGTGGCAACCTCCCTGTTGGCCGGCGCGCAAGCCGGCCATTTTTTTTGCGCTGTGATCTGGCAGCACGAAGGCCTGCTGGCGTACTGGGTTCTGCTTGACTAGGCTGTGCCCCAAGTTGCCGGTCGGGAGGGGAAAATGCGAACAGCGCGGCTCGTGTTGCTGGTATTCGGGTTGATGTTTCTGGGTTTCGGCCTGGCGTTTGCAGCGGCGCCATGGAGTATGGCCAACCTGATCGGATTGCAGGCGGCATCACCGCAGGCGGTTACCGAGTTGCGGGCGTTTTACGGTGGTCTGGAGATCGGCCTCGGCGCGTTCATGATCGCAAGCGCGGCGACTCGGCGCTGGATGCGCGCCGGCCTGCAGTGTCTGCTGGTGGTCTGCGGCGGGATCGCGGCGGGGCGGGTTTTCGGGCTGGCCATCGATAACTCGGGCAGCACGCTGATGTGGGCGGCGCTCGCGACCGAACTGGCCGGAGCCGTGCTCGCTGTCGTTGCGCTAAACAGTCTGGAGGCGTCGCGCCGCTCGACGGCGGCGCGCTCGGGCTGAGCACAGCGCCGGCCGCCTGCGCCTATGGGCGCGCTTTAGGCTCCTCGCTGGAGAGCGCCATCAGGTTGTCCTCGCTATCGCGGAAAAATGCCATCCACAGGTCGTGATCAGGCATTTCAGCAACCTTGTGCGGCTCGCCTTCGAACACCACTCCGCGCTCTGCCAGGGCCGCATGGGCGGCGTCGATGCCGTCTACGCCGAAATACAAAATACTGCCGGGATGGTCGAATTGCGGTGCCGATGGCAGCGTCAGCATCAGGCGCAGATCGCCGCATGCGAAAAAGGCCATCCCGGGGGCGCGAAATAACTCGTCCAGACCGAGAGCCTCGCCGTAGAAAGAGGCCGCGCGGTCGATGTCGTGGACCCGGACTGCGATTTGTCGGACATTCGCTAGCGGACAAGAGAATTTGGTAGTCATGGGCGCTCCAGCCATTTTGTCGGATCACTGCATTCAGGGTGGGGTAACCGAGCATAACGCCAAATTCCGTGCGGGGGGGGGCAGCGCAGCCGCAGCGGTCGAGCGCCCCGATCCCGATAACGGTCCACCCGCCGCGGGCAAGTCGATGGGGCCGGCCGCGTCGGGTCAGAAAGCGCCGGCCTTGCATGGGCGGATGCCGCTGCGCGCCATGGCCGAGCGGCCCGGCACGTCCAGCCTTTCATTACCGCTAACGGCGAGCGGGTAATCAGCTCACTTTGGCGGGTTCAGACAAATGCGCCGCGCGCATCGAGGCGTCGGTAGACGATCCAGAGGCCGATACCGCGTGCGCTCATAAACACCATGAAAGCAAGCCACAGACCGTGATTCCCGAGGGGCCGGAGCAGCCACCATGCGGCGGCGAACAGCGCCAGCGACAGCAGCATCGTATTGCGCATTTCCCGAGCGCGGGTAGCACCGACAAAAATGCCGTCAAACGCGAAACTCCACACCGACAGAAGTGGTGAGACGATCATCCATGGCAGGTATTCGATTGCGGTGGTCCGCACGCTCTCGATACTGGTCAGCAGGCCAATTATTGCCGGGCCGGTGAGCCAGTAAATCGCAGCGAACATCAGCGCCACGCCTGCCGACCATTGCAGCGACAGTTTGACGGCACGGCGATAGCGCAGCCGCTCCGGGTCTCCTGCTGCGCGTCCGACCAGCGCTTCCGCCGCGTTGGCAAAACCGTCGAGCGCATAGGCCATGAAATATTGAAAATTGATCAGGATGGCGTTTGCGACCAGAAACGACTCACCCAGCCGCGCACCCTGAGCGGTCAGGAAAGCGAATGCCGTCATCAGCGCGAGCGTGCGCAGGAACAGGTTTGCGTTTATCGCGAACAAACGGCGGTAGCGCTCGGGACGACGCAGCGCGTCGAGATGCCAGGCGCCGCCGTGTCGCGCCAGCATCCGGCGGACTGCGAGCAGGCCCGCGCCAAGGCCGGTGTATTCGGCGATTACCGATGCGGCTGCGACACCGGCGGTCTCGAATCCCAGTGCCCAGACGAACAGGAAGTCGAGTGCGATGTTGGTCAGATTCACCGTTAGCATCACCAGCAGTGGACCGCGACCGTTCTGCATGCCGATAAACCAGCCGACCAGCACGTAGTTGGCGAGTGTGGCCGGTGCGCTCCAGATCCGCACGGCAAAATAGCGGCTGGCCTCGGTGTTGACGCCCGGGCCGGCCGCGATCAGGTCGAGCGCCAGCGGGCCGATCAGCGGATGCAGCGCGATAAGCACCAGTCCCAGGGCGGCCGCGACCGCAAGCGACTGGCCAAGCACGTCACGCATCGCCTGTGCGTCGTTTCGCCCGTAGGCTTGCGCCGCAAGACCGGTGGTGCCCATCCGCAGGAAGTTCAGCGCCAAGTAGAGAAAGCCGAAGATCGTTGCGCCGACCGCCAGGCCACCGAGAAAGCGCGGGTCGTCGAGGTGGCCCAGTACCGCGGTATCCACTGCTCCCAGCAACGGGACCGATACGTTCGAGAGGATCAGCGGGGCGGCGATCCGCCACACATCGCGGTGGCTGTAGCGGGAAGCGCTGTGCCGGTTCAGGCCGCTGCCCTGATTCGAAGGCCCCACGGCCCTGACCGGGCGGTCACCCCGGGAGCCGCCAGCGCAAACCCGGGAAACGCGCGTAGTCGCGGTCGAGCGTTATCCACTCACAGCCCCATTCGATGGCAAGAGCGGCATTCCAGGCAAGGCCGGTTAGCGGTCCGCGTGCCTCGGCGGTTTCGCACAAGCGGGCAAACAACGGCCAGTGTCGTGGTCCCGGCTGGACCGATACGCAGTGCGTCTGCTCCAGCAACGCCTCGCAGAATTCGACGACCCGCGCCGGCTTGTTGGGTCGTGCGAACACGCGCGGGTCACTGGCTATTTTCATGACGTCCGCGAGAACGCCCGGCACAATGCCGAAACGAGCGTCGCCCTCGACCACCGATTCGAGCCATTTTCGGCACAACGGATGCTCGGGAGCGTCGGCGCGAAACGCCTGCACCAGAACTCCCGCATCGGGAAGGATCATGGTTGCGTCGCCGGCGTCTCGAGGTCGACGGTCCGTGCCAGGTCGACGCCCGGCAGGGTGCCGCCCTTCTTCCCCGATATCGGCAGTTTTCGCCTCGCCCCCGGCCGCGCGCCCGGCTGACTCAGTACGAGGCGCAGACCCTCCTCGATTAATGCGGTCAGCGTTTTTCCATGCTCCGCGGCATGGGTCTTTGCCTGCCTGAGCAGGACGTCATCAAGCCTTACAGTCGTTCTCATGCATAAGAGCATATCTATCAGACATAAATATGTCTAATCGTATTTTCTGATCTTGCGCTTGTCCGGCCTTGCTTGTCCACTCTTTCGCATTCAATAGAGCCGAGCTACAAAACCCTTATAAAACAGTGCGGGGAGCTAGCCTGGCGACAGCTCGCCGGGTTGCTACCGACGCCGCCGGTTACGTCCCCGCCGGAACAGCTCAAACCAGAAAAACAGCTCTGCGACGACCCCAAGGATCAGAAAAGCGGCAACAGCCGCGCCACCACCGAACCCGGCGCCGAGCAGGTACGCGGTAACGGCGATCGCCGCGTAAACGACAAGACGGTGCGACCCGGCAATCACCGCTGGCGGTTCAAAAAGCGTTGACGCCGGTTAGTTCCTTGCCGATGACCAGCTCATGTACCGTCTCGGTGCCTTCGTAGGTGATGACGCTTTCGAGGTTCAGGGCGTGGCGAATTGGCACATACTCGGCGCTGATACCGGCGCCGCCGAGAATATCGCGGGCGTCACGGGCAATATCGAGCGCCATACGGACGTTGTTCCATTTCGCCATCGAGACCTGGGCCGGCTGCATGGTTCCGGCGTCCTTCATCCGTCCGAGCCGCAGCGACAGAAGTTGCGCGGTGGTAATCCGTCGCGCCATGTCAGCCATCCGCCGCTGGATGGTCTGGGTGTGGTTGAGCGGGCGCCCGAACATCACCCGGTCCTCGGTGTACGACAACACCTGTTCGAGACAGGCCTGGGCGGCGCCGATCGCGCCCCAGGTAATGCCGTAACGCGCCTGGGTCAGGCAGGACAGCGGTCCCTTGAGGCCTTTGACCCCGGGTAACATGTTTTCCGCGGGAACCCTGACATTGTCGAAGAACAGGCTCGAAGTAATCGACGCTCGCAGCGAGAACTTGCGTTTGATCTCGGGCGCATCGAATCCGGGCGTTCCCTTTTCCACCAGGAATCCGCGTACGCCTTCGTCGGTCATCGCCCAAACCACGGCGACGTCGGCGATGCTGCCATTGGTAATCCACATCTTCGCGCCATTGATGACCCAGTCGTCGCCATCGCGTTTCGCATGGGTTTTCATGTTGGACGGATCTGACCCGCCATGCGGCTCGGTCAGGCCAAAACAGCCGATCGCTTCGCCGCGCGCCATCGCCGGCAACCACCGCTGTTTGTGCTCTTCGGAGCCGTAAGCGTGGATCGGATACATCACCAGGCTGGATTGGACCGATGCAAAACTGCGCAGACCCGCGTCGCCGCGCTCCAGTTCCTGGCAGATCAGGCCATAGCAGATCGCATTGAGCCCGGCGCAGTCGTAGCCCTCTAGCGAGCAGCCGAGCACCCCGAGTTCGGCCATATCGGCCACGAGATGGAGCGGGAACCGATGCTCCTCGAAACACTCCTGGATGACAGGCATGACCTTGTCGGCGACAAAGCGCGCGATCGAATCCTGGACCATTTGTTCGTCTTCGGATAACTCCGAGCGAATGTCGTAAAAATCCAGCGGGTTGATTGTGGAAACGGCAGCTTCGCGCCGTTGCCCGGCCTGGGTTGCAGGGGTCGCCATGGTAATCGTCCTCGAGTTTCGGGAGATGCAGACAGACCGCGAATGATACTGGATTCACTTTCGCCGGGCATGCGCTGAGGGTTCCGCCGGGGTGACCGCGCCAGCGATGCGGCGTCGAAACCGCGCGCGGTGGGCGCAACCGTCAGTAGGGAATGCCGAGACGCCGGTAGATAAACCCGAGTAACCAGGCCGGTCCGATCATCAGGAATTGCAGGTCCTTGAAGAACGACGGTTTCTTGCCCTCGACAATGTGGCCGATGAACTGGCCGATCCATGCGACGACAAAAATCACGAGGCTGACAAGCCACAGCGGGGTCGAAAAACCATCGAGCCAGTGCACGACTGCCATCATCCCGAGCACGATCACCACCATCCCGAGGCCGAGCGTGACCGACATCAGGAAATAATAGACAACGGCCGCCATCACGAACGCCGTGCCCCAGTTCAAGGCCGGCGAGATCTGTTCGAAAGCTGCGGGCACCGGCAGCGACCACAGCATGCCGATAACGCTGATCACAATCGCGGGAACGCAGATCCAGTGGATCAGCTTGTTGGTCGGATTGACGTGACTTTCGCCGTATTCGGCGAACCATTCATCGGCGCTGCGCATGACGGATACTCCCGGACAGTGGCCGAAACTAGCGCGTGTCATGCACCAGTGCAAGAGCGAACGGGAATGATTCCGCCGCCGGCGCTCAGGCCGCACGCGGCCTCGCCAGCGCCCGGATGACCCGTAGAAGCAACTAACAAAAGAGCCCGGCAGTTGGCCGGGCTCTTTCGGGACACTCTGCGACCAACTGGCCCTAGATAGCTACCTGCGCACGCAGTTTCTTGATCGCATTGGCTTCGATCTGGCGAATCCGCTCCGCCGATACCTGGTACTCGTCGGCGAGATCCTGCAGCGTCACCTTGGGTTCAGACAGCCAGCGCCGCTGCATGATGTCGCGGCTGCGCTCGTCCAGAGTGCGCAGTGCGGCAATGAGGCGTTCACCTGCGGAATCGGCTATTTCGCTGTTGGCGACCAGGTCGGCCGGATCCGCGTCCGGGCTCGGCAGGTAGGCCGAAGGCGAATAGGTATCGTCCTCGTCGTGGGTCGGCGCATCAAATGCCAGATCGTGGCCATACATGCGCTTCTCCATTTCGGTCACTTCGGCCGGCGCGACACCCAGATCGCGTGCAACCGCCTCGGTTTCGTCCTGGGACAGCCAGCTCAGGTTCTTCTTGAACTTGCGCAGGTTGAAAAACAGTTTGCGCTGGGCCTTGGTCGTCGCGACTTTCACCATGCGCCAGTTGCGCAGGATGTACTCGTGGATTTCCGCGCGAATCCAGTGCACCGCAAAGGACACGAGGCGCACGCCGACATCGGGATCGAAGCGCTTGACGGCCTTCATCATGCCGACATTGCCTTCCTGGATCAGGTCGCCGACGTTCAGGCCATAGCCGGAGTAGCCGCGGGCGATATGCACGACAAAACGCAAATGCGACAGCACAAGCTGGCGCGCCGCATCGAGATCGTTGTCGTCGCGGTAGCGCTCGGCCAGTTCCCGCTCCTCTTCCCTTGTCAGGATGGGAATCGTCGCGACGGCCTGGGTATAGGCGTCGAGACTGCCGATCGGCCCGGCGAGCATCAAATCACTGTGTTTGCGAGCAAGCGCGTTAGGCATGGTTGCGTTAGCACCTCCAAAGTAGACAGATAATTTTAGCACTCGGCGAATTAGAGTGCTAAGAAAATTGAAAGTTCCGCAACGCAGCAATATATAAACATTTACTAAACAATAAGTTATGTATTTACAGGTCGTGCCCGGGCTCGATTCGGCGGAGGTGGCGGGTGCTGGCGAACCACGAGCCAAGCCAGCCCAGCACAGCGCCGCCGGCGAGGACCGCCAGCGCGGCCGGCAAATTCAGCCCGGAGAGCCGGAATTCGCTGCCGTAAAGACCGGCAACGCGCTGCACCGGGCCTGCCAGGAGCCACAGGCCGCCGAACACGATCAGCAGCGCGATGGCGCCCCCGCCGAGTCCGTACCAGAACCCGCTGTAGAGGAAAGGTCGGCGGATGAACACGTCGCTGGCGCCAATCAGCTTGCTGACTTCGATTTCATCGCGCCGGTTTTCGATATCGAGGCGAATGGTATTGCCGACGATCAGGATGACCCCTACCGCCAGCACCAGCGCCGCCAGCGCGACGCCCCGGCGCACGATATCGAGCAGACCCTGGAAGCGGCTGACCCATTCCGTATCCATCTGCACGACCTCAACACCAGGCCGGCTGGAAATCGCGGCGCCGAGAGCCTCAATCGCCTGTGGTGTCAGCTCGGGCTGGGGGCGGACGACGACCAGATGCGGCAGAGGGTTTTGCGCCAGCTCCTCGACGGCATCGCCAAATCCGCTGAGTTCGCGAAACTGCTGCAGCGCTTCATCGGCGTAAACCACCTCCGTCGCAACAATACCTTCCTCGCCCGCGAGAGTATTTGCCAGTTCATCGGCTGCCTCCGCGCTGGCATTTGTGTCGAGATAGACCGACAGGTCGGCGACGCTGTCCCAGCCGCCGACGATTGCGCGGCCGTTTTCTACGATCACGTGCAGCGCGGCGGGTAGTGCGAGCGCAATGCCGATGACCGACATCGTCATGATGCTCGAGACAGGATGGCGGCAAATCCGGCCGAGCGTGCCGAGAAAATTCTGCAGGTGGCGCAACAGGTAAGCGGCGAGCGGATTGTGGCGCTTCTCCGTCGGGCTGCTGGCCTGGCGGCTGCGGGCGCGATTGCTTTCGGCGCTTCGGGTTTTGCGAACCGGCTTGTTTTTGCGCCTGGCCATGCGTCAGTATCCCGCCGCCGTTGATCCGGCCAGCCGGCCATGTTCGAGATCCAGGCGCCGCATACCGAGTCGTTCCACCAGCAGGTGATCGTGGCTTGCAATAACGATCGTGACACCGACCTCGTTGAACCGCTGAAACAGCTCCATGATCTCGAGCGACAGTTCCGGGTCCAGATTCCCGGTTGGTTCATCGGCGATCAGGATATCCGGCTTGCTGACCACGGCACGGGCAATACCGACACGCTGTTGTTCCCCGGTCGAGAGTTGCACCGGCGCCAGTTTTTCCTTGCCGAGCAGCCCGACCTGGTCGAGTGCCGCGCGCACGCGGCGCCCGGCCTCGCGGTGGCCGATACCTGCGACCAGCAACGGCAGCGCCACGTTGTCGAACACCGTGCGATCGTGCAGTAGCTTGTGATCCTGGAACACCATCCCGATCCGGCGGCGGTAGGCGGGGATCCTGCGCCGCGAGACGCGCGCCGTGTTCTGACCGTTGACAATGACCTGGCCGCGGGTCGGGCGTTCGATCAGTGCGATCAGTTTCAGCAACGTGCTTTTGCCGGCGCCGGAATGGCCGGTCAGAAAGCTCATCTCGCCAGCGCGGATATGCAGGCTGAGATCCGACAACGCCTCATGGCTGCCGGGATAGCGCTTGAAGACGTGTTCGAACCGGATCACTTTTCGTTGTCGCCCGCTGCCGGCGTAAGCAAGGCGGAGACGAATTCGCGGGCCGAGAACACGTCGAGATCCTCGGCCTGTTCGCCCACCCCGATAAATCGAATCGGCAATTTCTGATCGCGCGCGATCGCGACCAGGATGCCGCCCTTGGCGGTGCCGTCGAGCTTGGTAACCGCAAGACCGGTGACGCCGGCGGCATCACGAAACTCGCGTGCCTGCGCCAGCGCGTTCTGCCCGGTGCCGGCATCGAGGACGAGCATCACCTCGTGCGGTGCATCCGGGTCGATTTTTTTGATCACCCGCACGACTTTTGCGAGTTCGGCCATCAAACCGGTCTGGCTGTGCAGGCGACCCGCGGTATCGGCGATCAGCACGTCGATCCCGCGTGCCCGGGCGGATTGCAGTGCGTCGAAGCTGACCGCCGCGGGGTCGGCGCCGGGTTGCTGGGCGACGACCGGCACGCCGTTACGTTCGCCCCACGCCTGCAGTTGTTCGACGGCGGCAGCACGGAACGTGTCGCCCGCCGACAGCATTACCGACAGACCCTGATCGCGAAATCGTCGCGCCAGCTTGCCGATGGTCGTGGTCTTGCCCGCGCCGTTCACGCCGACCATCAGGATCACGTAGGGCTTTGTGGCGGACGCGATCTCCAGCGGTACTTCGCATGGAGCCAGTATTTCGAGCATCCCGTGTTCGAGTCCCCGGACGACTGCCTCCGCGCTGGCGAGTTCGGTGCGGCGCAGGTCTTTTCTCAGCTGCTGCATGATTTCCTCGGTCGCCTCGACACCGACATCTGAAAGCAGCAGCCGCGTTTCCAGTTCCTCGAACAGGTCATCGTCGATTTTCCCGCCCGGAACGAGGTCCTTTATGTCGCGCGTCAACCATGAATCACCGCGATTCAGGCGGGCGCGCAGACGTTTGATAAAGCCGGGGCGGGGCTCTGCCGCGTCCTTGTTGGATGCTTTACGGAACATGGGGAAAGCTACTCATGCTAGCGCCAGCGCTAACGGACCGGCGGCCAGGGAGTGCATAAGGTACCCAGCCGGGAGCGAGGTATCAACGAATGGTTGTCGCGCGAGGTATCGCGGGTGCTGGCGTGGCGATTGCCGCCGGACTGCGACAGCAGGACCCGGGCCTGCGCGGCGGCACCGGCCACCTCTGTTGCGCAGCGTGAGAACGCCCGCGTCGAGCGTGCCGCCCCAGCCTTTTGCGGCTGCCATGATCGCTGCATTGCGGCGGTCGCGTTAGCGCTTGGTCCTGATGAATGTACTGGCCGTGACGGATGGCCAGGTCGTTGCCGTTTCAAGCTGACGTTGGCGAAACGCCTGTGAGTTCTGCCTGCTTGCTCTCCGGCGCCGGCCAACCTTGTCAGGACACGATTTCACATAATGTAATTCTGCGTTCAGGTTGCTTCCGCGGCGGTTGCCGCTGAAACGGTCCGCGGCCCGTGGCCGTCGCAGCCGGCCGCGCGGGTCGCCGATGAGGTAAAGTCCGCGTGCAACTATCAGGATCCCCGCAATGGCCTATTTTGATGACCGGTTGTCGCCACGGTGTCGCCTTCGGTGACCGGCAAAACTCGTCAGGCAGGCAGGCGCAGCGCCAGGCCGGGGTCGTTGCGAATTATCGGTGGCAGCTGGCGTGGCCGGCGCCTGTCATTTCCGTCGTTGCCGGGCTTGCGGCCGACATCCGACAGGGTGCGCGAAACGCTGTTCAACTGGTTGCGCGACGAAATCGAGGGGGCGCGCTGTCTCGATCTGTTCGCCGGAAGCGGCGCGCTGGGCCTCGAAGCCTTGTCGCGCGGCGCGGCCGAAACGGTGTTCGTCGAGAAAAACCGCGCTGCCTGCGAAGCAATACGCGAATCGCTGATCCGGCTCGAATGCGGCCGCGGCGAAGTCCGGTGTGTCGATGCCACCGACTATTTGGCGCAGCCCGCGCAGGCATTCGATGTCGTGTTTCTCGATCCCCCGTTCCGGTCGGGTTACCTTGCAGAATTGTGTACACTGCTCGGGCGCCGCGGCTGGCTCGCACCGACAGCGGCGCTTTACGTTGAATCCGAATTCGATCTGGACACGCTACCGTTACCGGTCGGCTGGGACTGGCACAGGCAAAAACGTGCCGGCCGGGTTGCCTACCGGCTCGCGAGACGGACGGCCCAGAGTCAAAAAAAATAGTCCAGGGGATCAGATAGTATGGGCGCAGCCGCGTTGTATCCGGGAACGTTCGACCCGATCACGAACGGGCATTACGATCTGCTGCGCCGCTCGGCGCGGATTTTCGGCCGCGTCGTCGTCGCGATAGCCGCCAACCCCGGTAAAGCCCCGTTGTTTTCTCTCACCGAGCGAGTCGCGCTGGCGAAGCGGGTACTGAGGAACGTCGAAGGCATCGAGATCACCGGTTACGAGGGCCTGACGGTGGATTTCGCGCGGCAAAACGGCATCAATGTGATGATCCGCGGTTTGCGCGCGGTGTCGGATTTCGAGTTCGAATTCCAGCTTGCGAACATGAGCCGGGCGCTGGCGCCGGAGGTCGAATCAGTCTTCCTGACGCCGACCGAGGCGTTCAGTTTCATTTCGTCGAGCATGGTTCGCGAAATCGCGTTGCTGGGCGGCGATGTGTCGCCGTTTGTGCATGCCGACGTGGTTGCGGCGCTCAACCTCAAGCGGGAGCAGCGCGGCGGCAGTTGAGTAGTGCGGACTCTGTGAAATTTGTCTGGATTGAGGCGGAATCACCAACGTCATGATTAACGGAATCTTTCCGCTGGGTCGCCGCTGGGCGATTGCAGCGCTGGCGGTACTCGTTTTCAGCGCCGCTGCCGCCGCGGAACCGCGTCCGTCGCGGGCGGCGATCGCGACCGCGCATCCGCTGGCCACCGCGGCCGGCATGGAGGTGCTGGAGAAAGGCGGTAACGCATTTGACGCGGCGGTCGCAATCAGCGCGGCGCTGGCGGTTGTCGAGCCCAATGGATCCGGTCTGGGTGGCGGCGCGTTCTGGCTGATGCATCGAGCCGCGGATGGTTTGGATGTGATGGTGGACGGCCGCGAGGTCGCTCCCGGCGCGGCCAGCCGTGACATGTATCTGGATGCGGCGGGTAACCCCATTCCCCGGGCATCGATGGACGGTCCTCTCGCGGCAGGAATTCCCGGCCAGCCGGCCGGCCTTGCTCACATCACGGACAAATACGGCAATCTCAGTCTCGCGGAAAATCTCGCACCCGCGATCAGGATTGCGCGCGACGGTTTCCCGCTGTATCCGCGGTTGCGCGCAGGTTTGCGGTTCAAGGTGCAATTGCTGAAGCGCTGGCCGGCCGGGGCAGAGGTGTTCCTGCCGGGCGGCGAACTGCCTGAGCTCGGATTCGTTATCCGCCAACCCGATCTGGCGCGCACGCTCGAAGCAATGGCGGCGAAAGGCGCGGCGGGTTTTTATGACGGCGATGTTGCCGCCCGGCTGGTGGCGGGCGCGCGTGCCGCCGGCGGCATCTGGACCCGCGAGGACCTCAGGTCCTACCGGGTTGTCGAGCGCGAACCTGTGGTCGGCGAGTATCGCGGCATGCGGGTCATCGCCGCCTCGCCACCGTCGTCGGGTGGTGTTGCACTGATCAACGCGCTTGGCATGCTGGCCGGATACCAGCTGGAAACACTACAGCCTGTCACGGCGCAGCACCTGGTGATCGAGGCGATGCGGCGGGCCTTTCGCGACCGCGCCGAATATCTCGGCGACCCGGATTTCGTCGATGTCCCGGTCGAGCAGCTTACCCATCCGTTTTATGCGGCAGGGCAACGGGCCTCGATACGCTTCGACAAGGCTACTCCGAGCGCCGCTCTGCCCGGCATTTTGCCCGCCGGCGCCAAGGGCACCGAGACAACGCATTTCTCGGTCATGGACGCCGACGGCAATCGCGTCGGCGCCAGCCTGTCGCTGAATTTCTGGTTTGGATCGGGCTTCATGGCACCCGGGACCGGGGTATTTCTCAACAACGAGATGGATGATTTCTCGATCAAGGCCGGGGTTCCCAACGGCTATCAGCTGGTCGGTGCCGACGCCAACAAGATCGTCCCCGGCAAGCGCATGCTGTCGAGCATGACCCCGACTTTCCTCGAATCCGAGCGCGGCATCGCGATACTCGGGACGCCCGGCGGCAGCCGCATCATCTCCATGGTGCTGCTCGCAAGCCTGGCCTGGCACCAGGGCGCCAGCGCCGAGGAGATGGTGAGCCTGCCGCGCTACCACCATCAGTATCTGCCGGATGTGGTGAGTTTCGAGCCCGATTCGATAGCGGCCGAGCGTCAGGCCGCGCTGGTCGGCCTGGGGCACGAACTCAAGGCGCTGACCCGTCCCTACGGCAACCTGCAGGTGGTCACCTGGGATTATCAAAGCGGCGAAGTCGAGGCGGCCTCGGATCCGCGCGGCGAGGGCGAGGGCCGGGTCTACTAAAGCCTAGCGCTGGCAGGCGGGGCAGAAAAACGTTGCGCGCTGACCGAGCCAGCAGCGCCTGATCGCCGTGCCGCAACCCGGGCAAGGCCGGCCGTCCTTGCCATAGACCGCGAGATCGAACTGGAAATAGCCCGGCTCGCCGTCGCCGCCAACGAAATTGCGCAGCGTCGTTCCGCCGGCCTCGATCGCCTCGCTCAGAACTTCGGTTGCCGCACCGGCGAGAGCCGACATGCGTGCGGCGCCGACCCGGCCGGCAGCGCGCCTGGGGTCGATCCCGGCCCGGTACAGTGCCTCGTTGGCGTAAATATTGCCGACCCCGACCACGACCGCTGGATCCATGATGAACTGTTTGATGGAACTCTTGCGGCCGAGCGCAAGACGACGCAGATAGGCGCCGCAAAAAACCGGATCGAACGGCTCCGGTCCGAGTCCGGCGAGGCGCGGATGGCGCAGTGGATCGGCGCGGGTCCAGAGCAGCGCACCGAACCGGCGCGGATCGTTGTAGCGCATGCGATAGGGTCCGTCGAGCACGATGTCGATGTGATCGTGTTTTGCCGGCGGTATATCGTGAGCGATCATGCGCAGGCTGCCCGACATCCCGAGATGGATGATTGCGGTGCCGGATTCGGCAGGGAAAAGCAGGTATTTGCCACGTCGGCGCGGCGCGGCAAGAACCGTTCCACGCAATTCCGCGCGCAGCCGCCGTGGCACCTCCCAGCGCAACCGCCGCTCGCGCACGATTACGTCGCGGACCGTTCGTCCGGCGATGTGCGGTGCAACACCGCGGCGGGTCGTTTCGACTTCGGGCAGTTCTGGCATGGCGAATCGTATGCAGTGGTCGTTGCGGGACAGTCGATGGATGGCCGGACGGCAGAGCAAAGCTTGATCCAGTTCTTTGGTGAGGCAGTACCCGATCCGGTATAGTTTCCGGCCTAACCATTTTGTCCGGGGGGTACTCCCCATGCAATTTCTCTACGATCACATGTACGGGCTGATCGATCTCAGTTTCTGGGGATACGTCATTATCAGCCTCGTGATGCTACAGGTCACCGTTACCGGGGTCACGTTGTACTTCCATCGCGATCAGGCCCATCGCGGCGTCGATCTGCACCCCGTGCTGCGTCATTTTTTCCGCTTCTGGTTGTGGATGGGGACCGGCATGACCACTCGCGAGTGGGTTGCCGTGCATCGCAAACACCATGCCAAATGCGAGACCGCAGAGGACCCGCACAGCCCGGTCGTGTTCGGCCTCAAAAAGGTTCTTCTGGAAGGTGCCGAGCTTTACAAGGAGCACGCGGCCGATCCGGAGACGCTGGAAAAATACTCGCGCGGTTGCCCCGATGACTGGCTCGAGAACCGGCTCTACTACCGTCATTCCTATCTCGGCATCCTGATTTTTGTGATTGCGATGTTGCTGATGTTTGGTGTTGCCGGCCTGATCATGATCGCTGTCCAGATGTCGTCGATGCCGCTGCTTGCGGCAGGCGTGATCAACGGGATTGGCCACCACAGCGGCTATCGCAATTTCGAAACCGAGGATGCGGCCACCAACATCGTGCCGTGGGGCATCTTCCTTGGCGGCGAGGAGCTGCACAATAACCATCATGCTTTCCCGAGTTCGGCGAAATTCTCGATGCGTAGCTGGGAATTCGATATCGGCTGGATGTGGTTGACGATTTTTTCCAGCGTCGGTCTGGCCAGGGTCAAGAAAATAGCGCCCAAGCTGAAGTTTGAGGACGAGCGCGAGCAAATCGATCTCGAAACGGTCAGGGCGGTGATCGTCAATCGCATGCACATACTGCGCGAGTACACACGCAATGTGACCTTGCCGGTTTTTCGCAACGAGTTGAACCGCCAAGGCATCACCCGCCGCGCCCGCCGTCTGCTGATCCGGCGGCCGCAGCTCCTCGATGAAGCGTCGCGGCAGCGGCTGCGCGCGTTGCTCGCGAACAATCCGAAGCTGGCCACCGTGGTGGAGTTTCGGGAGCGCCTGCAGGCGTTGTGGGAGGGGCGGCA
>Ga0316191_10001715_pt1 | contig 15550 bp, 11 predicted proteins | sample Eddworburr2cm_MG_FD_204928 | JGI IMG/M metagenome (GOLD analysis project Ga0316191, IMG submission 204928) | Coastal sediment microbial communities from Maine, United States - Eddy worm burrow 2 cm | ecosystem: Environmental > Aquatic > Marine > Coastal > Sediment | place: USA: Maine...
GTCGTCTTCCCATGGTCAACATGACCAATCGTCCCAACATTTACATGCGGCTTCGTACGCTCAAATTTCTCTTTGGCCATGGCTGTTCACCTCTTGGTGGAAAACCTAACGCTTAACAAAAAATAGTCCGTCAGGACGCCTTCTTCATGATGGCGTCGGCGACGCTGTTCGGCGCCTCGTTGTACTTGCCGAACTCCATCGAATAGGTCGCACGCCCCTGGCTCATGGAGCGCAGGTCAGTAGCGTAGCCGAACATCTCGGCCAGCGGGACCTCGGCGCGGACCACCTTGCCGGCCGGCGCATCCTCCATGCCCTGGACAAGGCCACGGCGGCGATTCAGATCGCCCATCACGTCGCCCATGTAATCCTCGGGCGTCACGACCTCTACCTTCATGATTGGCTCGAGCAGGACCGGATTCGCCTTCAGCGTGCCTTCCTTGAAAGCCATCGAGCCGGCGATCTTGAAGGCCATCTCGCTGGAGTCAACGTCATGATAGGAGCCGTCGTACAGGGTCACCTTCAGGTCGACAACCGGATAGCCCGCAAGGACGCCGCTGCCCATCTGTTCCTTGACGCCCTTGTCGACCGCCGGGATGTATTCCTTCGGCACCGAGCCGCCCACGATCGAATTCTGGAATTCGTATCCGGCACCGGGCTCCTGCGGCTCGATCTTCAGCCAGACATGACCGTACTGACCGCGACCACCGGACTGGCGGACAAATTTGCCTTCCTGCTCGACTGCGGCACGGATGGTCTCGCGATAGGCCACCTGCGGATTGCCGACATTGGCCTCGACCCGGAACTCCCGCTTCAGCCGGTCCACGATAATCTCGAGGTGCAGCTCGCCCATGCCGGAGATGATCGTCTGGCCCGACTCTTCGTCCGTGTGCACGCGGAAAGACGGATCCTCCTGCGCCAACTTGGACAGGGCCAGACCCATTTTCTCCTGGTCCGCCTTGGTCTTCGGCTCCACGGCGACCGAGATCACCGGCTCCGGGAACTCCATGCGTTCCAGCGTGATGAGATCCTTCATGGCGCACAGCGTGTCGCCGGTGGTGACGTCCTTGAGGCCGACGGCCGCAGCGATATCCCCGGCCCTGACTTCCTTGATCTCCTCGCGATCATTGGCATGCATCTGCAGGATCCGGCCGATGCGTTCGCGCTTGCCCTTGACCGGGTTGTAGACGGTGTCACCCGAGCGGATGACGCCCGAGTAGACCCGGAAGAACGTCAGACTGCCGACGAATGGATCGGTCGCGATCTTGAACGCCAGTGACGCAAACGGCTCATCGTCGTCCGGCCCACGGGTGCCCTCGGTCTCGTCATCGAGCACGCCACGTATCGGCGGGACATCGACCGGCGAGGGCATGTATTCGACCACGGCATCCAGCATCGCCTGGACGCCCTTGTTCTTGAATGCCGAGCCGCACAGTACGGGGACGATCTCGTTGGTCAGGGTCCGCGCGCGGATGCCGCGCTGGATTTCCTCGACGGACAGATCGCCATCGTTGAGGAATTTCTCGAGAAGTTCCTCGTCTCCCTCAGCGGCGGCCTCAATCAGTTTTTCGCGCCACTCCTGGCTGGCTGCTTCCATGTCCGCCGGGATGTCGCCCTCTTCGTAACTCATGCCCTGGGTCTCTTCGTCCCACAGGATGGCCTTCATCTTGATCAGGTCGACAACGCCGGTGAAATGCTCCTCGGCGCCGATCGGCAACTGCAACGGCACGGGGTTGGCTCCCAGGCGATCCTTGATCTGCTGCACGACGCGCAGGAAATTCGCGCCGGCGCGGTCCATCTTATTGATGAAGGCGAGGCGCGGTACCTGATACTTGGTCGCCTGCCGCCAGACCGTCTCTGACTGCGGCTCGACGCCACCCACCGAGCAGAATACGGCCACGGCAGCGTCGAGTACCCGCAGCGAGCGCTCGACTTCGATGGTGAAGTCCACGTGGCCCGGAGTGTCGATGATGTTGATCCGATGCTGCGGGTACTGGCGGTCCATGCCTTCCCAGAAGCACGTGGTGGCGGCAGAAGTGATCGTGATGCCACGCTCCTGCTCCTGCTCCATCCAGTCCATGACGGCGGCGCCATCATGGACCTCACCGATCTTGTGAGAGACGCCGGTGTAGAACAGGACGCGCTCCGTCGTGGTGGTCTTGCCGGCATCAATGTGGGCCATGATGCCGATATTCCTGTAGCGCTCGATTGGCGTCGTGCGTGCCACGATCAGATCCTCAATAAGGGGGGGGTTAGCTTGGTGTTTACCAGCGGTAATGCGCAAAGGCCTTGTTGGCCTCCGCCATCCGGTGCGTATCTTCGCGCTTCTTGACCGCTGTGCCGCGGTTATCGGCGGCTTCCATCAATTCGCTGGCGAGTCGCTGCGCCATCGATTTCTCGCTGCGCTTGCGGGCCGCATCGATAACCCACCTCATGGCCAGCGTCTGACGGCGAACCGGGCGCACCTCGACCGGCACCTGGTAGGTGGCGCCACCCACGCGGCGCGACTTCACCTCGACGGCCGGTTTCACATTGTCCAGCGCCTGCTCGAGCACCTCTACAGCCTGCTCGGTCGGAATCTTGCGACGATCTGCGATCGTGTCGATGGCACCGTAGACGATGCGCTCCGCAACGGACTTCTTGCCGCTGTTCATCACCATGTTCATGAACCGGGCCAGCATTTCGTTATTGAAACGCGGGTCAGGAAGAACGGTGCGGCGAGGGGCCTGTACTCTTCTGGACATATCAGTCTGCCTGGGTCTAAAGGTTTGTTCAGGACTTCGGGCGCTTGGCGCCGTACTTTGATCGGCTCTGGCGACGATCGCCGACACCGGCGCAATCGAGCGTGCCCCGGATCGTGTGGTACCGAACACCCGGAAGATCCTTGACTCGGCCACCGCGGATCATCACCACCGAGTGCTCCTGGAGGTTATGCCCCTCCCCACCGATGTAGCTGCTGACCTCGTAGCCATTGGTCAGGCGCACGCGCGCCACCTTGCGGAGAGCCGAATTCGGCTTCTTTGGTGTCGTGGTGTAGACCCGCGTGCACACGCCCCGTCGCTGGGGGCAGGCCTGCAGGGCCGGCACGTTGGTCTTCTCGCGCTTCGTGCGGCGCGGCTTCCGCACCAGTTGGTTGATCGTCGCCATTGATATAAATCTCTTTTTGTATTCAAGCTTTCCAGAGAAGAAGCGGGCCGCCAATTGGGCGACCCGGCATCTGCGCAAGAAAGATCAGGCCGACATCAGTGCCGGCCTGAGCAAAGCCCCCGAATTTTAGAAAGGCCCGGCTTGGCTGTCAACCAAGCCGGCTTCCCGCATCAGGTCGTTGTTTCCGGCGTCTCCACCTCTGAGGGGTCAACGCCGGCGGCCTCCATGGCCTCCTGGATCGTCATATCTTCCGGTCTCTGCTCGGCCTTGCGCCTGCGCTCCTGATGGAAAGCAAACCCGGTACCGGCGGGAATCAGGCGTCCGACGATGACATTTTCCTTCAGTCCGCGCAGGTCGTCCTGGGTGCCCTTGACAGAAGCCTCGGTAAGAACGCGCGTGGTTTCCTGGAAAGACGCCGCCGAGATGAAAGACTCAGTCGCCAGCGAGGCCTTGGTGATCCCCAGCAGCACGGGGTCGAATGTGGCAGGCTCGCGACCGTCGGCCTCGGCCCTCTCATTCTCGTCCAGGCCGCGGGCCCGGTCGATCTGCTCTCCCTTCAGGAAGCGCGTCTCGCCCGGATCGGCAACCTCAATCTTGCGCAGCATCTGGCGGATGATGACCTCGATATGCTTGTCGTTGATCTTCACGCCCTGCAACCGGTAGACATCCTGGATCTCCCGGACCAGGTAGTCGGCCAGTTTTTCCGCTCCCTGCAGACGCAGAATGTCGTGCGGGTTCGGCTCGCCATCAGCGATCACCTCACCGCGTACGACCTGCTCGCCCTCGAAGACATTCAGGTGACGCCATTTGGGGATCAGATTCTCATGTGCGTCGCCACTTTCGTCGGTGATGACGAGCCGACGCTTGCCCTTGGTCTCCTTACCGAAGCTCACCGTACCGCTGTGCTCCGCCAGGATCGCGAACTCCTTGGGCTTACGGGCTTCGAACAGGTCCGCGACCCGCGGCAGGCCACCCGTGATATCACGAGTCTTCGAGGATTCCTGCGGAATCCTGGCCAGCACGTCGCCGACACCGATCATCTCACCGTCGCCCATGGTAATGATCGCGCCAACCGGCAATGCATAGACCGCTGGGATCTTGGTGTTTGCGAAACAGATCTCCTGACCCTTCGGATCAATCAGCCGGGCCACCGGACGCAGATCCTTGCCGGCAGCGCCGCGCTGTTTCGGATCAATCATCACGATACTGGAGAGCCCGGTGATGTCATCGACCCGGCTCTCTACGGTCACGCCCTCGACGAAGTCGTCGAACTTGAGCTTGCCGGCGACTTCGGTAACGACCGGGTGAGTGTGTGGGTCCCAGGTCGCGACCAGCTGTCCGGGCTCCACCGTGGCCCCCTCATCCACCGTGATCACGGCGCCGTACGGAATCCTGTAGCGCTCACGCTCACGCCCGAACTCGTCCATGACGCCGAGTTCGCCAGACCTGGAAACCGCCACCAGGTGGCCATCCTGGTGGCGCACAGTCTTCATATTGTGAAGACGCGCGATCCCCTGGCCCTTGATCTCAACGCTGTTGACGGCCGCCGATCGCGATGCCGCACCACCGATGTGGAAGGTACGCATGGTCAGCTGCGTGCCGGGTTCACCGATCGACTGGGCGGCAATAACGCCGACCGCTTCGCCGATGTTGATCCGGTGACCGCGAGCCAGGTCGCGCCCGTAGCACTTGGAACAGACGCCGTAGCGCGTCTCACAGGTGATCGGTGATCGCACCCAGACCTGATCGACGCCCTTCTCCTCGAGATTGGTTACCCACTTCTCGTCCAGAAGCGTGCCGTGCTCGGCCAGCACCTCGTCGGAACCGGGGACCATGACATCCTGAGCCACAACGCGGCCAAGCACTCGCTCACGCAGCGGCTCCACCACGTCGCCGCCCTCGACTAGCGGGCTCATCAGCAGCCCGATCTGCGTGCCGCAGTCTTCGGTGGTCACGACCAGATCCTGCGCCACGTCCACAAGACGCCGTGTCAGGTACCCGGAGTTGGCAGTCTTCAGCGCCGTATCCGCCAGTCCCTTTCGGGCTCCATGGGTCGAGATGAAGTACTGCAGAACATTGAGGCCCTCGCGGAAGTTGGCAGTAATCGGCGTCTCGATAATAGAACCGTCCGGCTTGGCCATCAGGCCCCGCATGCCCGCCAGCTGGCGGATCTGGGCGGCAGAACCACGAGCGCCCGAGTCCGCCATCATGAAGATGGAGTTCATCGACTTCTGGCTATGGATCTCACCCTTGTAATCGGCAACTTCGTCGGTGCCCAGCATGTCCATCATGGCCTTGGCCACCCGGTCATTGGTGTGCGACCAGATGTCCACGACCTTGTTGTAGCGCTCACCGTTGGTGACGAGACCCGACGAATACTGGTCCTGGATATCTTTAACCTCGGCCTCGGCCGCAGCGAGAATTTCCTGCTTCTCGCCCGGGACGACCATGTCATTGACACCGATGGAGACACCAGCCTTGGTGGCGTAGCGGAAACCGGTGTACATGAGCTGGTCAGCGAAGACGACCGTCTTCTTGAGACCCAGGCGGCGATAACAGGCGTTGATGACGCTTGAGATCGCCTTCTTGGTCATGTCCTGGTTGATCAATTCGAACGGTAGCCCCTGCGGAAGAATCTCCGACAACAGGGCACGGCCGATGGTGGTGTTAACGATCCGGAGCCGCTCCTCCAGAGCGCCCTCCTCCTCGACGAAGTCTCTGATCCGGACACGGACCCGTGCGTGCAGATCCGCTTCCTTGCTCTCGTAGGCCCGATGCGCCTCAGCCACGTTGCTGAAGATCATCCCCTCGCCGGCAGCGTTGACCATCTCCCGCGTCATGTAATACAGGCCCAGGACGACGTCCTGAGATGGCACGATGATCGGGTCACCGTTGGCCGGTGACAGGATGTTGTTCGAGGACATCATCAAGGCCCGGGCCTCGAGCTGCGCTTCCAGCGAAAGCGGCACGTGTACCGCCATCTGGTCGCCGTCGAAGTCGGCGTTGAAAGCGGTACAGACCAGCGGGTGAAGCTGGATGGCCTTACCCTCAATCAACACCGGCTCGAACGCCTGGATGCCAAGCCTGTGCAGCGTCGGCGCACGATTCAGCATGACCGGATGCTCACGGATCACCTCTTCGAGGATATCCCAGACCTCCGGACCTTCCCGCTCCACGAGACGCTTGGCCGCCTTGATGGTGGCCGCTTCCCCGCGCAGCTGGAGCTTGCTGAAGATAAACGGCTTGAACAGTTCCAGGGCCATTTTCTTGGGCAGCCCGCACTGGTGGAGCTTCAGGGTCGGGCCGACGACGATGACGGACCGTCCCGAGTAATCGACACGCTTGCCGAGTAGATTCTGACGGAAGCGGCCTTGCTTGCCCTTGATCATGTCTGCGAGAGACTTCAAAGGGCGCTTGTTGGTGCCGGTGATGGCCCTGCCACGACGGCCGTTATCCAGCAGCGCGTCGACAGACTCCTGCAACATCCGCTTCTCGTTACGGACGATGATATCCGGCGCATTCAGCTCCAGCAGGCGTCGCAGCCTGTTGTTGCGGTTGATGACCCGACGGTAGAGGTCATTCAGGTCCGAAGTTGCGAAACGCCCGCCGTCCAGCGGCACCAGCGGACGCAGGTCCGGCGGCAGCACCGGCAATACGGTGAGGACCATCCACTCTGGCTTGATCCCCGACTCCAGGAACGATTCGAGCAACTTGAGTCGCTTCGACAGCCGCTTGATCTTGGTCTCCGAATTCGTTCCGCTGATCTCTTCCCGGACCTTGACGGTCTCGATCTTCAGATCGATGGTCCTCAGCATCTGGTGCACCGCTTCGGCGCCCATCAGGGCGTCGAACTCGTCGCCGTGCTCCTCGATGGCATCCAGATACTGCTCGTCCGACAACAGCTGGCCGCGCTCCAGTGGAGTCAGGCCCGGCTCGACGACGACAAAAGCCTCGAAGTAGAGCACTCGCTCTATCTCGCGCAGGGTCATGTCCAGCATCAGCCCGATTCTGGAGGGCAGCGATTTCAGGAACCAGATGTGAGCGACCGGGCTGGCCAGCTCGATGTGCCCCATGCGCTCTCGCCTGACCTTGGTCTGAGTGACCTCGACACCGCACTTCTCGCAGACGACACCGCGATGCTTCAGGCGCTTGTACTTGCCGCACAGGCACTCGTAGTCCTTCACAGGGCCAAATATCTTGGCGCAGAAAAGTCCGTCACGTTCCGGCTTGAACGTACGGTAGTTGATGGTCTCCGGCTTCTTTACCTCGCCGAAGGACCACGAACGGATCATCTCCGGCGACGCCAGGCCGATCCGAATCGCGTCGAAGTCCTCGACCGCGGCCTGCTGCCTGAAAAGCATGAGAAGGTCTTTCATGATGTTACCTGTCCCGGTGGCTTGTCTGTTTCAGTCTGTCCTGTCCTGCGCTGGGTCATTCCGATTCCAGCTCGATATTGATACCGAGCGAACGGATCTCCTTGACCAGCACATTGAAGGACTCGGGCATGCCTGCGCTCATGGCGTGCGTGCCGTCGACGATGTTCTTGTACATGCGTGTCCGACCCTGCACGTCGTCCGACTTGACGGTGAGCATCTCCTGCAGCGTGTAGGAAGCTCCGTAGGCCTCTAGTGCCCAGACCTCCATTTCGCCGAAGCGCTGACCGCCGAACTGAGCCTTACCGCCCAGCGGCTGCTGGGTGACCAGACTGTAGGGGCCGGTCGAGCGAGCATGCATCTTGTCGTCGACGAGATGATTGAGCTTCAACATGTACATGTAGCCGACGGTGATCGGCCGGTCGAAGGCCTCTCCGCTCCTGCCGTCGATGAGCGTCGTCTGCCCGCTAGCGGGCAGTTCGGCCAATTCCAGCAGTCCCTTGATCTCCTGCTCGTCAGCGCCATCGAAGACGGGTGTCGCCATCGGTACGCCGCCGCGCAGGTTGCTGGCCAGTTCCAGGACTTCCGCGTCGCTGAAAGACTTGATGTCTTCTTTGCGACCGCCGGACTTGTTGTAGACCGTCTCAAGGAATCCGCGCAACTTGGCGAGGCTCGCCTGAGCATCGAGCATATCTCCGATCTTTGTGCCCAGGCCCTTCGCTGCCCAGCCCAGGTGTGTCTCCAGAACCTGGCCCACGTTCATCCGTGATGGCACGCCCAGTGGATTGAGCACGATGTCGACCGGAATGCCGTCTTCCGTGTAGGGCATGTCCTCGACCGGCACGATCGTGGAGATAACGCCCTTGTTACCATGGCGACCGGCCATCTTGTCACCCGGTTGCACGCGGCGCTTGACGGCCAGATAGACCTTGACCATCTTGAGCACGCCGGGAGCGAGGTCGTCGCCGGCGGTGATCTTGGCCTTCTTGCCCTCGTAGTAGCGGTCGAACTCCTCACGCTGCGCCTGCAGACGTTCGGCGATACGCTCCAGCTGCGAGTTGGCATCGTCGTTACGCAGGCGGATCTTGAACCACTCTTCCTGAGCGAGGCCGGCCAGGTAGGCCTTGGTGACCTTGCTTCCGGACTTCAGGCCGGAGGGCCCGCCGTCCGCGAGCTTACCGATGAGCATCTTCTCGACGCGCTCGAACAGATCGTGCTCCAGGATACGCCGCTGATCGTCGAGATCCTTGCGGATACCGGCAAGCTCGGCTCTCTCGATAGCCAGAGCGCGGGAGTCCTTCTCCACACCATCTCGGGTGAAGACTCTGACGTCGATGACCGTGCCATCCATGCCGGGAGGCACGCGCAGCGACGTGTCCTTCACGTCCGAAGCCTTCTCGCCGAAGATGGCACGCAGCAACTTTTCCTCCGGAGTCAGCTGCGTTTCGCCCTTGGGCGTCACCTTACCAACGAGAATATCGCCGGCGTTCACCTCGGCCCCGATGTAGGCGATTCCGGCCTCATCCAGATTGGAAAGAGCCGCCTCGCCGACGTTCGGAATATCAGAGGTCACTTCCTCGGGTCCGAGTTTGGTATCGCGAGCGACGCAGGTCAGTTCCTCGATATGGATGGTCGTGAACCGGTCCTCGTGGACCACACGCTCCGAGATCAGGATCGAGTCTTCGAAGTTGTATCCATGCCAGGGCATGAAGGCCACCAGCAGGTTCTGACCCAGCGCCAGCTCACCCAGATTGGTGGACGGCCCGTCCGCCAGGACGTCGCCGCGGGAGATGGCGTCTCCTTCCTTCACCAGCGGTCGCTGATTGATGCAGGTGTTCTGGTTGGAGCGGGTGTACTTGGTCAGGTTGTAGATGTCGACGCCGGCCTCATCGGCAGTCGTCTCATCGTCATTGACCCTCACCACGATGCGTGAAGCATCCACCGAATCCACCAAACCACCGCGGCGGGCGATCACGGTCACGCCGGAATCCGTCGCCACGGCACGCTCCATGCCGGTGCCGACGAGCGGCGCCTCGGAACGCAGGGTCGGAACGGCCTGACGCTGCATATTCGAGCCCATCAGGGCGCGGTTTGCGTCATCGTGCTCGAGGAACGGGATCAGCGACGCTGCGACGGACACGATCTGCTTTGGAGAAATATCCATGTACTGGATCTGATCAGGCGTCGAGATCGTGAACTCGTTGCGATGGCGGCAGGACACCAGATCGTTCACAAAGCCGCCCTTATCGGTCAGTTCCGCGTTCGCCTGCGCGATCACGTACTGGCTCTCCTCGATAGCGGACAGGTATTCGATCTTGTCGGTCACTTTCCCCTTCTCGGCCTTTCGATAGGGCGTCTCGAGGAATCCATACTCGTTCGTCCGGGCATAGACAGACAGGGAGTTAATCAGTCCGATATTGGGCCCTTCAGGGGTTTCGATCGGACACACACGACCGTAGTGAGTCGGGTGGACGTCGCGGACCTCGAAGCCGGCTCGCTCACGTGTCAGACCGCCCGGCCCAAGCGCCGATACCCGGCGCTTGTGGGTCACTTCCGACAGTGGGTTGTTCTGATCCATGAATTGGGACAGCTGACTGGAACCGAAGAATTCCTTGACGGCTGCCGCAACGGGCTTGGCGTTGATCATCTCCTGGGGCATCAGGCCCTCGGACTCGGCCAGCGTCAGACGTTCCTTGACCGCCCGCTCGACCCGGACCAGGCCGATACGGAACGCGTTCTCCGCCATCTCGCCCACGCTGCGGACCCGGCGGTTGCCAAGATGGTCGATATCGTCGACCGATCCGTTACCGTTGCGGATGTCGATCAGCACCCTGAGCACGTCGAGGATGTCGGACAGGTCCTCGCCGAGCATCCCGAAGTGGCGCGTCGAGTCCTCATCCTTGCGGGATGAGAAGTAACGGCCATCGTAGAGGATGCCGGGGCCCGTCACTGCATCCCGGTTGACCCGGCGGTTGAACTTCATCCGCCCGACCGCAGACAGATCGTAGCGCTCGGAATTGAAGAACAGATTGTGGAACAGGTTCTCGGCGGCATCCTTGGTCGGCGGCTCGCCGGGACGCATCATCCTGTAGATCTCGACCAGCGCCTCGAGGCGAGTGCGGGTCGGATCGATCCGCAGCGTATTGGAGATGTAGGGTCCGCGATCCAGGTCGTTGACCCAAAGGGTGCGAATCTCGGACACACCAGCCTCGATCAGCTTCTCCACGATCTCCGCCGTCAGCTCATCATTGGCTTCGGCGAGGAGCTCTCCACTGTCCGTGTCGACGATGTCATGGGCCAGGATCTTGCCGACCAGATAATCGTCGGGTACGACCAGTTGCTTGACGGTGGACTTCTCCATATCGAGGACGTGCCGCGCCGTAATCCTGCGGCCTTCTTCCACGATGAGCTTCCTGCCCAGCTTGATTTCGAAGCTGGCGGTCTCGCCCTTCAGACGTGACGGCACGAGCTCCAGCTTCACGCCCTTCTTGCTCAGATGGAAGGCGTTCGTCTCGAAGAACGCGTTCAGCATCTCTTCGTTGGTGTATCCAAGGGCGCGCAGAATAATCGAGACAGGCAGTTTCCTGCGCCGATCGATTCTGGCGAAGACGCTGTCCTTGGGATCGAATTCAAAATCCAGCCATGAGCCGCGGTAGGGAATGACACGCGCCGAGAACAGCAGCTTGCCCGACGAGTGAGTCTTGCCCTTGTCGTGATCGTAGAAGACCCCGGGTGATCGGTGCAGCTGAGAGACGATGACCCGCTCGGTGCCGTTGATCACAAAGGTGCCGTTGTCGGTCATCAGCGGCAACTCGCCCAGATAGACCTCCTGCTCGCGGATATCCTTGATCGGCTTCGGCGTCCCGCTGGCTTCCTTGTCGTAGATAATCAGCCGGACCTTGACCCGCAGTGGCGCGGCATAGGTCAGGCCGCGGAGCTGGCATTCCTTGACGTCAAACGTCGGCTCACCCAGTCGGTAGCTGACGTACTCGAGCGCCGCGTTTCCCGAATAGCTGACGATCGGAAATACGGTGTTGAATGCCGCATGCAACCCGATTCTGTCTCGCTTATCCACTGCTGCGTCTGCCTGCAGGAACTTGCGGTAAGAATCGAGCTGGATCGACAACAGATATGGCACCTCCAGAATACTGGGACGCTTTCCGAAGTCCTTGCGGATCCGCTTCTTCTCGGTGAAGGAATAGGCCATAGGGCTCACCCTCGATGCTGGCTAATTGAGACCGGCACAAAGCCGGAGACGGCCGCAGGCACGAGCCTGAGACCGGAAAATTGCAAAAACGGGAAAAGGCCGGTGGCTACTGCCACCAGCCGATTCCGAGACCACAGGCTGAGTGCCGGTGCGTCCAGACTTACTTGACCTCGACGCTGGCGCCGGCTTCTTCAAGCTGCTTCTTGACTTCTTCTGCCTCGTCCTTGGAAACGCCTTCCTTGATAGTGGCGGGGGCGCCCTCGACCGCGTCCTTGGCCTCCTTGAGACCCAGTCCCGTGAGGCTGCGGACGGCCTTGATGACGGAAACCTTGTTGCCGCCGAAGCTCGTCATGACCACATCGAACTCGGTCTGCTCTTCCGCAGCGCCACCTTCGCCAGCGGCAGGCGCTGCAGCGGCAGCGGCAACCGGAGCCGCGGCGGACACGCCCCACTTCTCCTCGAGCTCGGACACCAGCTCGGTAACTTCAAGGACGCTCATGTTGCTCAGAGCGTCAACGATATCTTCACGTGAAACAGCCATTTCATAATCTCCCGGAAATGTTCGGTATTACCCGTCTTATGTTCAGATTTGATTCGAATTGCAGATTCAAGCCGCCTGCTGCTGATCCCGCCGTGCGGCGATGACCCGCGCAAGGGCACCGGCTGGCTCGGCCAGAGTACGGACCAACTTGCTGGCCGGCGCCTGTAAGACGCCGAGCAACATTGATCGGGCCTCGTCCAGAGTCGGCAGCGAAGCGAGTCGTTCCAGGTCGGCCGCGGGCAGCAGATTGCCGCCGATCGAGACCAGCCTGGTGACCAGCTTGTCGTGGTCCTTGGCGAACGCCTTGAATACCCTTGCGGCGGAGCCGGGGTCCTCCTGGGAGAACGCCAGCACCAGCGGCCCCTCGAGGGCCCCCTGCATGCATTCGAACTCGGTTCCCTCGATAGCCCGACGTGCCAAGGTGTTCTTGACGACTCTCAGGTAGACGCCCTGTTCACGGGCCTGTTTCCTGAGTTCCGTCATCTCGCCCACGGTCAAGCCGCGATATTCGGCAGCCAGTGCCGAATGCGCGGAGGCCGCGGCCTCGTTCACCTCGGCGACGAGAGCGATCTTGTCTTCGAGTCTCAACGCCATTGGTTCCTCCTGGATCCAGTTCTATCCACGGGCACCCCTCCATGAGCGCCCCCCCTGGATGGTGACCGTCTCCAGGCAATCCTGAGTCGGGTAACACCATCTGCGCAGGCTTTCCTATTAAGGCCGGGGCTTCCTGGCCACCCGCCGCCTGCGGTCTTTGACGATCACCGGTCGTCGAAACAACCGGTCGTCCCCGGATGCGATCCTTCGCTACCTCCGCGATCCTCACGATGGACAGGAACGGGACTGGCCCCTGTCATCCGGACCCGGAAGCACAACTTCCCTGATTAACTGATACTGGATTGATCGACGGCGACACCCGGACCCATGGTCGAGGACACCGTCACCCGTTTCATATAGATACCCTTGGCCGCGGCCGGCTTGGCCTTACTCAGGTCCGCCAGCAGAGCCTCGAGATTCTCCTTGAGCGCGGGCACTTCGAAGCCTGCACTTCCGATCGGGCAATGGATGATGCCTGCCTTGTCAGTGCGGTAGCGAACCTGGCCAGCCTTGGCATTCTTCACCGCGGTACCGACATCGGCTGTCACCGTGCCCACCTTTGGATTCGGCATCAGACCCCGCGGACCGAGAACGCGACCCAGAGGGCCCACGACCCGCATCGCATCGGGGGTAGCGATCACCACGTCGAAATTGAGGTCGCCGCCCTTAATGCTCTCCGCCAGATCCTCGAAACCGACGACGTCGGCACCGGCTTCGGTGGCCACCTCCGCATTGGGGCCCTGAGCGAAAACGGCAACCCGCACCGATTTACCGGTGCCGTTCGGCAGCACTGTAGACCCACGGACGACCTGATCCGACTTGCGGGGATCGACTCCCAGGTTGACCGCCACATCCACTGACTCGGAAAACTTGGCACTGGCCAGCTCCTTGATCAGGGCGAGCGCCTCATCGACGGGGTAGAGCCGGGTCCTCTCAACTTTCTCGGCGTGCAACTTCGCCCGCTTGGAATTCCTGGCCATCAGACCACACCCTCCACGTTAAGACCCATGCTGCGGGCGCTGCCCGCGATCGTGCGCACCGCCGCGTCCATATCGGCGGCAGTCAGGTCGGGCATCTTTGCCGTCGCGATCTCTTCCAACTGGGCCCGGGTCACCTTGCCAACCTTGTTCGTGTTCGGCTCGCCGCTGCCCTTGGGGACACCGGCAGCCTTCCTCAGCAAGACCGCCGCGGGAGGCGTCTTGGAGATAAACGTGAAGCTGCGGTCGCTATAGACCGTAATCACGACCGGGATAGGCAATCCCGGCTCCATACCCTGGGTATGGGCATTAAAAGCCTTGCAGAATTCCATGATATTCACGCCATGCTGTCCCAGCGCCGGCCCTACGGGCGGGCTTGGATTCGCCTGACCTGCAGGTATCTGCAGCTTTATGTATCCCTGTACTTTCTTGGCCATATCTACACCTTAATGATGTCGGGTACTGACGCCTTTCGGCTCCCCACCGCGTCCTTTCCGTTATGCGCTTCCGTGCAGGGTCAAGCCTTTTCGACCTGACCGAAATCAAGTTCCACCGGCGTGGCCCGACCCAGGATCTGGACGGCCACACGCAACTTGCTCTTGTCGTAGTTCACTTCTTCGACGACACCGTTGAAGTCGTTGAACGGACCGTCGATGACCCGCACCACTTCTCCTGGCTCGAACAGAACCTTCGGCCGCGGCTTGTCCACACCTTCCTTGACGCGCTGGAGGATCGCGTCCGCCTCGCGGTCCGAAATCGGGGCAGGCCGGTCACTGGTACCGCCGATGAAGCCGAGAACCTTCGGGACTTCCTTCACCAGGTGCCAGGTCTCTTCGTCCAGATCCATCTGGACGAGCACGTAGCCGGGGAAGAACTTCCGCTCACTCCGGCGCTTCTGCCCCTCGCGCATCTCTACTACTTCCTCGGTCGGCACGAGGATCTCGCCGAACTTGTCGTTGAGCCCATAGCGGTTGATGCGCTCCTCGAGCGACTTCTTTACCTGGTGCTCGAAGTTCGAGTAAGCGTGGATGACGTACCAGCGGAGCGCCATTATCAAGCCCCCTGGCCTGTGAGGATTCTGGTCGCCCAGAGCAGGAACATGTCGAGCGCCCAGAAGAACACGCCCATGATGATTACGAAAATGATCACTGCCACCGTGGTCTGGAATGTCTCCGGTCGTGTCGGCCAGATGACTTTACGCAACTCCACCCTGGATGACTGTATAAAACGCCAGACTTCGCGACCGCGCTCGGTGGTCAGGAATACCGCGATGGCAAGAGCGAGCGACAGCACGACCCCCAGGGCCCGAAGCACCACCGAGGCCTCCGGGAACCAGTAATAGCCGACGATCCCGCCGACAAGCAGCGTTGCGGAGATAATCAGCTTTACCGCGTCCAACGCACCCGCATTGGAAGGCATTTCCGTTTTGGCGTTCATTTACTCTCTTGCTCAGACAGCACAGCGCCCCGCAGGGCGCTTATTACGAATCTGGCAGGCCAGGAGGGAATCGAACCCCCAACCTGCGGTTTTGGAGACCGCCGCTCTGCCAATTGAGCTACTGGCCTAATCTGTTTTCCCAAATGTCACGGACGCCAAACCCGGGCGGACGATACGCCCGCCCGGGTCTGGACAAACTCACTCGATGATTTTTGCGACGACGCCGGCGCCGACAGTACGACCGCCCTCGCGGATGGCAAAACGCAACCCGTCTTCC
>Ga0316191_10001716_pt1 | contig 15550 bp, 13 predicted proteins | sample Eddworburr2cm_MG_FD_204928 | JGI IMG/M metagenome (GOLD analysis project Ga0316191, IMG submission 204928) | Coastal sediment microbial communities from Maine, United States - Eddy worm burrow 2 cm | ecosystem: Environmental > Aquatic > Marine > Coastal > Sediment | place: USA: Maine...
TCGGCCATGCTGGCCAATGCGCCCAGGGGTGCAGCCGATCGATGTGGCTATACGCGGGAGTCGATCAACAACAACGAAAGCAAGGTTGAGCGTTTCGATCCGTCCCGCGACGACGCGCCCTGGACGCTGCTTTCCATGAATGGGCGGCCTCCCAGCGCGGAAGTGCTGGAGAGCTATGCCGACAAGGCTGAGGGCCGGCTCGACCGGCAGCACCCTCTGGAATTTGATCTGCTGAGTCGGGTTGAGCCGGATACCTGGGCGCTGGTGAGCGAAAGCGAGGACGAAGCGGTTTTCAGTTTCCGCCTGCGCCTGGACCCGGACGAGAACCTCGATGTGCGCCTTCTGGACAAGATAAGCTCGACGCTCACTCTGGATAAGCACAGCCTTCAGCCGAAGCGCGTGCTCGTCGAAAGCACGGGGGCGGCCTCTGTGGCGCCCATGGTTCGGATTACCCAGTACCGCCAGGAGTTCCTCTTCGTCTGGAATGATGCAGTGGACGCTGCAGCGCTGGCCGAGAAGGCTACCCGTCGTCGTGGCAAAGCGGCTTTCAAAAGCCTGAATCAGGACAAGCGGAGGGTCTACAGCAACTATGAGTGCGCGGTATACGCTCAAGAGTTGCCCGACGAGATGCCCATAGAGAACTGAGGCGTCTTGCCCCAGCGGGCCTTTGCACGGATCATCGGCGTCGTGAGCGATACAGCCCAGGCAGAAAAGCTGCCCCTTAGAGTCAAGCTGTCCTATGGCGCGCCGAGCTTTGCCGGGGCCGGCATGGCGATCCCCATCGCCATCCATCTGACCATCTTTTATTCCGACGTCATTCTGGTGCCCCTGGGCATCATCGCCATCGTGAAAGCGCTCGCCCGGGCTCTGGACGCGCTGACGGATCCCGTGATGGGGTGGATTACGGACAGCACTCGAACCCGCTGGGGGCGGCGGCGCCCCTGGATTGTGATCGGCGCGCCTCTGGCCGCGCTGTCGTTCTACCTGATGTTCTCGCCACCGGCAGAACTCAGCGGGATGAACGCCGCTGCCTGGTTCGCCACCACTTACGTCTGCTATTACATCTTTCATACCGTCTACATCATTCCTCACTACGGCCTCGGTCCGGAACTCACTCTGGACTACAACGAGCGCAGCCTGCTGTTCGGCATCCGGGAGGGGTTTGTGGTTCTGGGTACGCTGGTTGCGGCGGTGGCACCGCCGCTGTTCATTGCTTACACGGGCGGTGAGCGGGAAGGCTATTCGGGCTTTGCCGCGCTGCTCGCGGCGCTGCTCATACTGCTGTATGTCAATCTGGTGGTGCAGGTACGGGAGCGGGCCGACTTCGTTGGCCGCCCTCCCAACCCGCTGGTGCCCGGTCTGCGGCGGGTCATGCGCAACCGGGCGTTCCGGATTCTGCTGCTGGTGTATCTCACCAGTTCCATCAGCGGCGCGATACCCGGGCTCATGATGCCGTATTTCACCAAGTACGTGCTGCAGCCCGAGGATCCCAACCTCTGGCTGGCTGTTTATCTCGCCACCTATTTTGGCGCTGGTTTTCTGTTTCTGCCGATGTGGGTGTTTCTGGCCCGCCGATTCGAGAAGAAGCCCGTGTGGCTGGCCAGCTTCTTTCCCAGCATTACCGGCTCGCTGCTGCTTTTCACCATGGGTGAAGGAGATATCCTGCCGACGTTTCTGGTGCTGCTATGGGCGGGCTCTGCGTTCGGGGCCGGACTGTTTCTGGGTCCAGCCATGCAGGCAGACGTGATCGACTACGATGAGCTTTACACCGGAAGGCGGCGGGAAGCCCAATTCGGTGCTTTGTGGTCCATCATGACCAAGTTCATGGTCATCCCCAGCATGTCGATTCCTCTGGCCGTGCTTGCGACGGTTGGCTATGCCCCGAATGTGCCGCAGACCGAGGAGGTTCAGTTTGCGATACGGGCGATATTCGGGCTGACGCCGGCTACCACGGCTTTCCTGGCGTTTCTGATCGCGCTGCTGTATCCGATTTCCCGGCGGGTGCATCGGCAGATCTGGGAAGGCATCGAATGCCATAAGCGCGGCGAGTACGCGACGGACCCCATTACCGACCATCGTCTGCCGCCTATGCAGGATCGGAACATCGGCGAGGAGGAAGGCTGGTTTCTCGATCATTTCTCCATGGGGGAACTCAGGCTTGTGGCGTCCAGAGGCGCCGGCGCGTTGCGTCGCCGCATACTCCTGCTGCAGCTCGCCAGCATGTTCGTGCTTGTCTGGGCGCTGCTGGCGCTCGCCGGGGAAGTTAGCCTGGACCAGGATCCGGGTATTCTGGCGGTAATTCACGTGGTGATCGCCGGAATCGCCCTGGCAAGTCTTGTCTTTCATTTCCTCCGCTGGCGGGCGGCGGGAAGGCTCAACACCATGACCAGTGCGGACATCACCGCGCACCGGCAGATGAACCAGATGCTGATGGAGGGCGGTGCGTGAGCGTCTCGGGTCGGTCAACTTCAGAGGGCAGGCTCATTGCCCGGCAAGGCGAGGTCGGGCGCAAGTTCGTGGATCCTCGGGTCACGCTCGACGGCCAGCCCCGGGCCCGCGTGCAGCTGCAGAGTCTGCGGACCCTCTGGTTCAACACCGGCACTCTGTGCAATCTCAGCTGCGAAAACTGCTATATCGAGTCGAGCCCCGGCAACGACCGGCTGAGCTACCTGATCCGGCAGGATGTCGCCGGCTACCTGGAGGAAATCCGGGCGCTTTCGCTGCCTGTCGGAGAGATCGGCTTCACCGGCGGCGAGCCGTTCATGAACCCGGAGGTTGTGGCCATGCTGCGGGATTGCCTCGAGGCCGGACACCGCACGCTGGTTCTGACCAACGCCATGCGGCCGATGCTGCAGCATGGGGATGAGCTGCGGGAGCTGCGCGCCCGCCACGGAGAACGACTGACCATCCGCGTGTCCGTGGATCACTTCCGCCGGGATCTCCACCAGCACGAGCGGGGCCGGGGTTCGTGGCGGCCCATGCTGCGAGGTCTGAAGTGGCTTTCGGACCATGAATTCCGGGTGAACGTTGCCGGCCGCACGGGCTGGGGTGAAACTGAGGCAGCGCTGCGTCGTGGATATCGAGAGCTGTTCGAGGCGGAAAAGGTCCGCGTCGACGCCGACGATCCAGCGCAGCTGATTCTTTTCCCGGAGATGGACGAGAACGCCGACGTGCCGGAGATTACTACCGCCTGCTGGGGCATCCTCGACGTGAATCCTGACGATATGATGTGTGCCAGCTCGCGCATGGTGGTGAGACGTCGCGGCGCGGCAAAGCCGGCGGTGGTGGCCTGCACGCTGCTCCCGTATGACTCGCGATTCGAACTGGGTGCGACGCTGGCTGAAAGCCTTGGCGAAGTTATTCTCAATCATGGACACTGCGCGCGGTTCTGCGTGCTGGGAGGTGGCAGTTGCAGCGGCTGATCGCACTGATTCTGGTTCTGGGCCTAAACGCCTGCGGCGCCTCAGATGAAACTCCAGATGAAACCTCGGGTGAAACCTCGTCCAGCTCGGCGCCGATTCGGCTCGATGGTTCGCAGTGGGTGGTGACAGAGTATCGGACAGAGAGTGGCGACCTTACTGGCGTCATGAGGGGCTCTGAGCTCACCATGACGTTTGGTGCCGACGGAAGGGTGACCGGTTCGGCCGGATGCAACAGCTATTTCGCGTCCTATGCGCTGGAAGCCGACGGGGTTCGTTTCAGCTTGCCCGGTGCGACCCGTATGTTCTGCGGTGAGCCGGCAGGGCTCATGGACCAGGAGTTCCGCTTTCTCTCGCTGCTGGAAAAGGTCGCCGGCTTGCGTCTCGAGGGCGGAAACTTGCGCCTGGTGGAAGACGGCGGTCAGCCGGCTCTGGTTCTGACGCCGCTGGGGAACCTCTGAGCTTTCGAGCGTTAATCAGAGTTTCCCCAGGCTAGTTCGTTTTTGGATGCGCCTTCCCGGCGCGTTTCAATTCGACAATTTTCAATTGTTGTTCATAGGGTCTCGCAAATTCCGCGTTCGGGCTGGGGCCGACTGCGCCGCGCACCTTTACGTAGACGGGCGCGTAGGGTCGTGCCGCGAGGGTCCGGTAGGCGGCGGGCAAGTCTCCGCCGGTGCCGTCGACAACCCACCAGGCGGTCCCGGTGCAGCTTTTGTTGTCATCGCCCCCCTGCTCTTCGCACAGAGTGAATTCCCGGGTCTCGTGCCCGTAGACCAGATTCCCTCTATACGTTTTGACCTCGGAGAGCTGATTGTCGATGAGCAGCCAGGATCTCTCGGTGTGTTCGCTCGGACAGCATGCGGGGTCGCCGGGACCGTGGACGAGCATCGAGGCTCGGATGGTACCGTCTACCACGTTGAGAGAAGTCACCTGAATGCGATCGCCAAGAAGCGCCGTGGTGAAGTTGACGAAAGCGCTTCCGCGGGGGCGCAGCAGGGCCAGATAGATGAAGCTCCCGCTGCCTCCGGAGTTTTCGGCGAGCACGACAGCGTATTCGTCTATGCCGTCCGTATCGAGGTCGCCTTGAGTCACCAGTTCCTGCAGCAGGGTTACCCTGGGCCGCGATGATCCGCCGGCTACGAATGCGGGACCTGCATATCGGCCTCCCGTGAGGCTGATCGGGGTGTCGTAGATGCCCACGAACTGTGCCTGCAACAACCCCGCGGGAATGTTTCCGGCGTCGCCGGCCGTTTCGGCAGTCTCCGCCGTTCGGGGCGTGTGCGATGCGTCGTGATCTCCTGTGCGGAATGGGACGCAGCCGCCGGAAAACCCGCCCATAGTGATGAAAAGACCGGTGATTAGGGCACGTTGGAGGTCTGGGATGAGGCTTTTCATCAGAATTGCTTCCATGTATTCCGAGTGTCGCCGGCGCTTCCCCTCCCATATACATGGCAAGCAGCGCGCAGCGATGCTGTAATATCTATGTCTTCCAGGGAAGTGTGTGTTGTCCAGGTTATTCAGAATGTCAAAGTTGCTGCAGGTCGTTGAACGCGTGTGTCTGCTGGCGGGAGTGCTGGGCCTTGGATTGGTAGGCATTGTTTCTGTGGATGCGGCTCTTGGCAACTATCGGGCGGTTGCCGCGTTTCAGCAGGTGGCGGCAGAAAGCACGGGCGGTCCAGCGCGGCAGTCTGATTGGGATCTTGAAGATCCGGATCAGACACTGTGGTCTGAACGGGCCAAGAAAAAATATCTGCGGGCTCAGGCTGAAGCGGGCCTGCCCTTGGCGCTGCTGAAGATTCCCCGGCTGAGCCTCGAGGTTCCCGTATTCGAGGGTACCGATCGTCTTACGCTGAATCGGGGCGCGGGCGTTGTCGAAGGCACGGCGCTGCCGGCTGAGCCCGGGAACGTGGTGCTTTCTGCCCATCGGGACAGCTATTTTCGCGCGCTGAAAGACATTGCGGTTGGTGACGCCATAGAGCTGCAGACTCTGCAGGGCACGAGACACTTTGAGGTTGCGCAGACGTTCATAACCGACCCACTTGATGTCAGCGTGTTGGATCCCCTGGAGACATCCGCGCTCACTCTGATTACCTGTTATCCCTTCTACTTCGTAGGATTCGCCCCGGACAGATACATCGTTCGCGCGCTGCCCGCCGGCCGGACCGTTGAGGCGCGGACCGAGGGGGCCGAGGTCGCCGGTGCTCAGAGGTCCCAGGACAGGCCGGTTACAACGCTGTAGTCGTTTTTCGAGGAGTTCTCTCCGGGAGGGGCGCTGTCGTAGGTGTCCACGAAGCTCAGCTGCCAGTTCAGGTCGCCAATGATTTCCCAGCTCAGGGTGATGTTGAATGTCCCGCGTACGCGCCCCCACTCGGAAAGACCGGGTATCACCCGCAGGCCGGTTGTCAGGTCCAGCTCCGGGTCGTTGAAGCGGAACAACTCGTACTCTATGCCGGCGAAGGACTCGATGTTGTCCGCGTTGTCGTCGGAATCCGTGGTGTTTTCCCGGGTTACCAAGAGCCCGCCCTGCACGATGAGCCGCTGCGAATTGCTTTGAACCAGCCAGCGGCCGACACCCCAGCCCAGCGAGGTACGCAGATTGATACCCTGATCTTCGTTTCGATCCAAGCCGAAAAGGGCACCCGTCCGCCAGCGGTTGGCCAGCTTGCGGTAGTTCTCGATGGCCAGTTGGCTCTGGGAGCTGGAGTCGGAACCGTCGCTGTCCGTGCTGATGCTGCTGGCTGACAGGCTGGTCTCGTATTGACGCGTGACGTATTCGAGATCCAGCCCGAAATTGAGCTGTCGGTAGTTGTTGGTCTTGGTGGCGCTGATGCCGGCGTTCAAGCTGCCATCGAAGCGGGAGAAAAAGTCGTCCTCGATCGGGGTCATACGCACGATATCCAGAAGCCGGATGGTCATAACGTCCGCGGCGCGGCGCAGGGCCGCCTGGCCTTCGATTTCCGTATGCTCCAGTGACCCGTACAGCAGACGCCCGTTCTGCAGCTCCACTTCGAGCGTCTGCTGGCTGGTTACGCTGATGACTTTGTCCCATTCGACATAGATGGTGTCCGTGGCGGGCGTTTTGAAGTAGAGCTTGCCCCGCTCCATGTGCTTCAGCTCTCCGTCGAGGAAGTTTCTGCCGTCGAACGTCACGTCGTCCGCAGAGGCTTCGGTGACCGACAGGATGAGCGCCGCATGCAGGAAGGACGACCAGAGTTTCTTCACGTGAGGGGCCTCAATTCAGGAGCTGCAGATGATTTTCTGAGCAGAAAATTTTCCTGAAAGGGTATAGTCCCCGGCACGAAAGGATCAATAGGAACCGCATTTGAACAGCAACGAGCAGATCATTCGTGACTTTATTGCGGCCTGGTCGCGTCTCGATCCGGCTGAGCTGGCCGCGTTTTTCACGGACGACGGCTGCTACTTCAACGTTCCAACCCAGCCGGTCAAGGGTCGTGATAATGTCGAGAGTTTCATCCGGGGCTTCACGGCCAACTGGACAGAGACGCAATGGGACCTGCTGAACATCGCGGCGGCGGGAGACCTGGTCTACACGGAAAGGCTCGACAGAACCAAAACCACACAGGGCGACGTGGATCTACCCTGCTGTGGCATCTTCGAGATGGAGAACGGCAAGATCAAGGAATGGCGCGACTATTTTGACCTCAATACTTTCATGCAGGCCATGAAGGGCTGATTGCGTCTGGCATGCTTGCTGCCGTTCTGGATATTAGAAGCTGGCTGGAAGAGGACCGGCACACGCCCTTTGCGGAGCGGCTGCACAGGGACCGGAAAATAGGCCGAACGCTGAATGGCCGGTCCGCCGTTGAGCAGGTGTTGGGTTGGTGGCGTCAGGTTTTGCCGACGACTGCCCAGGTGTCCACTGCAAACGCGTCGGGTACGAAGGTTGAGCACGCGTGCACGGTGAGCGCTGCTGTTTTGCTGCTGCTCGGCTTTCTTGGTGGCGTTGCCGTCAGCGGTGCGGCTTTTGCCTACCAGGGTCAGTACCCGGTCAACCTATTCACGCTGCTCGGTGTCCTGGTGGGTCTGCCGCTGCTGTTTCTGTTTGCGACCCTGCTGATGTTGCTCTGGCCGCTCCACGGGGCAGGCGGGCTGCGATCTGCTCTGGCAGGTCTCAATCTCGGTCGCTGGGTCGGCTCCTGGCTCGATCGTGCTCTGCAGGTGGACCTGTTTGCCACGTTTCAGCCCTCGGGCGCGCAAAGCGGGTTCGCCCGCTGGCAGCTGCTGGTGTTTTCTCAATGGCTGGCAATCGGTTTCTTCCTGGGTGCCCTGGTGCTGGGATTTCTGCTGGTAGCCTTTACCGATCTGGCCTTCGGCTGGAGCACCACGCTGGATCTCAAAGCAGAGCGAGTGTTCGACTGGGTTCGCGTGGCTGCCATGCCCTGGGCCGCCTGGCTGCCGTCTGCGACCCCGGACCTGGCGCTGGTGGAAACGTCCCGCTATTTCAGGCTGGAACAGGGCGGGATGCCGCTGTCCCGGGCATCAGTGCTGGGCACCTGGTGGCCGTTCATTCTGGCCACGGTGGCCTTCTACGGCCTGCTTCCCCGGCTGCTGTTGATGGCGTTCTGCTACTGGCGGCTGCGCCATGCGGTGCGTCGGATGCTGCTGGACGATTCGGAAGTTACCGCGCTGCTGGATCGTCTGAACTCGCCTATGGTATCTCTGGAAGGCTCGGCGGAAGAGGGCGAACTGGAAACACCGGTAGCACCGCTGCCGGCCATGCCTTCGGCACGTGATTATGCGGGTGGGGCTACGGATGGTGATGCCGTGATCGTCGTCTGGAACGGGGCGGTATCGGAAGAAACCGCCGTTGCCTGGGCCCGCCGCGTGCTGGGCGCATCAGCGCACACCAGCCTTTCCTTGAGCGTGCTGCAGGACGAGTCGGAACAGCGTGGTCTGCTCGAAAGCTGCCGGGCTTCGGCGTCGAGAATTCTGCTGTTCACCAAAGGCTGGGAGCCGCCGCTGCTGGAGTTCATGGATTTCCTCGGCCTGCTGCGCGAGCACTTCGGCAGCGACTGCTCTCTTACCATCCTGCCCCTAAATCTGCAGAAGACGGGGGTAGATCCTGATGACCGCCAGGTCTGGAGTCAGGCACTCGGCCGGCTGCGGGACCCACGACTTTACGTGATGGAGGCGGTGTCGTGATTCCCACCTTCGCCGTGGTAGGACACCCCAACAAGGGTAAAAGCAGCATCGTGGCCACGCTGGCAGAGGACGAGCGCATTCTCATCGGCCCTACGCCGGGGACCACTCGCAGCGCTCACCGCCATACCTTCAGCATCGACGACCAGCCCCGGTACGTGCTGGTGGATACCCCTGGATTTCAGCGCCCGCGGGCGGTGCTGGACTGGCTGGAGGCGCGTGCGGGCAGTGCCAGCGAGCGTCCGCAGCTGGTCGCCCGTTTCGTCGAAGAGCACGCCGACGATCCGCGGTTTCACGACGAATGCGAGCTGCTTCGGCCGATCATAGAAGGCGCCGGCATTCTTTACGTAGTGGATGGCTCCAAGCCTTACGGCCCCGAATACGAACTCGAAATGCAGGTTCTGCGCTGGACCGGTCGGCCGCGAATGGCGCTCATCAATCTGATTGGCAGCGGCGACTATGTCGAAGCCTGGCGCCAGGCGCTGGACCAGTACTTCTCCATCGTGCGGGTGTTCAACGCGGTGCAGGCGGATTTTTCCAGGCGGCTGGCGCTGCTGCGCGCCTTTGCCGAGCTCGATGAAAACTGGCGGAGCGCCCTGGATAGCGCTGTAGAGGCACTCACCGCCGAACGCCGCCGGCGTCTGGAGCGCAGCGCCGCGGAAATCGCCGATTGCCTGGTGGCCTGCCTGACGCTGACGGAAAGATCGGCCCTGGGAGAAGGTGGCGCACAGCAGCCGATGGAAGAGACGTTGACGCGGCGGCTTCAGGATCGCATCCGGCGTCGCGAGCAGGATGCGAGGGATCGGGTACAGAGCCTCTACCGTCATCAGGCGCTTGCGCGTGAGGAAAGCGCCTCGGATCTGCTTGCGACCGATATCTTCACCCGGGAAGGCTGGGAGCTGTTCGGGCTGTCGCGCACTCAGCTGCTGGTGTCGGGCGCGCTCTCGGGTGCGGTAGCCGGGGGTGGGGTCGACGTGCTCCTTGGCGGTGCGTCACTGCTTCTCGGTGCTGGCATCGGCGCGCTGGTCGGTGGGGCTGGCGCCTGGTTCGGCAGCGACGAGTTGGCCAAGGTGAAAGTGCTGGGCCAGCGGCTGGGCGGCAGTGTCCTGCAGGTGGGGCCGGTCAAGGCGCCCAACTTTCCCTGGGTGCTGCTGGGCCGGGCGGTGGCGCATCACGGGTTGGTGGCCGAGCAGAATCATGCCCGTCGCGAGGCCATTTCCCTGGCGCTGTCAGAAACGCAGAATTTCATGGGCACGCTGCCGGACCGGCTGCGTCGTGAGCTGGCAGACTTGTTCCGCAAACTCTCGACCGATGATGCTGATGGTGGGATTCAGCGAGCGCTGGCGATGCTGATCGCCGAAGCGCTGGCGCTGGAAAACGATAAGACCCCGGCTGCGGATTAGTCGCTGCCGGCTGCACCGACCTTGGCTCTCGTCGCGGGCGGATGCACAGCTCCGGCGAAGGTGGCATAGTCGTCAAATCAAGCTGGGGGATGTGATGACGGACAGCAAGGCCGAAAAGCTGAACCTCGGGGACACCTTTCCCGAACTCGAACTCAATCTCGCCGGTGGTGGGTCGCTGACGCTGCCCGCGGAGCCGGGTTCGCGATACACGGTCGTGCTTTTCTATCGCGGGCACTGGTGACCCTACTGCCGCCGTCTGTTAGCCGGCTACGAAAAACTGCGCAGCGATTTCGACGAGGTGGGTGCCGCCATCGTCGCGGGTACCGTTGACGCTGAAGACAAGACCCTGGAAATTGCCGCAGATCTCGGCTTTCCAGTCGCTTACGGCATGACCCGCGCCGACGGTGACCGCATAGGCGCGTTCTGGGAGGAGCGCCGTGATCACATCCAGCCCAGCGAGTTCATTCTGCGTCAGGGCGGACGGGTGATCTCCTCGACCTATTCCAGCTCCCCGGTTGGCAGGATGGATCCGGCGGAAACGTTGTCACTGCTGCGGTTTCTGGAGGACGCGCGCAGGCGCAAGGAAAGCCAGAGCGGCTAGGGCGCTGGTGCACGGTTGACTCTGTGCAAGTAGAATCTTCTCTTCATCTGGTCTGACCAGTGGGGTTGAGGAAAGCAGGGTGCCCTGGGTATTCATCATCCTGGCTGTATCGCTGACAGCGATCGCAGCAGCAGACGAATTGCTGGTCAAGACCGGGCCCGGCGAAGCGTGGCAGTTGATTCGTATCGATCCGGAAAGCACGCCGATAATCATTGACGGCCATCTTGATGAGCCCGTTTGGCAGACCATCGCAGCGCAGAACGGGTTCCGCGTTCTCATACCCGACACACTCCAGAAACCGGCCCATGAAACCTACCTGCGCCTCGCCTATGACGACAGGGGTCTGTATGTCGCCGCGGACATGCGGCAACCCACGGAAACCCTCATTCCACGGCTTTCGGGTCGGGATATCTACATGACCAGCCGGGACGGCATGGGCATCACTCTGGATACGTCGGGAGAAGGCCGCTACGGATTCTGGTTCAGCGTGAATCTCGGTGATTCCGTTTCCGACGGCACAGTGCTGCCGGAACGAAACTACTCACGCGACTGGGATGGACCCTGGCGGGGTCGAAGCCAGGAAACCGGCGATGGCTGGACCGCCGAGCTATTTATTCCATGGAGCGCCGTTTCCATGCCGGCAGCCGGCAAGCTGAGGCATATGGGTGTGTACGTCTCGCGAACCGTCGCCTACAAGGAAGAGCGCTGGGGGTGGCCCGCGCTGCCGGAGACACAGCCCAAATTCATGTCGTCTCTTCAGCATTTCGAGATGAGCGAAGTAGCGCCTCGCCAGCAGTACAACATCTACCCCTACGCGTCGGTGGGACAGGACTGGATGGAGAAAGAAGTGCGTTCGAAGGTAGGTGCGGATCTGTTCTGGCGCCCGTCCAGCAACTTTCAGCTTCTGGCAACGGTCAACCCCGATTTCGGCAATGTGGAGTCAGACGACGTGGTAGTCAATCTGTCCGCTACGGAAACGTTCTTTCCGGAGAAACGGCTGTTCTTTCTGGAAGGCCAGGAGGTCTTCATTGCAACGCCCAGGGCGGATACCCGGAACCGCGGTGTGGGCAACAGCGGCGCCCCCTATACCATGTTGAACACCCGGCGTATTGGCGGTCAGCCCCGGGAACCCCTGGTCGATTCGGGGCTGGAGATTCTCGAGAGAGATCTGGTTCAGCCGACGGAGCTCTATGGGGCAGCCAAAACCACCGGGCAGCTGGGAAACCTCCGCTACGGCGTGCTCGGCGCTTTCGAGAAAGATGCGAAGTTCTCTGTCATAGACGACGGACAGACCTCGCGTATCCAGCAGAACGGCAACAACTACGGCGTCGCCCGGTTGCTTTACGAAAACAATCAGGGTGGAGGCTATCGAGCGCTGGGCTTCCTTTCCACAGCCGCGCTGAACCCGGAACGCGATGCATACGCTACCGGCGTGGACTGGCACTTCTTCACGGCCAGTGGAAAGCTGAAAATCGACGGCCAGGTTATGACCTCGGAAATAGACGACAACATTTCGGATCTCGAAGACGTTGGGCGGGGGTACGGCGGGTTTGTGGATTTCGAGTACACCTACCGGCAGGGCGTGGTGCAAAGGGTGGGGCTCGAATACTTTGACGAGCAGTTCGACATCAATGATCTCGGCTTTCTGGCCCGCAACGATGAGTACCGGATTCGCAGCTCTCTCAGCGTAACGAAATCAGGCCTTTCCTGGGCTCGAGACAATCAGTTCGACGTCAGAGGCTTTCTGCAGAACAATGTCTCCCACGACCTCTTCACCGGAGGCGGCATATTCCTTTCGGATAGGGCGACCTTTGACGACCTCACGTCGGTTACCGTGCGGCTCAATCATTTTTTCCCGATCTACGACGACCTGAACAGCTTCGACAACGGGACCTTCCGGATAGAAGAGCGCACGGAGTTCCGGTTCAACTGGCAGTCGGACGCCACCAGAAAGTTCAGCTTCGGGTTTGGCGGCGGCGTTAAGGAAGAAGATCTCGGCGGTGACACCTACATCGGCGAGGTGAAGTTCAACTGGCGCCCCGATGACCGCTTCAATCTCACCCTGGGCGTTGTCTATCAGAACCGTGACGACTGGCTGCTGCACATCGACAACGAAGACGGCATCAACAACGACAGGCTCATGGTCACCTATGACGCCGAGCAGTGGCAGCCGAAGCTTTCCATCGATTACTTCCTGAGCGCTCGACAGCAGTTTCGGGTGTCCATGCAGTGGGTGGGTATCAAGGCCAGGGAGGACAGCTTCTATCAGATTCCTCAGCGAGCCGGAAATCTTATTCCCATCGATAAGCCGACGGGGCCCGGTGCCAGGCAGAGCTATGATTTCTCTGTCTCCCAGTACAGCTTTCAGGCTCGATACCGATGGGAGATCGCGCCCTTGTCCGATCTGTTCGTGGTTTATTCGAGGCAGGCCGATCTGGGCGCTGCGCTTGGCGACGACGGCTTCTCCGACGTGTTTCGAAATTCCTGGAAAGAACCGCTCACCAATTTCCTGATATTCAAGGTCCGTTACCGGCTGGGCTCTTAGCCAGGGGGATGCCGCGCATGAGTCGGGTTGCCAACCCGAGACGCATTGGCGCGACAGAAAAGCTGCTGACCCTGCCTCTATACTGGCGACGGAAGCTGAAACGGGTGGCGAGAAACTGCGGATGCCGGCAGAACAATCGGATCAGGACGGGCAACTGCAGATTGCCCGCGACAGACGGCTGGCTCGGCGCGTGCTCAGAGGCGACCAGCGGGCCATCAAGGCTTTCTGCGATGAATATCTGCCAAAACTCTATCGATTCGCCCGGTCTCGACTGCCCACCGATCAGGATGCCGATGACGTGGTGCAGGTTGTGCTCACCAACGCTGCGCGGCGGATGGAAACGTACCGGGGCGAAGCGCCCTTGCTGGGGTGGCTCTATCAGATCTGCCGGCGCGAAATATCCAAGCATCTGGGTGCGGCGGCGCGACATGGCACCGTGGTTAGTTTTCAGCAGGACGCAGCGACCGAGAGTGCGGTGGCGTTCGCCACGGCGCCTGCGGCAGACGAACCCGAGGCGGTGTCCGGAACAGACCAGTTCGCGGCGCAGGTGCACGCCGCGCTGGATCAGCTTCCGGAAAACTACGCGCGCGCCCTGGAGATGAAGTACGTGGACGGTTACAGCTCGAAAGAGATCGCGCAGAGCATGAAATTGGCGGATGCCGCGGTGCAGTCATTGCTGGCTCGCGGCAGGCGCGCCTTCCGGCAGCTTTACGATGCGGCGGACTTTGGTCTGGAAACAAAGGATGGAGACGGGAAAGAGGCGCCGAGGAGGTACAGATGATCGATCGGGAGACTCCGCGTGATCGGGTTTCGGATGTCGAGGAAGAACGGCGACTGGCGGGAATCCTTTCGCAAGCCGGCAGCCGAACGGCGCCCTCAGAGGCGCAGCTTGAGCGGTGGGCCGGGCACTTCCGCGCCACCCTCGCGGACGCTCGCGCAGAGAAGCGGCGCCGCTGGCAGATTCGCGCGGCGGGAATAGCAGCGTCCGTTTCTGCAGTGGCGGTTGTGCTGTTCATGATGCAGGCGCCAGATTTGCCGGTTGCCGCTGGCATTGCGGATGTTTATTTGGTCTTTGGTGGAAACACTGTAGATGGCGCGCAGGGAACGCAGCGCAGCCTGGTGTCCGGTGAGCGGCTTAACGTCGGAGACCGGCTGCGTACCGGGCTGCGGGGCGGCCTGGGGATGAAATACCGGGGTGCGGATGTCCGGATCGGCGGGGACACGGAGGTGATTGTGTACACCACCCGGCTGGAACTGGTCAGCGGCGTCGTCTATGTCGACACCGGCGGGTCGCGGTCTGCGCAGACCGACGTCGTAGTGGTCACGCGGCTGGGCTTGGTGACTCATCTTGGAACGCAGTACGTGGTTCAGCTCGATTCAGACCGGCTCGTTAGCGCCGTACGGGAGGGCCAGATCATCTTCCGCTCGGAACAGGAGAAACGACAGCTGTCTGCAGATGCTTCAACTGCAGGGGAAATACGGGTTGCCGAAGACGGCAGCGTTACCGAGAGCCGTAAGCCTCGCAGCGGCGAGCAATGGGACTGGGTGGTGGAGATTTCTCCGGGAATTTCGCTGACTGGACGTTCACCGGACGAAGTGCTGACCTGGGCTGCCAGGGAGTCTGGCCGGACGCTGAAGTATGCGGACGAAAAGACAGCTGCCGTTGCCCGAGAAGGGCGATTGGCGGGCACCGATGCGAAGATTTCCAGTCCCGAGGTTCTGAGCGCAGTGGAAGCTTCCACGCGATTGCGTTTTCTGCCTGCCGATTCAGGAACCCTGCTGGTAGGTCTGAGGGATCTCTGATCTCCCCGGGCTCCCGGGCTCAGAAGGTAATCAGAATTCCCGCCGAAGGTATCAGCGGCAACAGCAGATCGGAAGTCGATTCGAAGACGAACACGCCGTCTTCCTCGGTCGCGTCCCAGTCCACACCGGCAACATTGTTTCGATCGAGCACATTGGTGACATCGGCGAACAGCGTGACGGCCGCGCGGGGGAACTGCCAGGTTCTGCTGGCGCTGAGGTCGATGGAAAAATACTCCCGCAGTTCGGTATTGCCGATGATGTCTTCCACAGACAGGCTATCTCCCTCCGGTACCTCTGCCGGAGGCTTACCGCCGTGCCATCCGGAATGCCAGGTCACCGCCGCGGCTAGGCTGAAGGTCTCCCGTTGCCAGGCAAGCATGGTCACCACCGTGTTGCGCTGGGACCAGCGCCGGGTAATCCAGTCATCGCTGAATCTGTCCTTCGCGTTCATGTATCCGTAGCGCACCACCGCCGAAAGGCCATCGGTCAGCTGCTTGCGGATCTCCACGTCCACCCCTCGCGCCCTCGCCCGGTTCGGATTCAGCGCGACCCGGTCTGCTTCCAGCTCGGGGATCATGACGAAAGGATTGAACATGTTTTCATAACGCAGCTTTGTCTG
>Ga0316191_10001717_pt1 | contig 15544 bp, 11 predicted proteins | sample Eddworburr2cm_MG_FD_204928 | JGI IMG/M metagenome (GOLD analysis project Ga0316191, IMG submission 204928) | Coastal sediment microbial communities from Maine, United States - Eddy worm burrow 2 cm | ecosystem: Environmental > Aquatic > Marine > Coastal > Sediment | place: USA: Maine...
GGGTGGGCAACCCCATGTTGCTGCACAAGGGCAAGGCCAAAATGGCCTTGGGCTTTCCGGTGGAGACCGGTCAGGCCATCAAGGGCCAGCCTCCTTACGAGGAGAAGATGCCGGGGATCAGGATGCTGGTGGGCAACCTGGACACCTACTGGTATCTGTTTTCGGTGCGCGAGGCGGTTGCGATCAAGAGTTTTGCCGAGCTGAAGGCCAAGAAGTTCCCCCTGCGCCTGGTGACGCTGCCCAAGGGCAGCAGCGGCGAGTGGCATACCAGGACGGTTCTCGGCGCCAACGGCGTGACCTATGACGACATCAAGTCTTGGGGCGGAAAGGTGACCCACGTCTCTTTTGGGACCGCGGTCGAGATGATGAAGGACGGCCAGGCGGACGCTTTCGCCCACGTGTCCACCCCGGGGCACCCCGCTTGGACCCGCCTGACGACCACGGCCAAAATTCGTTTTTTACCCATTGATAGTCAAGTAGGCGAAACCCTGATCAAGCAGTACGGCTTCCGCATGAGCAGCCTACCCAAGGGGGCCTTCAGCGGCGTAGATGCGCCGGTGCCGGTTTTGGGCTTTGCCACCTGTCTTATCGCTACGGATAAAATGTCCAACGACACTGCCTACAAAATCACCAAGGCCATCTGCTCCAACCGGGAGGAATTGATAGCCACCTACAAGGGGGCCAAGGTCTTTGACCCCAAAATGGCGGCCAACGTTGCCCTGCCTTTGCATCCTGGGGCCAAAAAGTACTACCAGGAAGCCGGTTATTTGAAGTAGTTCAACATTTAGTTAAAACAGCACCTCGGGAGCTAGGCCCCGAGGTGCTGAATAGATTATACAGGTGCCGAAGATATGGCCAATAGCAAAAGACATCTAATTACGATTATAGCAATCAGCTGGTCTCTTGTGCAATTATACACTGCCATAAGTTTTGATCTGGATATCCTTCAACTTGAAGTTATACATATATCTTCTGCTCTGATGTTGACGTTTCTTTTAAAAAAAGGGCCAGCCATTATCAATAAATGGGATTTGGGCGACTATTTTCTGACGCTGCTATCATTTGCCGTAGGGCTTTATTTTTTCATGAGCTACGCTAGAATCGTAGAACGGATAAGATTTGTTTCCGACGTATTGCCAACAGACGTTATCGCCTGCATAATTCTCATTGCCCTGATCCTTGAGGCAGGGCGTAGGCTCATGGGATGGGGGTTGTCTATTTTGGGGCTGCTGGCGATCCTGTATTGCTTTTTCGGATATCTGCTGCCCGGTGCCCTGGGCCACGCTTCCGTAACTCGAGATAGTTTCACCGAATTCATGGTCCTGACCCAGGAAGGGGTGTTCGGCATTCCAATGAGGGTCTCCACTATCTATGTGTTCCTCTTCGTGTTGCTCGGGGCCTTTTTGAAACATGGCCGTTTGGGCGAATTCTACAACGATTTGGCGGTATCCGTCGCCGGTGGGTTGAGGGGCGGGCCGGGCAAGGTAGCAGTGATCAGCAGCAGCCTGCTTGGGACCATTAGCGGCAGTGCGGTGGCCAATGTTGCCACATCAGGGGCCTTCACTATCCCCATGATGAAGCGGGCGGGGTACACGTCCACTTCGGCCGCGGCCATTGAGGCGCTTGCTTCCACTGGAAGTCAGATCGTTCCCCCCATCATGGGCGCCGCCGCCTTCATAATGGCGGAACTAACCCAGATTCCCTATTGGTCAATTGCGCTGATAGCAATCATACCTTCTGTTTTGTACTACATCGTTGTCTATTCGGTGGTGCACTTCGAGGCCGTCAAGCTCAATTTGGGGGTCGCGACTGAAGAAAGAAAGCCTCTGCTGTCACTTATCATCGCCAAGGGTTACATGTTCATCCCCATTATCGTTATCATCTACTATCTGGCTACCGGCCACTCCATTACCCTCTCGGCCACAATGGCCATTTTGAGCGCCTTTGTGGTCTCGGCCATTCCACTGATCGCCACCGGCAAATGGAAAGGCCTCATCATTTTCGCAAGGGCCTTGGAGGACGGGGCCAAAAGCTGCGTGGTCGTAGCCGTGCCCTGCGCCATCGCCGGCATCATCGTGGGCACGCTTACCCTGACCTCCCTGGGGCTGAAGTTCAGCGACATCATTCTGACTTTCGCCGGCAACAATGTGCTGATACTGCTGGTGATAACCTCCTTGATCTGCCTGGTGCTGGGTATGGGCATGCCCACCAGCGCCGCCTACATTACAGTGGCCATCCTGGCCATTCCAGCCCTTATAAAGGGAGGGGTTCCCACCGTCACCGCCCACTTTTTCGGGTTCTTTTTCGCCAACCTTTCCATGATCACCCCTCCTGTTGCTCTGGCCGGTTATGCCGGTGCCGGCATAGCCGGGGCCAACGCCTCCAAAGTGGGGATGAGGGCCTGTGGCATGGGATTGACGCTTTACGCTATTCCATTTTTGCTCACCACCTATCCCGCCCTGATGCTCGAGGGACACTGGGCTGAAATCGGATTTACAGTCATCAAGGCGGGGGTCATTGCGGTGTCCTTGTCCGCCAGTTTTATGGGGACGTTTGGTCACCGCCTGAATTTTTATCAACGGGTGTTGTTCTTTGCGGCTGCTGTCGTGATGTGGGCAAGCCTGAACTCGATTATTGTCAATCTGATCGGGGTTGCGGTACTGGCGGCGGCCCTGTGGGCCGCATACAAATTCCGTCTGCCGGAAGCTCTCGAAGCCCAGCCGGAACTGAAAACATAAGATCGTTTATACATCCCATACCAACGACCTAAGCAAAAAAAATAGGAGGAATACATGGCTAAGGATTTAAGGACGTACCTTGAATATCTCGAAAAGGAAAAACCAGAGACGGTCCTGCGGGTAAAAAAGCCCATGAAGGTTGCCTTCGAAATATCGGCCCTGCAGCGGAAACTCGACGCGCTTAAAAAATACCCCGTAATGATCATTGAACGGCCCATCCTGGACAATGGCGAGGAAAGCGCTTTTCCCGTGGTTACCAATCTCACCGCCAGCCGGGAGTTGTGTGCGGAGGCCATGGGCCTGGACCACCGCCGGATTGCCATGGATTACAGCGCGCGAGTGGCGAATCGCATAGACCCGGTCACGGTGAGCAAAGAAGATGCTCCGGTAAAACAGGTGATCGAGCATGGCGCAGAGGTGAACCTTTTAAAATTTCCCATCCTCACCCACAACTACATGGATCCCGGACCCTACATCGGCACCGGCTTTGTTTGCAACTACGATCCCGAAAGCCGTATAGACAACTGCAGTTTGCAGCGGATATGGGTCAAGAGCCCCCGCCGCACCGGTTACTGGCCGGCGGTGACCTCCCACAGCATGCTAAACATCCGGAAGTGGTGGGGCAAGGGTGAGGATATGCCCGTGGCTATCTGGATCGGCCATCACCCGGCCGGCATATCCGGCGCCCAGAGCAGGCTTGCTTATCCTGACAGCCACTACCCGGCCATGGGTGGTGCCATGGATGAGCCCGTCAAGCTGGTTGCGTCCGAGACCTTTGGGGAAGATATTATGGTGCCGGCGGATGCGGAGATCGTGATCGAAGGCCGGGTGCCCAAGAATGTTTTCGAGGCTGAGGGACCCTTTGGTGAGTACCCCGGATACATTGGACCCCAACGGCCCAGTCCGGTGATCGAGGTGGAATGCGTCAGCTACCGCCAGGATGCCATCTACCACGGCATCGGGGTTGGGCTGGCAGATCACCTTGTCATGCTGGGAAACTTCCCCCTGGAAGCTCGCATTTACGGCATCGTCAAGAGCGTAATCCCTGAGCTCATGAATGTTTTCGTCCCCATCTCAGGCCGGCGCAACCACGCCTATCTCCAGGTGAAAAAGACCCGGCCGGGTATTGGCAAAGACGCTATTATGGCTGCCCTGCCTTGTGACTCCCGGTTGAAGCATATTTTTGTGGTCGACGAGGATATGGACCTTTTCAATGAGAACGATATAATGTGGTCCGTGGCCTATCGCAGCCAGTGGGATCGCGACATTGTCACCGTGAAGGGCTCGGCGGTTTTTCCGCTGGACCCGAGCGTGCCCTCGCCCGGCAACATCGGTACCAGGGGCGGTATCGACGCGACCGCGCCGCCGCCAATTGATCTGGGGCTGCCGCGTTTTTACCAGATGATCAACAAGACCCCTGATGATGTCGCCGAAGCCATAAAAATAGAGGATTTTGTGGACGAAGACCTGCTAAAAAACTACCCGACGTCCTCCTAGTTGGGTGCCAAAAGGAGAGCTGTTATGGAAAATATTGAAAAGGTCGGCAATCCTAAAGATGTTTGGGTGACCTGCCCGAGTTGTAAAGAGCTTTACTATATAGATCGTTCCTTTTATGAGCCTCAGTTCAATCACCTGAAGCTTCACTGTCCCTTTTGCCATTTAGATTTTCCCAAAGAGGAATCTCCTAGAATCTGGGGCCTTTAGAACAAATCCGGCGAGGTGCTCAGAAGCTGCGGCTATCCCGAGCTGGAGCAGATCAGGGCCCTCAAGGAGCGCAATGAACTTATTGCGAAACCCTAGAAGGGTTATAGCGGTTGTCAAAAAAACGTTCCGTTATTCGAACGTTTTTTTGCTACAACCACTTATACCAGCCTTCCGTCTTTCGGAACTTATTTTTGAAAAGCGTTATAACCAGCTTTACAAGCTATCTTGGAGGGACCAATATGGCTGCGCCTCTTGAGCAAATGCAGCAGGACATGGCCGCTGAGGACATCGATGCGGCGTTTCTACTTAAGCCGCACAACGTTTTTTATTTTGGGGGATACGCCTCCGTCTGCTCCGGGGTGGTTCTTTTCCCGGATCAGGAGCCGGTGTATTGCACCTTGTGGCTGGACCTGCCCGAGGCCAAACAGGCTTGCACCATTTCAACAATAACCACCTACGTCTATCCCAAGGAGTCGCTCACCGGGCGCATGATCCAGATAGCAGCCAAGAAAAAAACGGGTATCCGCCGTATTGGAGTGGAAAAAGACTTCATGCAGATCCGGCATCTTGAGCTGCTGCAAAGCCACTTTCCCCAGGCCGAATTCGTACACGTCAGCCCCATGGTGGACCGTTTGCGGGCCATCAAAAGCGACGAGGAGGTGGCCAAGATGCGCCGTGCGGCGGCCATCGCCGACCAGGCCATTGCTGCGGCCCTGGCCGCAGTGCGCCCCGGAGTCAGTGAACTGGAGGTGGCGGCCGAGGCCGAGTACGTTATGAGCAAGGCCGGCTCCCTGCGACCCGCTTTCAGTACCTTCGTGGCCTCCGGTGAGCGAACCCTGCTGGCCCATCCCATCGCCTCGCCCAAGCTGATAGCGCCCGGCGAACCGGTGGTGATCGATCTTGGGGCCATCTGGGAGGGTTACTCCTCCGACATCTGCCGCACCACCTTTGCCGGCGAACCCAGTCGGGCCCAGGCGGACTACCTGCGCCTGGTGGTCAAGGCCCAGGGGGCCTGCGCCGCGGCGGTCAAGGCCGGCGCCCTGGCCGGTGAGCCCTGGGAAGCCGCCCACCAGATTTTCAGCGACTACGGCGTGGGCCGCTACCTGCCCGACGACATCGGCTACGGTGTGGGGCTGAGGCAGTCGGAGTTTTACCCGATTCTGGAAAAGGGCAGTACAACGGTGCTCAAACAAAACATGGTGGTGGCGCTGATGCAAACCACCGCCTTTTCCAAGGAGATCGGCGGCCTCAGGGTGGAGGACACTTTTCTGGTGACCAAGCAGGGCTCGGAGCGGCTTACCAGCCACCAGCAGGAGTTGTATCAATGAGCCCACGGCACTTTGGCAAGCGGCCGAGGTCAAGGGTGTCGGCGCTCTCCGTCCGCTATTCCTTGCTTATACGGTCTGCGGCAGGCGCCTGAAGAACAAGGCATCGCCGCAGCCGCCATGATTCACCCCCGTTGGAAGAATTTCGTCCGATGAGCCCGTGCTCAAAAGGAACCCAATTTATTGAGACGAAACATCACACCGTTTCGCGGTTACTATCGCAGAGTCCTGATCGGCTCAGCCCTGGGCGTCAAGATGGTAATCAGCATTTATCAATATTCCTGGTTTATTTTTGCCTTCAGGCTAAATCTTGAGCAGGGCTGGTCCCCGGCGCAACTGGGCCTGATTTATACAGTTTTGCTGTTCGCTGTCACCCTGGTTCAGCCCTTCTCCGGAATGATCGCCGACGCCCATGGCCCTCGAAAAATTTCCCTACTCTCGGCATGTCTAGTAGGGGGCGGCATATTGCTGGGCTCCTATGTCTCTTCCCCGCTGGTGTTTTGCCTTTGTTACGGCCTGGGCGGGCTTGGGGTTGGGGCCTTAAACGGCATTTCAACCGCAGCAGCACTGAAATGGTTTCCAGACAAAAGAGGCTTATCGATCGGCCTGGTTGAGTTCGGCTTCGGGGGCGGGACCATGTTTTTCAACTATTTTCTCCAATCAGCCCTGGACATGTACGGGTGGCGGGACACCTTTTTCTATATGGCCTTTTTCATGTGGGCGGTGTTGGTTCCCTTGACCATGATTTACACCTATCCTCCGGCGGATTGGGAACAGAAGTTCGGTCAGGCGGGCAGGCCAATAAAGCGGAACGCTGCCGATTTTCGGCCGATCCAAATGGTAGCCACCAACCAGTGGCTGATCATCTACCTGGGATTTATCCTGATCGTCTCGGTTGTCCTGATGTTCGCCTCTCACTTGAAGATGATCGCCCAGGAGTTCCACATCTCCGGCCCCCTGTTCAGTCTCGTCCTGGTGGCTTTCCCCATAGGAAACGGGTTGAGCCGTATTGTGGCAGGGTTGGTCTCCGACGTCCTCGGCCGGGAGAGGACCATGGCCCTGTTTTTCAGCCTGCTTGGCTGCTGCATGCTGGCGCTGGGCCTGTTCGGCGCCACACCCTGGCCCTGGCTGTTCCTGGTGTTTGTTTTCCTGGCCGGGCTCTTAGGAGGGGCCCCTTTCGTGCTCTACGCCGTCACGCTGGGGGATTACTTCGGTAGCAGGCACTTCACCGCCAACTGGGGCCTGACCGTAACCGGCAAGGCTTGGGCGGGCCTGATCGCTGGCTGGTTCAGCGGATTTTTAGTGACCCAATTCGGAACCTATAATGCCCCCTTGCTGACTTTGGCGGCTTGCTGCTTTGGTGCCGCCCTGGTGTCCAACCCCTGGTCGTTGCGGCCGCCGGGTGGCCCAATCCGGAGGGAACCACTGCCCTCAAGCCAGAAAGACGAAAAATGAAGATAGGCTTCGCAAACTCACTGTATCCCATATAAAACAGTCGTTGAGCGTAATTGTTGGTATGTATCAACAGAGCCTGATGCATGGAGATTGGCCCCTGAAGAAGCCTGCAGGCTGCTGCCATCAGTCCATCGGCGGACGGCGCCGATCAATAAGTTCTATACCGGCCGCAGGGCGGTCTCCTTTCAGTATACGCCATTTGTTCAAGATGTCCTTTTTTTTGCTGGTTGACCAGGTCTTTTTAAACGAATCCTTGATCCTGTCTAATGATTCCTTGTCCAGGGCCCAGGTTGTCATCACATTATAATATGTTTTCTCTATGATCCCCAGTTCTACGATGGCCAGGCGATCACCATATTTTAGGTGAAGGGAGTCATACATCCGGCGGTGCAGATTCTGCCCGATTGTACTTTGATCCTGAATCGCGCCTAACAAACTGTTCCATTTTTTCTGTAAAATCCGGAAAATAGGCATAGGCATTTTCCCGGCATCGACAATGATTAACAGCACTCCGCGCTCGTGCAACGCTTTATAGTTGTTCATCAATAAATGATACATGGACCACATGCCGGAATTGCTCAGGGCCCCGCCATCCGTCAGACTGATTTCAATTATTTTTGGGGGCGCATCTATTTTTTTTTGTTCTATTTCTGTTATTTGCGGACTGAAAATGTTATCTTTTTCAGTCTCAACATTTACCAGCGGAAAACCGAATGGAAAGTTGGCTGACGCCCTGACCGCTTCTGCCAGCAGCGGGTTGTGCGTTGCTAAGAAATCTTCCAACCCATAGATGGCGTCCCGGTAAAAAACCCAGGTCGGTTCTTCGTCATCAGGGTCTTTGATTTCTTCAATATCCCAATTCTTTATCTCCAGGTAGTAATTTTTGCTTTCGATTTTATTGCCGCTTCTTCTAATCGCCGCATGGTCATGAAGTCGGTTTTGGACATATAATCGCTTGTCCAGCGGACTGATTACCACATCATGGCCTTCCAGGCTGGCGGTGTTGAAAAGAGGCATCGGGAACGGCGGTTTACTACCTTTAGCGGCTTGCCATTCCTTTATCAGATTACCGATGCGGTAGTTGCCAAGGTTAACTTTATTTTCCCGCCATTCTTTCTCAATCGCGGTTCCGCGGGTCAGCCCCTTTTTGACCAATCCCCCGAGAGTCGGCCACAGAAAATCTCCTTCAAGGGCCGTAACCATATCTTCCCAGACCTTTTTTTGTGCCTCCGCATCGGACGTCTTGTCCGCATCTTTGAACAAAACAAGCTTTCGGGCTATATAGGCGGCATTGGCCAAGCTGCCACCGGAGACGCTGCTGATTGCCTGCAAATTGTCAGCCACTTCGGCTATCTCTTTATCTGCATTCAAAGCCTGTAAGGTCAGGCCGGTGAAAACAGCTGCTCGCGAGCCGCCGCCGGATGCAATCATAACCACCACCGGGGGGCCGGTTGGCTGTTTTTCATCCTCCGCATTGGGCAGCGGCCACTCCTTTTGCTGGACACGCTCAGGGATTGGGACCTGTACACCTATGTCCCTCCATTTTTCAGCATTATAGGTAGCTCGGCCGGATATGGTCGCCAGGCTGGCCAGGACAAACAAAATTACAAATACAAGATCAACATACCAGTTTTGCCCCTTCTTCATTTTTCTGAAGAGCAGAAATAAGAAAGCGGCCGCAATGACCAGAAAGAGGATGATAAAAACCACATGATCGGCACCGCCCAGAAAAAGGACAAGGCACACGAGGGCGAGAACAATCGCCAGAAACCGTATCGACAGCTTGGATGTAAAGTCCCATAAATCCAGCAGGTAAGCAACGGAAAGGAGACTGAAACCCATGAGCATAAAGGCATAAACGGTTTTCATTGAACTGTTGACGTGGGTGGACAATATTGCCAACCAAAGGATCCACCATACCGAATAAATTAACAATCTTTGGACATTTCTCCAAAGAATTCTGCGAGCCATGGGGGTACCCGGCGACCATCTATGAACCGTACGTCCGGGCTCAATTGCGAGCCACCAAAAACTTCTAAGGGGGTGGCCGCCGATGTCCCAGAAAGCAATTTGTTTTGGTTCTCTGGAAAATCGCCAATGGATGTAACTTCGATTTAGAATCGCCGGCAAAGATACAAGAATGATCGGCCAGACCACACCCCAGCCCTCGTTTCTGAGCAGACCGTTAATGGCTTCGACAAACAACAGCGCAAAACCAACGAGCAAGGCTGCCCATAGAAAGGTAATTTTTTTGTGCAGGTAAGATAGAAAATTCGGAAAACCGACGTGGTAAATGCGTCCCAAGAGGGTTTCAGGCCCAGAGTCTATTAGGAAAGAATGGAGTTTGGCACGGAAGGTGGATACTTTTCCAAACTTGTGGTTCTTGTCCTCTGAAAGATAATCCCCCATATTTTCCCATTGTTCACATAGGTTTACCGCTTTTCTAATCTGTTTTGTCTCTTCGTCCTCGCCTTCCTTTGCCGCCTCATCAACCGGCTTGAGCTCCGCGGCTTTCTTCTTCCAGGCCTCTGGAATATGAACGCCTTTTATGAGCCCTTTTACCTGGTGCATGGCGAAAGGAGAATAGTCTTTAATTGCCGTGGTGGTTTTGGGCAAGTCGGCTTCATACAGCATGCCTAGAAAGAACAAAGATTTGTTGCATGCCTCACGGGCTTCGCGAACAAAGATATCTTGGCGTGCGAGGAACAGTTCATTGGTTTCTATCATTGTTACCCCTCCATACAAATCGGGTTATGAGTAAGATCGAGAACGGTGTGGCAACGGTAGCGCTGATGACGAAGAAGAAAGAACGATCAATAGGATGAAGTGTGTGGTCGGTCAGAAATACGGTTGATAAATAGCTTGGTGGTCATCTGTTGTCACAATGCAGAATCCTTGTCAAGGCAAAAATTGATTGTAAAAACAGTTTAATTGTATTTATATCGGTTACTTTGACAATAAAATTAACGAATTTTATCAAAGGAAAATCTGAATGGAAAAAGTCGTCATTGCGCGGCCCGGCGGTTACCGCAGGCTTCAAATAAAGAAATTTTCCAGACCGACGCCCCAGGACCATGAAGTGCTGGTTGAGGTCTCGGCTGCCGGGGTAAACTTTGCCGATGTTTTTATTCGGCTGGGGCTTTATAAATCCGCCAGGGAGTTTGTTGGCTGGCCCATTACACCCGGTTTTGAGTTCTCAGGCCGGGTTTTGGAATGCGGTGGCGGGGTGACCGACCTGGCTGAGGGCGCATCGGTGTTTGGAATTACGCGTTTTGGTGCCTATGCCACCCATCTTTGTGTTCCCCGCAAGCAGGTCTATTTGATACCGGAAGATTCCAAATTTACTTCCGATCAATGGGCCGCATTTCCGGCCGTGTTTCTCACAGCCTATCACGGCCTGTTCCAAAATTTTGTGCTGCGGCCCGGCATGAAGATATTGGTTCATTCGGCTGCCGGAGGGGTGGGGGGCGCCCTGCTGCAGCTGGGCAATATCGCCGACTGTCGGATGACAGGGGTTGTGGGGTCGACCCATAAGGTGAATACGGCTTTTAATTGCGGTGCTGCGCAGGTGATCGACAAAAGCAAGGAAGACCTTTGGGCCAGGGCCCGTGAAATCTGTCCGGACGGATATGATGTTGTCTTTGATGCCAATGGGCCTACCACCTTGAAACAGAGTTACCATCACCTGGCACCGGCGGGCAAGCTCGTGGCCTATGGCTTTCATTCCATGCTGTCAACCTATGGCGGTATTCCCAATTACATCAAACTGCTCATTCAGTATTTCCGGGTTCCGCGATGGAGCCCGCTGAATATGACCCAGGAAAACAAAAGCCTGATGGCCTTTAATTTGTCATTTCTCTTTCACCGTATGGATTTGCTCCAGGAATCGATGCAGGATCTTTTAAAGTGGGTAGAAAATGGAAAAATAATAGCACCGCCTATCCAGCCTTTTCACTTTGAAAGAGCGGTCGATGCCCACCGCGCCCTCGAATCCGGCGCCACGGTGGGCAAGCTTATCTTAAGATTTAATCCCCATTAATTGCCCAGGAGATGGTTTATGACAGTGCAGTTGACGTAATTATGGGTTGTGGGTCACCCCTGGTATGATGCGGATGGTAACAAAAAAGACACCCCCAATGCCTACAAATACGTCGGCGGTGAATCCACCTGGAATGAAATCGTTGCAGGAATAGCCGGAGGCGATGCCGATGGTGACGGCGATAAGGATCCCTGGATCTTGATTCAGTCCCGTGAGGCGTTTCAGGCCCTGGCAAGCGGCGAAACTCCCGAACGTGTAATCGGTATTGCCCAGGTCTATCAAACACTTCAGCAAGATCGAAGCGGTGACAAATCTGCAGATCCATACGCAGTTCCCCTGATACAGTTTGTTCCAACCCTTGAAGAAATGACCCTTGCCGCCTTGAATGTACTCGATAACGATGAAGATGGCTTCTTTTTAATGGTTGAGGGCGGTGCTGTCGACTGGGCCGGTCATGCCAATCAATCCGGTCGTGTCATCGAAGAACAGGTAGATTTCAACCGTTCAGTTGAAGCTGTTGTTAAGTGGGTCGGGAAAAACAGTAACTGGGGTGAGACCCTGGTTATCGTTACCGGTGACCACGAAACCGGTTACCTGACTGGACCTGATTCGGATCCGGGCTGGAATCCATTGGTTAACAACGGTGCCGAGGTGTTGCCGGGCATGGAATGGCGCAGTGGAAGCCATACCAATCAGTTGGTTCCATTCTTTGCTAAAGGCCGTGGTGCCAAACGGTATAAGAAAAACGCAGATGAATTTGATCCCGAGAGAGGTCCCTACATCGATAATATTGAAATCGCACAAGTTCTCTTCGATTTGTTTGCCGGGAGATAAGGGATAAAAGCTACCGAATACTTCCCGGCTTTTTCTTTTTTATACCCGCTCGCGAGCCCGCCGGAATCCTCCGAAGGAACCCTCAATCGTTGCATCAGGCACGGCATAGGACAGTCGGAAATAGCCCGGTGCTCCGAATGCCGCACCCGGGGCCGCCAGGATGAGTTCAGCTTTCAAAACATTCAAGAATTTAACGTCATCAGGAATCGGGCTTTTGGGAAACAGGTAAAACGCGCCTTCCGGGATGTTAAATTCATAGCCGGCATCGGCAAGGCCCTGGCAGAATATATCCCGCCGACGTTTGTAGATGGAAACATCCACTGAAATGCCCTGCAACCGGGCGACGGCCAACTGCATCATGCTGGGGGCATTTACGCAGAGCATCGTGTTGATCACGATGGCTGCGCTGGTGACAAGCCCGGCATCTTCCGCATCGGGGTGCACCGCCAGGTATCCGATGCGCTCACCGGCCAGGGACAACTCTTTGGAATAAGAACTCACCACGATGGTGTGGGGATAAGCCTGAAACACCGAGGGGACGCTCCCGTCATAGATGATCTTGCGGTAGGGTTCATCCGAGACAAGATAGATCCGGCGGCCAAATTTTTGACTGGCTCGTTGCAGTACCTCACCCAGTTCGGCCAGCTCAGTTGCCGAATACACCGCGCCGGTAGGGTTGTTGGGCGAATTAATCAGCATCACCCGGGTGTCCTTAGTGATGGCGGCTTCGATGGCGGCAGTATCAAGATGAAAACGGGGATCTGTCGGTACGGTTTTGAGCACAGCGCCGGCCATAAAGGCATAGTGATCATAGCCGAGAAAATAGGGCGATGGGGTCAGGATCTCCTCGCCGGGATTTACCAGAGCACCCGTAATGGCGTTCAAGGCACCGGCGGCACCGACGGTCATTATGATCAAATCCGGGGTCAGTTTAACACCATGCTCATTGCCCAGATATTCGGCCACAGCCTGACGTACCTGGGGATGACCCGGGTTTGGCGTGTAGCCGTGGCTCAAGGCATCACTGTTGACCAGTTCTTTGAGCACTTTATTAAATTCCGGCGGCGGCGGGACATCGGGATTGCCCAGTGAAAAATCAAATACGTTTTCAGGGCCGTGTTCGGCTCTCAGCCGGGCGCCTTCCTCAAACATCTTTTTGACCATTGCCATCCCGTCTACCATTTTGATCATTTTGTCCGCGATCGGCATGCTGCCCTCCTTTTATTCCGAACTATTGTTGTGTCTCAGAAGTATTTGCCAAAACATTGAAACTGCTTCTAAAAAATAACCCCGGCGCTGTGTGACGTCGGGGTTATATTTATTTGCATAGTTGAGTATGTAAATCAACTTGAAAAATTTAATAATCAGCTTTTTTTAGCTTTCATTTTTTTTATGAATTCTTCCAGTTCACCGGCTTCATCCGATCCGAGGTCACGTAAAATTTGCAGTTCCTTTTCGGCTTTGTCGAATTTTCCCATCTCGGCGTAAGCCTCTCCCAGATATTCATGGGCTTCGGCCAGATCGGGTTTTAGCTTGATGGCTTTTTTATACGTTTGAACGGCTTTGTCAAACTGCCCCTGTTTGCGGTAGGTATACCCCAGATTGCTCCAGGCTTCCGCATATTCGGAATCAGCTTTGACCGCCTTTTCGTATTTTTCGGAGGCCTCTTTGTATTTTTTCATTTCCTGGAGCTGTTCACCCTCCTTAAAATACGCATTGGCTTTCTCGCGCTTTTCAGCCGCAGATGCCGATTTGTTAATGGATTGGCTGGAAGATCCCGCTCCGTAGGCAATCTGATTCATGGTAAAGAAAAACATTATAAGCAAAATTGTCAACGTTGACACTGTACTTAGCAATATAGATCTGCCGGTCGTTAGAGTGTTCATATTACCTTCACTTATTCATACAGCAAAATTTGCCGGTTAATTTCAACTTCTAATCAATTAAAAATTTAAGCATTCTATTCTCGGGTTCAAGACTAATTATTAATTTTTACTCGAAATCCGGTGAAAACTGTTTTATATTACCTGAGGGTCGAGGCGTTTTCTGTGGGTTATACCGCTTTTCATAAAAACATTCCGGCTGGTATAAGTGGTTGTAGGAAAAAACGTTTGAATAACGGAACGTTTTTTTGACAACCACTATAGACCGTAATGCCTGGGAAGCTTTTCCCTGACCCCTCATATTATTTAAACTTACCTTTTAACAGTTTGGAGGCCAAATGATCGCTTATTTTGTACACGACAGAAAAAAGGGCCGGGACCTGATTGTGCTGCCGGATAGAGGCTGCAGCGCTGAGGTGACCCCCCAGAGGATGGAAACGTTTATTTCAGTGGACCCGGTGTTTGCAAGCTGGTCCGGAGACAGCTGCGGAGAATTTGCGCCCGAAGATTTTGGAACGGTAGTGGCGACCCGCGATGATGGCAGTGATGTGTGTGTGATTGATGGTGAGTTGTGGAGGGAGAGGATGGAATACTACTTGGGATTGCCGTGAGTGTCGGTAATAAGATGTTCAGCTGAACAATTCATTACAGTCTGAATTCTTCAAGTTTTTGGTGTTTGGTATTTTGTGTTTTGAAGAGGAGCAGAGCCTTAGCTTCTGTGAGAAAACTCCAAACACCAAAAACTAAATACAAAACACATTTTTAATTAGCTGGTACACTTAATTTTTGTGAAATAGCATCTTTATTGAACATATTAGGGGAGCCAACATTTGAGAATAATCTTTTTTGCCGGCAAGGGCGGGGTTGGTAAAACATCGGTGGCGGCGGCGACCGGAATCAAGTCCGCTCAAATGGGTCACAAAACCGTGGTGATGTCGCTGGATGTTGCCCACAGCCTGGCGGATATTTTTGACCTTGATGGCGGATTGCTGGATCAAAACAAGGGACAGCCCATCGCGGTCAGTGACAATTTATGGATTCAGGAATTGGATATCCAGGAAGAGATCCAGCGCTACTGGGGCGACATCTACAAGTATATCTCCGGCTTGCTGAACCGGACCGGGATTGACGAAGTTCTGGCTGAAGAACTGGCTGTTTTTCCCGGGATGGAGGAAGTCAGCCTCCTGCTGTACATCAATAAATACGTCCGCGAAAAAGAATACGACGTAATTTTGCTTGATTGCGCCCCCACCGGGGAATCGCTCAGATTCATCAGTATCCCCACCACTCTTGATTGGTATATGAAAAAGATATTCAAATGGGAAAGGACTGTTGCCAAATATCTGCGCCCGGTGGCCAAACGGGTGACGGATATCCCCCTGCCGGACGATAACTATTTTCAGGCCATTCAGGATTTATTTGAAAAGCTCAAAGGGGTGGATCGGGTACTGGTGGACCCGGAAATCACCACGGTACGCCTGGTGACCAATCCTGAAAAAGTGGTTTTAAAAGAGACCCAGAGGGCCTTTATGTATTTTTGCTTGTACAAAATGAGCATCGATGCAA
>Ga0316191_10001719_pt1 | contig 15532 bp, 13 predicted proteins | sample Eddworburr2cm_MG_FD_204928 | JGI IMG/M metagenome (GOLD analysis project Ga0316191, IMG submission 204928) | Coastal sediment microbial communities from Maine, United States - Eddy worm burrow 2 cm | ecosystem: Environmental > Aquatic > Marine > Coastal > Sediment | place: USA: Maine...
GAAGTGTCATATGGCTTCATATATACTTCATCCGGAGGCGATTGTCCATAATTTCTTGCAAGTAATTGATATTATTTTATAGACAGGGCAGAATAAAAACACCCTGATAGGGGCCCAATCACAAGTTGACTTTTAGCCACGATAATGGTTAACAAGTGGTACTTTTTTTCTAGTAAATTCTATCCAGGATGATGAAATCCAGATTACCTGGGTATCTAAAAAGCCCAAATAAGAGGGAATATTACCTTCCGCAGCTAGCGGCTTTCGGCTCGTGCGGGTTATCGTGAATTATGAGATCTATGTATGGTAAATAATGAAATTTTAAAGGATCTTTTTTTCATCGAAAGAGGATATCTAAGTGGAAATCATTTCGTTTATCGGTCCCAAGACCCGGTCCTCATTGACACGGGTTATATCTCAGGCTTCCATCAAACGGAAAAATTAATATCGGAATTGGGCGTAAATCTCTCAGATGTGTCCCTGATTATCAGTACGCACACCCATTGCGATCATATTGGCGGTAACCATATCATCCAGCAAAAATCAGACTGTGACATTGCGTTGCACAACGTCGGCAAATATCACATCGATACTCGCGATGACTGGTCAACATGGTGGCGATACTATAACCAGGAGGCCGACTTTTTTAATTGCACAAGGGCCCTCGAAGATGGCGAAATGATTACTTTCGGGCCCCATGAATTTAAGGTGATTCATACCCCGGGGCATGCTTCCGACGGCATTGTACTTTACCATCGCCGGGAAAAATTACTCATATCTTCTGATACGCTTTGGGAAAGTGATATGGCGGTCATGACACTTCGCGTTGAAGGCAGCACTGCTTTGTTTCACATGCAGCAATCGCTAGAAAAGCTTGAGGCCCTTGATGTAAAAATTGTGTATCCCGGACACGGCAAACCATTTATCGATATGAAAAAAGCCCTATTGAAATCCAGTAAAAAAATTGAACATTATTTGATGCACCGGGACACGATCGGTGAAGATCTGATAAAAAAGCTCATCGTTTATACCCTATTAATGAAAAAGCGTATTAGAGAAACAACATTTTTCCCATACCTGATGGAAACGCATTGGTTTAAGGAGACGGTAGATCTTTATTTCAACAGCGAGTACGAAGCAAAATATACTGAAATCATGAATACGTTCTTTAAAAAAGGAATCATTAAACAAAAAAACGGTGATTTGTTCACAACGGTAAAGCCATAATGAATAAAAAAGAATTGGTCAAAAGGGTCGCCGAAAAATTGGATGGTCTGCCTCAAAAAACGGCGACCAGAGCCGTCGATGCCGTATTCGAGTCGATCGCCGAAGGTTTGCAGGAAGATGGGGTTGTCACCATCGGCAAGTGGGGAACTTATTCAGCCGAGGACATCGTCGGCGAATAGCAAGGGTTGATGATTATCAAATAGATATTGATGAAACGCATCTCGTAGCTAAGTCTCAGTAATAAACGCAGACAGGCAGCGCTTCATCGGCCCGCCTGAGCATTGGCAGCTTGTCCTGGCGCATGTTTGCAACTGTGGTAAGCTCAATAAAATCCAGCATCGCATTTTCCATTTTTGCCGCCACACTAAAACGGTAACTTTTGGGGAACTTGCCCGTGTGATGCAGCAGCCTTTGGAGAAATCAATCCCGCGTTGAATCACCCGCATGTCCTGAGCCACTGTCAAATCACCTTGGATCTTTATCGATTACATATGAACAGATTGGTAAAGTTTAGGCCCGAATCAGCACTTGGAATGATTATAGCGCTGCTGCGCAATGGAAAAATTTCCAACATCACATTAGAGCAAAAGATGATTGGATTGACAGAGGCTCGGAAATTATGTCTGGGCACGCACAACGCGAAAACCGAAGTCGTATACGCGAAGGCCGGGGTCGTTGAGGTCGCGCGCGGAACACCGCAGATTGACGGCAGAGTCGTACCAGGAGCCACCGCGCAAAGCAGGCCAGTGCTTGTCTACTTTATAATGATTTTCCATCCACTCCCACACATTCCCCGCCATGTCATGCAAATCTTCAGGCGATGCCCCATCCGGGTAGCGACCGACCGGGATGGCTGCCCCGACATTATCGTCATAGTTGGTGAGTTTATCACTCGGCTCGCCCTTATTCACCGGCCATGGATATTCACGCAGGTTCCCATCGGATCCTCTGCCGGCAGCGGCCCATTCCCACTCCAATTCAGTCGGCAGCCGAAACAATCCCGTCGCCTCCTTAAATTCCAATTTCGATTCCCTGGCTGCCATCAAGGAAAGCCACAAGCAGTAAGATTTCGCTTCATACCATGAAACACCGCGAACCGGCTGGTCGTCGCCTTTGAATCGTTTTTCTTCTTCGTATTCGGACCTGAATTTTACGGACCATTTTTCAGGATCATTCCCGATGTATTGTGAAAAATCTTTAATGTTTGAGGCAACTCTCAAGAGCTGTTCCTGGAATTCCTTCAGGGGAGGGCTGTCTGTCATTTCAGTTTTCTTCCCGGCCAGGTACGAAATAAAAGAACGATAGCGCTTATTGGTTACCGGATATTTGGCAAAATACAGGAACAAACAAACTTGATCATCTTTCAAACCCTATCATTTGAGTTTTGAAAACAGACAAATAAAAAGAGAAGCGAACCTAACCGCCAAAAAATAACGGGATCACTCGGGTAGTAAACTTGTTTGAATCTGAAGAAACAGGATCAAGAATCGGAAGAAAAACCGAACAATTTTTTAGGATTTGACCATAACAAATGGGAGTTCGCCGGTCAACAGGCTCTTATGGGTAATTATATTGTCAAATCCTTGAAAATTGGGGATTTATAAAGAAAAAAATGGACAACCTTCAATAACATTGACATTTAAACCGGTTTGCCTTACCCTTTGTAAGGACATTTTATTAGTAAGGAGGTTTTAACCATGGCATTGGCGACGATTACCACAAAAGGTCAAGTAACCATCCCTAAATCAGTGCGGGATTCTTTAATGCTAAGCACGGGTGACAAAATCGAATTTGTTGTCACTAATAAAAGAGAAGCGGTTATTAGACCCATATCAAAAAAAGTCGATGAAGTTTTCGGCATATTACATAAACCTGGCAGAAAAACTGCTTCAGTCGAAGAAATGGACGAAAAAATAAGGCAGAGAATGAAGGATACTTTTTAATGAAGGCTTTAGACACGAATGTTTTGGTAAGATTTCTTGTTAAAGACGATGAGCACCAATCAAAAATTGTATACAAGGCTTTCAGGCAAGCAGAGATTGATAATAACACTTTTTTTGTGCCATTGCTCGTGGTTTTAGAAACGCTGTGGGTGTTGGAGTCAGTTTATAGTATAGCAAGAAATGATATTCTGGATTCTATAAATGAAGTTTTATTGATGCCCATTTTGAAATTTGAAGATCAAGCAACCATTCAAAGTTTTATTTTTTTTGCGCGGGAAAGCAAAATTGACCTATCAGATATTTTAATCGCATGTTCCGCAAAATTATCGGGCTGCAAAAGTGTCCTTACATTCGACAAAAAGGCCTCCAAGTTTGAGTATTTTGAGATAATGGTTTCCAATTGACTTACTGAATAATCCCTACGGATGAACGCTCCTCCCAAAGAATGGGAGAACTCAGGAAACCCCAGGGAAGGGCGAAGAGGCTTAATTCTACTATATAAAACCGAAATCCGAATTCGTATCTTCCATGGCTTTGCTGTTTTTTCTCCAGGTCGGTAGAAACTTACCGGGTCCACAACTGGTATTGGTGGTTTAATAACGGGATCATGGCCTCAAAGCCGATCAACAGCCTCCATTCCTGGGATCTGACACCCAAAGACGCCATTGCTGTCCAAAAACATCTGGGCTTGCTGTTGGATATACCTTCTATCGGTTGTGCCAAAGCCAGATTGTCGGGCCGGTATGAACCGCCACGGAGAGAAAAAGGCAGCTATTCCTATCTGAACGATTACAAATCAACCCAGCTCACCTGAAACCTGGAAGGCCCGCATAAATTTTCGGTCAATATAATCCTTCAATGCAAATCCGAGTCTGCCGCCCCATACCATGGAATGCCAGTCGACGATGGCCGTACCGTCCCCCATATTCAGGGCAAGCAAAACCGATTTTTGCGGTACAAATTGTTGCAGCTCATGACCATTTAAGGTGCTTAGAAGATTATGCAGCAGGATGGGATTCTGCCGGACGGCATACACGCCGACTTTGGCGAGAGGTTGAGGTTCAAAGCTGATACAGTCACCGCCGCCAAAAATTTCCGGATGAGTTACAGACTGCAAAAATTGATTGACCAGCATGCCGCCGTCAGGACCGGTGGGGAGCCCGGAGTCTTCAAATAGTCGGGATGGCTTGACGCCGATCGCCATGAAAATTATATCATTTTCCAGAACAGTACCATCGGAAAGTTCCACAGCACCGTCCTTGATAGCAGACATTCTGACGCCTTCCATGACCTGCACATTCCGGCCACCTAATGATTTCAGGACTCGCTGCCTTACACCGGCTTTAAATTGAGGAAGCAGGCGCGTTCCGGCAACGAGGGTAATCCGGCATCTGCCCGATTCATTTCTAACCAGGCGCTCCAGGTTACCGGAAACCTCAACACCGGTGGGACCTCCTCCGATGACGGTCGCCTTCAAGTCCTGGGTTTTTAAAATTTCGATGATTTTGCGATTTGCTTTTAAAAGATTTTCAATGGGCTTGACCGTAACAACCGTTTCATCAGCGAGCAGCGGCTCCGCCACCGGCACAAAACTACCCGTGTTCAAAGAAATCGCATCATAGGATATTTGGTTACCGGACTGCAGTTCGAGCTTCCTTTCATCCGGCGTGACCTTGACGACCTTGTCTTCGATAAATGCAGCGCCCCGGTCTTCGGACAACTTCTTTACGTTGAAGCGGATTTCATCAGGTCTGTATATCCCCGATAACATTCCGGGTCCCATGCCGGAATAATAGTGCAGTGAGCTTGTGCTCGCGACGGTGACATCATGACCGGAATTTGTAAATTCTTTCAAATTTTTTAAAACGGTTAAATGTGCGTGGCCGGCTCCCACGATAACCAGATGTTTTCCCATGAATGCTCCTTTTAACAAACCCACTATTCCATTACTCCATAATTAATTCTAAAAACGCAACGCTCGAACCCCACCCCATAATTTCATTGAATTTTAAAAATTGCGAGTCGTTTAATTGTTCATCAAATCTTCGATTTCATCCGCTTCTCTGGGAATCGTTTCCGTTAGATCCACCGGCCCGTCCTCGGTGATTAAGATATCGTTTTCAATCCTGATACCGATGGCTTCGTCTTTGATATAAATACCGGGTTCACAGGTAAACACCATCCCGGGTTCAAATTTGCGGTATCTGTCACCGTAATCATGGACATCCAAGCCTAAATGATGGGAGGTGCCATGGGGAAAATACTTCTTATAGAGCGGTTGGTCCTCGGATTGCTTTTTCACTTCCCCGGCGTCCAGCAGCCCCAGGCCGATCAATTCGGTTTCCATTATTTTACCGACTTCCCGGGTATACTCATCGAGGGTTTGTCGCGGTGTCAGCATTCGAATGGCGGCTTTATGCACATTTAAAACCGCATTATAGACCGCTTTTTGCCGTTTTGAGAACTGTCCGCTTACCGGTACCGTGCGGGTAACATCCCCCGCATAGTTGGCGTATTCGGCGCCAAAGTCCATCAAAACCAGATCGCCGTCCCGGCACTGTTTATTATTTTTGACATAATGCAGGATGCAGGAATCAACTCCTGACGCAATAATGGTCTGAAAGGCAGGTCCTCTGGAACGGTTTCTCATAAACTCGTGACAAATTTCAGCCTCGATCTCGAATTCCCACACCCCGGGTGCGATGAAGCCCAACAGACGACGAAATGTTTGATCGGTGATGCCGGCGGCTTTTTTTATCAGATCTACCTCTATGGGTGATTTAACGATGCGCAGGTCATGCATGATCGGCGCCAGTCGCTTGTAATCATGCAATGGGAAGGTGTCGCGGCACCAGCGTAAAAAGCGCCGGTCTCTGGTTTCCACACTGTCATCCGCCCGTAAATGTTCATTGGTGTTCAGGTAGATTTTCTCGGATTGAAACACCAGGGTTTTGAAAATTGTATTAAATTCATGATTCCAGTGCACCGTTTTTATTCCGGAAACGGTCGTGGCTTCGTCTTTGGTGTATTTTTGGCCTTCCCATAAGGCAATCTGTTCGTTGGTTTCCCTCAAAAACAAAATTTCCCGGTGCTTTTCTTCCTTGGCATCCGGGCAGATCACCAGTGTGCTCTCCTCTTGATCGATGCCGCTTAAATAGAACAAATCGGTCTGCTGAATAAAAGGATGGATGCCATCCGCACTGGTGGGCATGATGTCGTTTGAATTAAAAACAGCAATGGAATTGGGTTGCAGCCGTTCAACGAATCGTTTACGGTTTTGAACGAACAGATCGGTATCAATCGGTAAGTATTTCATTTTATTCTATGTGCCCCAATCCATGGGCTTCCTTAAATTGGTGCCACTCGTCATGGTCGATATTTCCATCTCCATTCAGATCGGTCGCCTTAAATGCTTCCGGCGTGGCCTGAGGGAAATGGTCCTTAAATTCCGTCCAATTGACCAAATCATCTCCGTCAGAATCCATATCGGGAAAATGTGCGTTAAAGCCCTTTGGGTCCGGTAAATCTTGTTTATGATGTCTGGAGTCCGAAGCACAACCAGATAACATACAAATCACTAAAATAAGACTCAAAAAAAGGACCAATTTCTTCATATCAGCTACCTCCATAATCCTTATTTACACTGCGGCACGGTTTTCAACCCGGCTTTTTTATATTTATTTACGCCCCCAGTTTATGCAGGATATTCTTATAGCGGAAGATATCGCGTATGTCCATAACAGAATTGACAGAGATCAAACCATTCGATAGGTTGCAACAGATAGGCCAATGTGAATTATTTTTGCGTATTTTGTGGCAATAAATTTCGGCCACCAAGACACCAAAGCACAAACTCAGGTTGAGTGGTTCAAAGTTCAACGTTCCGGATTGAAAAACATCCAACCAGTTCGTATAAAAGGGAAACACCCTTTCACATAATTGGTGAAGTCGGGTATCCCGGATCCTGACCTATTGTAGACCATTTCCAAAAGGTGTAACCTTTGAACCCTAAACCTCTGAACCTTGAACGGTAGTCAAAGAGTATCGAGCAACCAGTATCAAGCATCTATGAACGAGCATCGAGTATCCAATATCGAGCATCGAGAAACCAGCATCCAGTATCCAGTATCGAGCATAAGGAGATCATAATGAACGCGAGCATGGAAATTCATTTTCCCGGAGGTAGAAAAGTTTATTCCGATTATAAGGGGTTTACGGTTAAAACCGATCAAAGCAAAGAGGACGGGGGGGACAATACCGCTTCGACCCCTTCGGACCTATTTTTTGCAGCATTGGGTGCTTGTATGGGGCTTTATGCGTTGGATTTTTGTAAAAGACGCAAGATCGATCCTGGCCAACTTAAGATTTCCGTTGAAGTGCGGTCCCATGATAAAACCCGTCTGGTTGAAAAAATGATTTTCAACATTGATCTCGCGTCGGAATTTCCACAAAAATACACCTCGGCCCTGATCCGGGCTATGAAGCTGTGCTACTTAAAAAAGCATTTTGAGTTTCCGCCACAATTTGAATTTGTTACCCATCAAAAATGATATGGCCGCAAAAAGGCACAAAAAGCACAAAAATCGAATTTCAGGGCTTGTAAATCATAGGTGCTGCTGTGAACAAAAATCGAAATCCTGACCTTTTACGAATCCATCAAAAATGATCAAAAAATACAACGCCATGGTTTCATCGGACTGGAACGGGTGTCTGGCACCCTGCGGACCGTTTGATTTCATTTCTTTTGCATATCCACGATTGAAATCAGATTTAAGCGCGATTTTTCGGCAATACACCGGCAATCTCATCTCCCTGGGTGAGGCCGCTGCACAAGTCCGGAAATTGCTGCCTGATCCCATCACCCCGGATCAAATGGATGCCTACCTGGACGAATCTTTCACCACCTACACGGGTGTGCCGGAACTGATTGAATGGTGTTCAAGTCATAACATTCTCTTTATGCTTAATACCACCGGCATGATCGGCTATTTCCAGCGGATCTTTGTCAATAACCTTCTTCCCCCGGTGCCGGTGGTATCAGCCCATCCGCTGATATGCTACCCTCAGAATACCAACGGTTCCTGTCGCTTTTATAAACTGTTGGAGACCCGGGACAAAAGCAAAAATACCGACAAGGTCGCCCACTCACTGGCCATTCCGGCTTCGAAAATAATTTTACTGGGAGACAGCGGAGGAGATGGGCCCCATTTTGAATGGGGAGCGGCGAATGACGCCTTTTTGGTTGGCAGCATGACCAAGCCATCTCTGGATGCCTACTGCCGGAAAAAAAACATTGAAATTGATCTGCGGTTTGGTCTTGATTATAGCCGGTCTGAGAAGCGAAACCCGCAAGAAGAATCCCAGGTAAATTTTATGGATTTGGCGACAACGATCGAAGATATTGTTAACCGATGATCATCAGTTCTTTTATCCGTTTTGAAAAATATTCAATACCTGAGAATTAAATAAATCTCTTTCGACTTAAACAATTCCTTTCCTCACTCATTACCCCTCACAAAGTAGTATTTCAAATTTATAAATATTATTACATATTTTTATTTCATATTTTACTCATTTCTATGCAAAAAATTTCAAGATTTGCATTCTGTAATACGCTTAACATTTCAGCTAACAAATAGATTTTATTACACAATTATTATTTGGCATAATTTTTGCGTAATCCTGATAGCAAAAAGGATAAGATTGACTGATGGAATGGCTTAAAATTTTTCTGAACATCAAGTTCTGGAGTAGTCCTATGAAAAAATTACGGAGTTCTCTTTTGGTCTTTTCTTTAATAACCTTCTTGTTGGTATTCATTGAACCAGGAAACGCATTAACCTTTAATGATCACGATTATATTGTAATTACGGGTAACTATAGCTGGGAAGAAGCAAATAGTTATTTGATAGAGGGGTATCATTTGGCGACTGTAACTTCATTGGCTGAGCAGAATTTCTTAGTCAACAACCTGTTGGCAGAATACACAGGAGAGTATTGGTTAGGCGCTTTTCAAAAACCAGGAAATGCTCCAACTGAAGGCTGGCAATGGGTAACTGATGAGCCGTGGGCTTTTGAAAATTGGGCTCCTAACGAGCCTAATGATTGGAATGGCATAGCAGAAGACCATCTGGGCATATGGAGCAGATATGAATGGCAGTGGAATGATGAACACGGAAGAGCTAACATAAATGGTTTTATAGCTGAATCTGCTTCCATTCCAACTCCTGAACCCACCACCATACTTCTGTTAGGCTCTGGTTTGGTGGGTCTCGCAGGATTAAGGAAAAAATTTAAAAAATAAACAACTGAAGCAGCATAAAGTAATAACAGGCAGGGCCAGAGCATTAATTCAAAATATGTAAGCCCTCCTTTTGAGGGCACTTTTTGTGACATTTTTGTGAGGTCCAGGCTATATTTTCCTGTTTCTTGTGACAGTTGCGTCTAACGTCACAACCAAAAAAGTTGTCACGGGCAAGATCTGCTCCTCAATCCACCCTCCGTGAGCCGGGATTTAAATATTCCTGATTTTTGTATAGCTACATTCTATATTCACCTATAATTTTGTTCTTTACACATCCAAATTTACCTCGATTTTTTTCCACTCAATTAGAAAGACGCTCCCCAAACACTTTCAAGGCGGGTATACTAATAAGCGGATCATCGTAATTCAGAAACTTGCCGCTGAATTCCCGGGGTGAGTAAAGCGCCAGCCAGGCAATGGAGCGCGCCGGATTTGTCGCCGGCTCCAATTCTCCTCGATCTTTAAGCTGTTGGTAATAGTCCGCCTGGTCGGGCGGCATGACCCTCGGGCCCTCTTGCCGAATATAGGTCTGCATGTCCGTGTCAACCACCCCCGGCCGAACGGTTAAGGCTGTCAATTCAGGTTCCTCGACCGCCAGGACCCGGGTGAAATGATTCAAGGCAGCCTTGCTAGTGCAATAGGCACTCATGGATTCCAGCGCTAAATTGGCGGCGCCGCTGCTCACATTTACAATCCGACCCTTTTGCCGAACTAAAGCAACAACAGCGGCCCTGATCAGATTGAACGGACCGAACAAATTCACTTCTAGGTTATATCGCCAGTCGTCGGGGTCGGTCCGGGCAATGGCGGAGATCGGTTGAACAATAGCGGCATTGTTCACCACCGCATCAATCCGTCCGAAACGGTCCAGCGTTTTGTCAACGGCGTTACGGCAGGCATCGTACTGAGAGACATCCGCTCTGCATACCAGGGGCTCACCACCCAGATGTCGAACCTTATCGCCGGTTTCGTTAAGATTTTCTTCCGATCGGGCGATTAGCGTGACCGCCGACGCTGCTTTGCCCAGCCAGTGAACCACGGCCGCCCCAAGCCCCCGGGACGCACCGGTTACGATGACTACTGGAGTATTATTCATAATAGATAATCAGGTCCTTATTGGGTTTTATTCGACAACAATTTGTCAGAAACTTTAGTTCATCAAAAACAGATGGCCGGATAAACTGTATCACCGGGTTATCCAGGGTAACGTCAAAGTAAATTTTTAACCAGTTGCATTATAAGGTTTTACAGGCAATAAAATCCCAAATCTCAAGCACCAAATTACAAATAAATCCCAAACTTCAATATTCAATGACCAAAACGTTCAGCACAGTCGCATCGAATTGTTTCACAAGCTCGGGTGTTCCGGTTATGATACAGCTGGACACGACTGTAGAGAGATTATTTGTTTGGAATTTTGAATTTGGGTCATTGGAATTTGTTTGAGATTTGGTTTTTGGTGCTTGTAATTTTTATGATTTTCATTGAGCAGGTAATTTTTGTAAAATAAGTCAACTGCTTATTTAAATGACGGAAACCTGCCAGCTTATCGCTTCAAGTCTAAAAGCGCTTCCACTTCATCCGGCCGCGTTTTACCAACGGCATATTTCATATATTCTATCACCAGGGCCGATTCCATTTCGTCTCTCGACATCTGGGCCCAGTGGTTCTTGTCTTTGAATAACGATGCAGGTAGTTTTTTGGCATGTTCCCTACCCCCATCATATCTATTTTGCAAAATACCGGAATATATTTGCATTTTAGATCTCAGGGTGTCTTCGGAAAAACCCCTGATCCGCGAAAAATTGCAGACCATTGATTCCACCGTCGGTAGTGAATGATATTCCAGAATCTCTTTCATCGGTTTTGCAAAGCGTTTCAGACCGCTGTAAATATGTTTCCTTCGCACCATGTTGATTCCGGACCAGCCGGCCTGAAGCCATTTAAACGCGGCACAGCGAACTCTCCCTGCGACCGGGTCAACCTCATCATAAATAGTGATGCCGTTTGACCCATACATATAAGATTTAACCCAACCCAGAGCGGGGAGCGTCAGACCGGGTTTGCCGGAATAAAGATAGTCCCAATCATCATCCGCACCCAGTACATACCCTTTTTTGCCGACTGTGGAGACATCCTCCTGTTTGGAAGCGATAACCAGGATGTTGCGTTGGCGATACTTAAAAAGAAGTACGGTTTGGTGCATGTTATACGCGTAGTAAGCACCCGAATGAGTGTCCGGCGCAATCTCCATATATAGAAGACCATTGACAACGACCGGAGAATCGAGCCGATCCAGGTACTGACCGATACGAGGCGCTGATTGCCGATTCTTCCATGTATCCAACCAGTAGTGCAGACGCATCGAAGAAGGCATAGTGGCGATCTCGGGAATATCGGGATTAAACGAATATGCCACGATTTTCTTAAGATTTTCATGAATATCAAATTCATAATAGGCTGAAGGAGCGTCGAGGATACTATCTGCATAATACAGCGCAGCATCCTTGCCGGGTTGGTTGATGAAATCCAATACGCCGGCGACCTTTTTAGGATCAAAAGCGATGGTTTTATCGGGATCGGCAAGGTCGAGGAAATGATGAAGTCCGGCAGAGAGAGCTTGTGGGACTTCTACCTCCGCCAGATTTTCATCCGCTTGGGACTCGGTCGATAAAAGCAGGCCTATCGTCCATATCCCTGCAATTATGATAAATATTCTGCAGTGAATCATTATTTACAACCACTTAACCAATCAACAAATAAACCAAACAACGATATCTTTATTAATATCACAGCTGTGATTAACTCCAAACGATTTTTTTGCGCCTTCGTTTCCTGGTGGGCGAGCTTATATTACAAATCAAGCTCACCGAGAAATTCTCGATCAAAAATCAGATTGCTATCTTGAAAAAGGGAATTAGTTTATGCGCTGTGGAAATTTGGTTGAAAATTACCCTTCCCGGCCTAAACCGGATAAAGCAGAAAATCTGCCACAAAGGTACAAAGACACAAAGCAAAACCGTTTGCTAAAATTTTTCTTTTAGTCTTGATATCCTGGTGGTGGAAATGCTTTGGGGCAAAATAAGATAGATCCGACCCTTGAGAGCACAAAACAAATACCAGCGACCCATGGAATTTCAACAGAATGAAAAATCAGTCTATTCGAGTAACCGGTGCCCGTCAGCACAATCTTAAAAACCTGGATCTTGCCATCCCGCTCAATCAGATTACCGTGGTCACCGGCGTCAGCGGGTCGGGTAAATCCTCCCTGGCTTTTGACACCCTGTATGCCGAAGGCCAGCGACGCTATGTGGAAACCTTCTCACCTTATGCGCGGCAATTTATGGATCGCATGGATCGGCCCCAGGTCGAAAAGATCGAAGGCATCCCACCAGCCATTGCCATCGACCGCAAGGACCCGGTCCGGACCTCGCGCTCGACGGTGGGCACCATGACCGAAATCACGGATTATGTCAAACTGCTGTATGCACGGCTGGCACAGCTCCATTGCCGGTCATGCGCCAAACCCGTGTTACCGGAGACGCCGACCCATATCTGGAATCTGCTGCAACAGCGCGGGTCGGGGTCAGCCCTCGTCATTACTTTTCCTTATTTGGTTGACGGTTCCTCCCCGGACCAGGTGCGGGGGGCGCTCAGGCAGATGGGCTTTGATCGATTGTATCTTAAAAAACAAATTATCGCCTTGGAAGACTGGCAGCCCGCGCGCCGCCAAAAAGAGATACCAGTGCTGGCCGATCGGCTGATACTACGTCCCGCAGACAAAGAGCGGGTGCTGGACTCTCTAGAACTGGGCTTCCGTTTCGGCGGCGGACGACTGGATGTCTGGCTGGGGTCGGATAAACATTATGCCTTCAGCAACCATTTAACGTGTGCCCATTGCGATATCGCATACAGCGCACCCCTGCCCAATCTATTCTCGTTTAACAGCCCCATGGGGGCATGTGACACCTGTCGCGGTTTTGGCCGCACCATCGGGATTGATATGGATCTCGTCATACCGGACCACTCACTCTCTCTCGCAGATGGCGCCGTCAAAGCCTTCGGCAATCCGGAAAACGACCGCATGGAATTTGCGGACCTGATGGACTTCTGCCGGCGCCAAAAAATTCCGACAAATATCCCATTTAAAAAACTGAAAGCCGTCCACAAAAAAGCCATCGTTAAAGGAACCTCCAGTTATTACGGCATTGAAGGATTTTTTCGCTGGCTGGAATCCAGAAGCTACAAAATGACTGCGCGGGTATTTCTATCCCGCTATCGCAGCTATGATACCTGCATTGAATGCAGCGGCACGCGCTTTAAGGAAGAGACATTGCTCTACCGCCTCGGCGGACAGAACATCGCGCGGATCTACGCCATGAACGTCGAGCAGGCCCATGATTTTTTCAAGACCTTGCCGATGTCTCCCCGGGATGAAGCCAGTCAACTGATATGGGAGGAAGTCCGCAATCGTCTGGATTATCTCAGGGATGTCGGTTTGGGATACCTGACCCTCGATCGACAGTCGCGCACCCTTTCCGGGGGCGAGGTCCAGCGAGTGGCGCTGGCATCCGCCCTGGGTTCTTCGCTGGTAAACACCCTCTATGTTCTGGATGAACCCAGCATCGGTTTGCACCCTAGGGACAACCATCGGCTGATCCGCATATTGAAAGGTCTGCGTGATTTATCGAATACCGTCGTCGTGGTCGAACATGATCCGGAAATCATTCGCGAAAGCGATTATCTGCTGGATATGGGACCAAAAGCCGGTGAACAGGGTGGCGAGGTCATGTATTTCGGCCCCACCGCCGACGTCAACGGCTCTCTTACCGGGCAGTATTTAAAGGGTCGGCGTAAAATCGCCACCGCCGATCGACAGCGAAGCCCCCGCGGCAACCGGTGGCTGACAATCAAGGGAGCGGCCGAAAACAATTTGAAAGAGATCGATGTGCAGATACCCCTCGGCTTGTTTGTCTGCTTAACCGGTGTGTCCGGATCGGGCAAATCGACCCTGGCGGAAGATATCTTATATAAAGCCGCCAAAAAATCTCTGGGGACCCAGGAGGGCCGTCCCGGTAAACACGCTGCCATCGGGGGAATGGGTCATATCGATGATGTCGTGCTGGTGGACCAGCGGGCCATCGGTCGCACCCCTCGGGCGAATGCGTTGACCTACACTAAAGCCCTGGATCCGATTCGTCGGCTGCTGGCAGATACTGCCGCCGCCAAGGCCGACAAGTTTGGTCCCGGTTACTTCTCCTTTAATGTGGCCGGCGGACGCTGCGAAACCTGCAAGGGCGAAGGATATGAAAAGGTAGAAATGCAGTTTCTTTCCGATGTGTTCATTTTGTGTCCGGATTGTCAAGGAAAGCGTTTTAATCCCGGCGTACTGGATGTTCGTTACCGGGGAAGAAACATTCACGACATCCTGACCATGACGGTTGACCAGGCCCTGACGTTTTTCGAAGATAACAAAAAGGTAGTATCGGCACTCCAGCCGCTGGCCGATGTTGGTCTGGGATACATCCGGCTGGGCCAACCGATCAACACCATGTCCGGCGGCGAGGCCCAGCGTCTCAAACTGTCCCGCTATGTCGGCAACGGTTCAGGTAAGCTTTCCCGCAAATTGTTCATATTTGACGAACCCACCACCGGCCTGCATTTTGATGACATCGGCAGGCTGCTGACCGCTTTGCAGCGCCTGGTCGACAGCGGCAACACGGTCCTGGTGATCGAACACAACATGGATGTCGTCAAGACCGCCGACTGGGTCATCGATCTGGGACCTGAAGGCGGCGATGCCGGTGGTCGGGTGGTGGCAACCGGGCCGCCGGCCACGGTGGCCCAACATACAACATCTCACACCGGCCGGTTCTTAAAAGCCTATCTAAAAGGAACGGGGCGGTTGAAACCTCAAAAAGCATCACCTGTCGGGGTTGCCGAATCGGTGGCAGCATATTCAGAACCGGTGATCTCCGATGCCATCGCATTGAAAGGTGCCCGCGAACATAATTTAAAGGATATCGATCTGAGCCTGCCCCACAACGAGATGGTAGTG
>Ga0316191_10001723_pt1 | contig 15512 bp, 14 predicted proteins | sample Eddworburr2cm_MG_FD_204928 | JGI IMG/M metagenome (GOLD analysis project Ga0316191, IMG submission 204928) | Coastal sediment microbial communities from Maine, United States - Eddy worm burrow 2 cm | ecosystem: Environmental > Aquatic > Marine > Coastal > Sediment | place: USA: Maine...
TCAACCGCGGCAACAAAATCCTCACGGTTAAAGCCATAGGAAAAGTCCTGCTCCAGGGTCGCTTCACCCCGCACCCTGAGGCCGTAGCCCGTACCCGCCTGTCTCAAACTCTGCTCGAGCTCATCCAGCCTTTGCTGTGCGCGGTCATAGGCTTCCGGCTGGCCGGGATCAGCGTGGACAATCAACCACAAACGACCTTCCAGGTTATCGAGAACTGCAACCTCCTCTGACAGTAGCAGTTCAATATCCGCGGTACCCAGTTCATCTTTCTTGTCGCCGTTGGCAAGTTTGGGCTCGATCAGTTGTACTGTCTCGTAACCGAAATAACCCACCAGGCCGCCACTGAACAGGGGTAATTCTTCCAGCCGCGGTACATTGAACTCGCTTTGCAACTCGGAGATGCGGGCAAGCGGGTCAGACACTGTTTCTTCACTGACTGTTTGTCCGTTGTCGGAGACCAGCAGCGTATGCCCGCGCACCGTGTAGCGGCGCCGGCACGGCAGACCGATTATCGAGTAACGGCCCCAGGTCTCACCACCCTCAACCGATTCGAGCAGGTAGGAATCCGTTCCCTCAGCCAGTTTCAGGTAAACCGACAGGGGTGTATCCAGATCAGCCAGCACAGACCGGTACACCGGTATGCGGTTGTAACCTTCTGAACGCAATTGTTCGAACTGTTCTTTGTTCACGCAGGGGTATCCCGTTTACAAGCCGTGCTGGAAAAGCCAGATTCTAACAAGAATCAGGCAACGAAATCAGATAATGGGATGTCACATACTGATGGTTCGCTTAGTTCCGTGGGGTGCCGGGACGGGGGGTTACTCTCGGGACACGCCATGAACCCGTCCTGGGGGCTCGGACTCGACTTCCTGTCTCGTACGGTCCCGAGAGCAACCCCCCGTCCCAGCACTGGATACGCCTGGGTAGAGCACACAGGTTAAATCAAGGATTCTGGGATTCAGCACGGCACTCGAAAAGCCAAGGGGGTGCTGTACCTCTATTCAGGACCGTCGAGACAGGAAGTCGAGTCCGAGGCCCCATGGATGGGTTTATGCCGTGTCCTGAAGAGAGGTACAGCACCCCCTTGGCCGGGCACGTAGCCAAGATTTCAGGCGAGCGGCAAACGCATTGTGAATTCCACACCCTCATCATCGGGCAGGTTGCGGGCACTGACACTGCCACCGTGTGCTTCGGCTACCAGCTTCACAATATGCAGACCCAGCCCAAGATTCTGACCACTGACCCGTTTATCCCTCAGGGATACCAGCGAATCGAATAACTGGTCATGTAAAATTCCGGGCAAGCGGGTTCCGCTGTTGGCTACACAGATCAGGCAATGCTCTTCTTCACGCCGCAATGAAATACTTAATTCACAATCCTCGGCACTCAGGCTGATAGCGTTATCGACCAGTTTATCCAGCGCCTGGGCGATCAGGTCGGGAGCGCAGCGCAGTTCACAGCTGCTTTCCGGTAATACCAGCTTGATCGTCCGCGATGGATGTACCGAGCGGTATCCATCAACGCTATGGCCCAGCATATCTCCGATGTTGATAACTTCCCAGTCGGCTGTCCTGACCGAGCCTTCGAGCCGCTGGGCCTCGCTCATTGCACTGACGATCGCGGCCTGCCGGTCCAAACCCTCCTGCGCCCTTTCCAGGTACTGCTTGGAGACCGGATCCAGATCCTGGCTGGCAAGGTTTTCCAATGAAGACCGCGTTATCGCGATGGGGGTTTTCAGTTCGTGTGACAGACGTCCGGCGAGTTTTTGCAGGTAGGTCGTGTATTCCGCCACCGCTCGTAGAAGTTTTTCGGTATTACGTGCCAGTTCCCCCACTTCGTCGCCGGAAGTGGTCAGGGGCAGATCCGGCACCTGCCCGGCATCATCCATTGCACGGCTGACCGCCGCACTCAGCTTTTGCACCCGGCGCGACAAGCGCGAGGCAAATAACCACAGACCAGCGGCCAGGATGACTACCAAAAGCAGGGCTACCAATGAAAACCGGCCCAGGGCCCGGTTGGTCATCAATAAGAGACCTTCGGAGCGGGTCTCCAGGACCACCGCGCCAATGACTTTACCGGTGGATTCCATACTGCCCATTCCGTCGGCAAAAACCGGTACAGCCACGAGGTTGTAAACCGCGGCGCTGTCAGCATCCCGATTCCACAACGTGTCGTTACCACCCGCCAGGGCCTTGCTTATATCACCGGGCGCAAACCGGACCGGCCACAGCGGCGGGTCGTTACGTACCTGCATGCGGGAATCGGCAACCGCCTGGTAAAGCATACGTTGTGCCCAGGTCAGTTCACTGCTGTTTTGTTCTGCCACCGGGCCGGAATCGGCCACCACCCAGCCATCGGACTGCACCAGCCAGGCACGGGATTGTTCGGCAACCATTTTTGACAACCAGTGCGCTGCACCATCATCACGGCTGACCAGTTCCAGCCACTCACCCTGTTGTCGGCCATTGAGCGTACCGGCATATCGCTCGGATGATATTCCGTTCATCGTAAAAGCCGGTGCCACGGCGCCAACGCTGATGCGCTCTACATCACCCGGCAAACCCACTTCAAGTTTATAACCGTCCACATCATCCATCCAGGCAGCATTCAGGCGGCTACCTTTTATACCCTGGCTTTCGACCGTCAAAGGTCCGGGTGCCTCGGTTGAAATCATGTAACTGTTCTGCCCGCGCTTGCTTTGGGTATACAGCACCACGCCAGCTCTCTGGCCGGCATCGCTGTTGCCGGAATTAAATGTGGTTGCCTTGATCTCACCCGGGTCGGTGATCTTCAATGCCAGGAAAAAATGTGTGCCATAACGCCCGGCCAGGACATCCAGCTGCAGGTCTCCCCGGGGGGATTCAAACGCGAGGCTCTGATCGGCTTCAGGCCAATCGGTGATGTAGCCATCTACGATGGCCTCGGTTGCCAATTGACGTAGTGGCAAAACCTGCCCCCGGGCAAGCTTGAGCTCGTCCTGGTACTCCGGCAACAATGCCTGGGAAACAGTTTTAGCCGATGCCAGCAGTGCATTTTCCTCGGCTTCGCGCAGGAAGTTTTCAAGCTCCTGCACCAGCTTCCAACCGGACCATGGCAGTAACAGGGTCAGTAAAGACAGGGCCAGTAGCTGGTTTCTTAGTCTCATTGAACTGGCCGGTACTCAGCCGGCGGAACTGTTCCAGCGGTAGCCTGCACCATAGACGGTATCCAGCTTGTCGAAAGATTCATCAATGCTCTTAAATTTCCGCCGGATGCGTTTTACATGGCTGGTGATGGTTTGGTCATCGACGAGAATATTGGCGTCATCCATCAGCTGCTGGCGTGAGCGGACGTGTCCGGGCCGGCGCGCCAGGGAATGCACAATCCACAATTCGGTAACCGTTAACGGAACAGGTTTCCCGCTCCAGGTCACTTCCATGCGTTCCACAGATAACCGCAAGGCATCGCGCTCAAGCCAGGTGCCGGTATTCTGTTCACCCGACAACATCTCGACACGGCGGAACAGGACCACGATCCTTGCCATCAGGTGCGGCAAACTGATGTCCTTGGTCAGGTAATCATCCGCACCCAGCCGCAAACCGGAAATCACATCCGGATCAGAATCCCTGGCGGTCAGGAACATGATAGGCAGCACCCGCGACATGGCCCTGAGTTCCCTACACAGTTCAAATCCACCCTCAACATCGTCACCCAGGCCAACATCGATGATTACCAGGTCGGGTAGCCTGCTGCGAAAAGCATCCAGCGCGCCCTGGCGGTCACCATAGCCGCTCACCTGGTAACCCTGGCGACGCAGAGCGTCTTCAAAATTGCGCCGGATGGCAATCTCGTCCTCAACAATCGCGATACGTCGCGGCATAACATTCCTCGCTTATTTTGATTATTAAACCCGTGTTGTGCACACAGTTTAAGGCTTACAGGCCCGCACATGCATCCGCTAAGCAGCTATTGCCATATTTTTGCCTTATTCAGGGCTACTCCCATCATTTTTCAGCCACGCGGCGTGCATTTCAGTGGTGCTAAATAACAGCCACAACAGAAAGTGGAATCTGAACATGCCCAACAATACAAATGCCAATAACACCCATAACCGCACCCGGCCCGTATCGATCCGTGATGAACTCGAAAAACGGGCCCGGATTCTGAATCCCGGGTTGACCAACAAGTTGACCAACAGGCTGCAAAAAAAGAAAACCCACATGAATAGCTGCGACAACAGCGCCCATCGCATTATGCGCTGGCAGGACCGGACCCTGCTTGCAATCGGTGCCATTTTACTGACCCTGTTTGTCACCCGGGCAGAAACAGCTATCGCCGATGAGCCTCAATGGGGTCTTCAACTGGATAGTGACTCCGGCACATACACGGAACTGGCCGTCGACACGGATATCCAGCTTGATATTACAGGACTGGTTGCCCGGGTCGAAATCACCCAGAGATTTACCAACCGAAGCAGCCAATGGACGGAGGGTCTCTATCGTTTCCCGCTTCCGGAAGGTGCCGCGGTGGACCGCATGCGGATCAAGGTTGGCAATCGTATCCTCGAGGGGGAAATCCAGGAAAGGGAAACCGCCCGGCGAAGCTACCAGAAAGCCCGCGATTCGGGCCGGACGGCCAGCCTCGTTGAACAGCAACGCCGTAACCAGTTCGAAACCCGCCTCGCCAATATCGGTCCGGGTGAGGCCATCGCGATCACCATCGGTTACCTGCAAAATGTCAGTTACAGTGATTACAGCTACCACCTGCGCCTGCCCATGACATTTACACCCAGGTGGGAGCCGGGCACGCCAGTCATCATTGAACAGGTATCAACCCCGCAACCGGTGCCGCATTTGGTCCCCGCGTCCAGCCGCCATGACCATACGCTTAAACTGCATGCCAACCTGGTCAGCGCGGTTGAATTTGCCGCGATTGAGAGCCGTTACCATGACGTGGATATACGGCAGGTTGATAATGGTTACCAGGTTGAACTGCTGCGTGCCGATGAAGTTGCCGATCGTGATTTCGAGCTGAGCTGGACACCCGCATTGCAAACCAGCCCCAGCACATCGCTGACCACTTTTAATGATGGCGAATCTGTCTACGCACAGTTGATGCTGGCCCCGCCTTTGGCTGACGCCATCCGCCCGCAGGCGCGCGAAGTAATCCTTATCATTGACACCTCCGGCTCCATGGAAGGCGCCTCGCTGACACAGGCAAAGGCGGCCCTGGCCCATGCCCTGAAGTCCCTGGGGCCGGATGATTATTTCAACCTGCTGCAATTCAATTCCAGCACGGAACAGTTGTTCGACCAATCCGTACCGGTGACACAAACCAGTCTTTACGTGGCGCAGAATTTCATCACCGGACTGGACGCCAACGGCGGGACCGATATGGCACCAGCACTCAAGAAGGCCCTGACCATGCAGGAAATTCCGCAATTGATGCGCCAGGTAGTTTTCATTACCGACGGTGCAGTGGGCAACGAGACTGAATTATTGCAAATGGTTGCACAGGGTCTCGGCAACAGCCGTATGTTCACGGTCGCCATCGGCCATGCACCAAACAGCTGGTTTATGCGCAAGACAGCGGAGATCGGGCGTGGCAGCTATGTCCATATTGCCAAGCCGGAAGGAGTCGAAGAGCGGATGTCGGCACTCTGGGGGCGCATCCAACTGCCTGCCCTGACCAACATTTGCGTGAATTGGGGTGATTCTGCCGAGTTTTACCCGGAAATTATCCCCGATTTATATGCCGGAGAGCCCTTGTGGCTGCTGGCCCGCCTGCCCTCCGAGCCCACCATGATCGGTCTATGTGGGGATCTCAATGGTCTTGACTGGAATATGGACATCAACGGATGGGATGCCGCTGCAGCCGGCCCTGGCGGGGACAACCTGGCAAAATTGTGGGCACGTAAAAAAATTGAAGCCCTTGAAGACAGCCTGATGTTTGGCGCAGACCCCGAGCTGACACAGTTGGAAATCACCGGGCTGGCGCTCGATTACGACTTGCTGACCCGCCACACCAGCCTGGTCGCTGTCGACAAGACCCCTCGTCGCAGCAAGGGCGAATCACTGGCGCAATCGGAAATCCCGGGGTTGTTGCCCGCCGGGAGCACTGCGCGGACTGCAGCCTTCCCATCGACGGCTACGGGGTGGTTCACACAACTGATGCTTTCTTTGTTTGTACTGCTGTTGGCTACCGCCATGCTGGTATTGAGCAGCGGTCGTTTAACAATGACGAAGCCCTCCACCATTGCTTAGTTAATAATGTTTCTCCTCAGTTTGCTAAGACGTCATTGGATATTGGCGGCGGTGGGCCTCACCGCCGCCATTTTTTTGTTTGACGCGCTTTGGATACCCGTAAAAGCAGAGCTCGCCCAATATCTTTTGGAAAGGGCCTGGTTGCGTACACTGGAAGGTGAACCCAATGCAAAGCCATGGCCGTGGGCTGACACCCGGGCCGTGGCGATACTTGAAATCCCCCGTCTTGGTTTAAGGGAGATCGTGCTGGAAGGCAGTTCGGGTCGTAACCTCGCCTTCGGGCCGACCCTGGTCAATACGGCCCAGCTTGATAAATCCGCGGACCGGGTTCTGAGCGGCCACCGCGACACGCATTTCAAATTTCTACAGGAATTACAGACCGGCGACCTGTTGCGTCTGCGAACCACAAATGAAATACGCGACTACCGCATAAACTGGCTGGAAGCCGTTGACAGCCGGGTACAACAACTGGTCATCGATGACAGTATCGAGCGCCTGACCCTGGTGACCTGCTACCCGTTCGACGCCCCGACACCCGGGGGTCCGCTGAGATGGGTGGTTACCGCGTTACCGGATTAGCGATCGATGCTCGCGCGCATCGCGGCAATGGTCTTGGCATAATCATCGGTGCCAAAAATTGCCGAGCCGGATACGAAGGTATCAACACCCGCGCCGGCCAGGCTGCCGATATTATCCACTGTGACACCACCGTCAATTTCCAGGCGGATATCACGGCCACTGGCATCGATCATGGCCCTGACATGCCTGATTTTATCCATTACGTAAGGGATGAAACTCTGCCCACCAAAACCGGGGTTGACCGACATCAGTAAAACCATGTCAAGTTTCTCAAGCGCCCAGTCGAGAACACTCAATGGTGTTGTCGGGTTTAATACCAGCCCGGCTTCACAGCCATTCTGTTTAATCAGGGAAATACTGCGATCCACGTGAATACTGGCTTCAGGATGGAAGGTAATCATGCTGGCGCCGGCCTTGGCAAATTCCACGATGATGTCATCGACCGGTTGCACCATCAGGTGAACATCGATAGGTGCGGTAATCCCGTATTTGCGTAAGGCCTTGCAGACCATTGGCCCAATGGTCAGGTTGGGTACAAAGTGATTGTCCATCACGTCAAAATGAACCCAATCGGCACCGGCATCCAGTACCGCCCGGGTATCATCACCCAGCCTGGCAAAATCTGCTGAAAGTATTGATGGTGAAATTACACTGCTCTGTTTCATGAAAATCTCCAGTGTTGTGGAAGTCTATGAATGACGCATTGACTCCCTATTTACTTAATTCCCCTCGATACCTTTATTTTGTCATAAGCGGCGTTGATTTCGCGCACTCTTTTTTTAGACATTTCCATCATTTCGTCCGGCAGGCCCTGCGATACCAGTTTATCGGGGTGATATTGGGAAATCAGCTTGCGATAGGCCCGCTTGATTTCCTGTGCACTGGCATCAGCCTTCAGCCCGAGCGTTGCATAGGACTGTTGTACAGATTGCCCCTGTCTGGGCATCTGCTGACGATTACCGTAAGAGCCGCCACCACCCTGGCGAGCGCGTAACATGGCGGAAAATAAATTGGCTGGAATATGCAGCATTGCGCACGATTGCATCAGGATGGCGTTTTCCGCCTGGCTCAGGTTGCCGTCGGCCAGGGCCGCTTCCAGCAACAATTCGATAAACATGATGCGTAATTCATGACGCAGCATGGAGTGCCGGGCAAATTCACGCAGGGTGGCTTCAAGATTAAAGTCCCGTTCCTTGCCCTGCTGGAAATAACGAATGGCCCGTTGCCGCTCTTCTTCGGTCAGCTGCAAACGCCGCATCAATGCCTCGGCAGCAATGATTTCCGCTTTTGTGACCCGCCCGTCTGCCTTGTTGATATGGCCCAGGGTCGAGAACATCGCACCGAAGAATGCATCACGGGTACGGGTGGCGCCACCGAGTCCCGAAAGAAACCGGTCTATCCAGTGGCCAATGAAAACGCCGAGAATCAAACCGACCATACCGCCGCGCATCAGGCCGATGATGCCGCCAATCAGCTTCCCCCACCAGTGGGTGGGCAACTTGAATCCAGTACTGCTCATTTACGATGCATTTCCTTGTTCGAACAAAGGGCCAGCAAGTATATAATTGCCATTCAACCCGTCACAGTATAAAAGGAAAACAGGTGAGCAATACCTCTTCCATGCCCTACACCACCGATATGCTCGATATGCTGCCGCTGATCCACCAGGGAAAAGTACGCGACAGTTTTGCCCTCGACGATGACCACATGCTGATCGTGGCCTCCGACCGTCTCTCGGCGTTCGACGTGGTCCTGCCCAATCCGGTACCCGGCAAGGGTGCGCTGCTGACGCAAATTTCCAATTTCTGGTTTGATAAGACCCGCCACATCATCGACAACCACCTGACCGGCATTTCGATCAGTGACGTTTTCGCTGATCCGTACCTGGTTGAATTGTTGGAAGATCGTGCCGTGATCGTGCGCCGGCTTGAGCCGATACCGGTTGAAGCTATCGTGCGTGGCTACCTGATTGGTTCTGGCTGGAATGACTATCAGCAAACGGGCGCCGTATGCGGTATCCCGTTGCCATCGGGCCTGCGCCAGGCAGACAGGTTGCCGGAAGTGATATTCACGCCTTCGACCAAGGCGCTTGCCGGCAACCATGATATCAATGTTGATTTCGACATCGTCGCCAAGGCGATAGGTGAAGACCTCGCGAGCCATATCAGGGACGCCAGCATCAAAATTTACGAGTTCGCCGCCCGCCACGCGCTGGAACGCGGCATTATCATTGCCGATACCAAGTTTGAATTCGGGCTCGATAAGGACGGAGATTTATTGCTGATGGACGAGGTGCTTACACCGGATTCTTCACGTTTCTGGCCACTGGACAGCTGGCAACCGGGCAGCAGCCCACCCAGTTATGACAAGCAGTTTGTGCGTGATTACCTCGAAACGCTGGACTGGAACAAGCAGGCCCCGGGCCCGCTGTTGCCGCCCGATATCATTGAGGCGACGGTTAAAAAGTACGCGGAAGCCTGCCAGATATTGACCGAAGAGGTTTGAACCGATAGCTGTAACAGATAGTTAAATTGGCAGGAACACAAGCCTGCCGGGGAATCCCGGCGGACTTGATAATTTGCAGATCGCTAATCTTCCAGGGTCTCTTCGTAAGCCTCTGCGTCTTTCAGGCCTTCCAGTTCTTCGGTATCAATGAGTTCTATCTCGAATAACCAGCCATCATTGTAAGGGTCGGAATTGATGATTGCCGGGTCTGCGTCGAGATCTTCATTGACCGCAATGATCCTGCCTGAAACCGGTGTATAAATATCCGATGCGGCTTTGACCGACTCGACAACCGCAACCGGATCACCCTGGCTGATTTCATCGCCAACGGCAGGTAGCTCTACAAATACCAGGTCTCCCAGTGCTGCCTGGGCGTGGTCAGTAATACCGATAAGAGCATTACCGTCTTCATCGGCATGTACCCATTCATGGGTTTCCGTGTACTTCAAATGCGATGGGATATTACTCATGATTTCCTACCCTTCAGTGCTGGCCTCTAAAAGAATTCTAGCTGTTAAATGATACCCTCGCAAACCATCCCGTTGCGTGCAAACGGTGGTTGCACGATGGTGCAATTCAGTAACTTGCCGCGGATATCGACCTGGCAGGTTTGTGTTGCGTCTTTTGGTACACGGGCAAAGGCAATGGCCTTTTGCAAAGTGGGAGAAAAACTGCCACTGGTGGTCACGCCTTCTCCGGCTTCTGTCACGACCCGTTGGCCGGGGCGTAACACACCACGGTCCTGCAAAACCAGGCCGACCAGTTTCTGCTCTGCACCCTGTTCCTTTTGCTTTAGCAATGCGTCTTTGCCAACGAACACTCGTTCATCTTTCATTGCCACCGTCCAACCCAGGCCTGATTCCAGGGGAGTCACGCTTTCGTCCATGTCCTGCCCATACAGGTTCATTCCCGCCTCAAGACGCAGGGTATCGCGGGCGCCGAGACCGCAGGGCACGACACCGGCAGCAAGCAGCTGATCCCACAGCGCAGTAGCGGCTCCGGCGGGTAATGAAATTTCAAATCCATCTTCACCGGTATAGCCGGTACGGGCTATAAACATCTCTCCGAACTGCCCTGCGCTAAACGGCTTCAACTCGCCCGCCAATGCCGCATATTTTTCAGGGAGCAGGGTCAGCACGGCACGGCGCGCTTCAGGCCCTTGAACCGCAATCATGGCCAGCTCCGGCCGTTCTTCTACCACTACATCAAATGCCCGTGCCTGCGAACTGATCCACTCCATGTCCTTGTCATGCGTGGCCGCATTGACAACCACCCTGAAGAAGGTCTCATCAAGAAAATAGGTGATCAGGTCATCGATGACGCCGCCCCGTTCATTCAGCATACAGCTGTAAAATGCCCTGCCCGGCGCTTTTAACTTGGCTATATCGTTGGATAACAGGTAGCTGAGAAAAATCCGTGCGTGCGCACCCCTAATATCCACCACAGTCATATGTGAAACATCGAACATGCCTGCCGCCTGGCGTACCTTGTTATGTTCCTCGATCTGGGAACCGTAGTTGATCGGCATTTCCCAGCCGCCAAAATCAACCATGCGGGCGCCGGCGGCTAAATGAGCATCGTATAAAGGGGTGTGCTGGGACATTAAAGGTCTCCTGAATCAGATGCTCAATATAGTGGACGCCGGGAAAAAAGCAATGCCAATCGGTACGGGTTTGGAATATTAATCTCAGGAGCCGGTTTTACTGCCAACATGACCCCAACGGGGCTCGACCAATGGCCCTGCCATGATATATTGATTGCCTTAACAGCAAATGTAAATGGTGACAGGAAATGGGCAACCGGCTTTCAAAAATATACACACGCACGGGAGACAAAGGCACGACAGGGCTGGGTGATGGTTCCCGCGTTGATAAGGACAACCTGCGGGTGGAAACCTTTGGTACCGTCGACGAGTTAAATAGTGTTATCGGCCTGGTATTGGCGAGCGAACTGGATGACCCGATACGCGAATGCCTGACCCGGACACAACACGAACTATTCGACCTGGGCGGAGAATTATGTATGCCTGGCTACACCCTGATCCCCGAGATATGTGTCGATCAACTCGAAATCGATCTTGATCGTTTCAACGAAGATCTGCCGCCTTTAAAGGATTTCATCCTGCCTGGTGGATCAGAACCCGCCGCCCGTTGCCACCTTGCCCGCACAGTATGCCGGCGAGCAGAACGACTGATGGTGTCGCTTGGAAAAGTCGAGGACATCAACAAGGTCAGCCTGCGTTACCTGAACCGCTTGTCAGATCTGCTGTTTGTCATCGCCAGGGTGCTGGCCAGGGCCAATGGTGGTAAAGAGGTGCTTTGGGTGCATGGTGACAAACGCGGGAAAGAGGAATAGAAATGGAATACGCAACACTGATCGTTTTACTCGCACTGCTGCAATATACCTGGTTTACCATGCGCGCCGGCATGGGACGCGAAAAATACAATATAAAAGCGCCTGCCTGCACGGGGCATGAGGCATGGGAGCGCTTATTCAGGGTCCAGCAAAATACCCTTGAGCAGTTAATCGTATTTATCCCCGCCTGCTACGCCTTTGCCTGGTTCCTGAGCCCGTTATGGGCGCTGATACTGGGCGCCGTATTTATCATCGGCCGTTTCCTGTATTCAGCAGAATACGTTAAAGAACCCAAAACCCGTGTCCTTGGCATGATGCTGACGTTTTTGCCCAATGCTGCGCTGATAGTGGGTGCGTTGTTTGGATTGATAAAAGGAATGTTCTGACGCATAGGTCTCGCACTCAGGACCGGAGTGGGGTACCTCCTTTTGTGAGCGTAGCCAACATGGATGTTGGCTCCGAGCCCCCATGGACGGGTTCACGGCGTGTCACAAAAGGAGATACCCCGCTCCGGGCCACCCCGAGTCTTTTACGTTTCAAGCAGTTTCTAAAGCCTTCAAAGCCGGCACATACTCATAACCCAGGTCACGTGCTACATCTTTGTACGTCACCATTCCACGATGCACATTCAGACCTGCAAGCAGATGCGGGTCATCCAGCATCGCCTGCTTGGCGCCCTTGTCAGCCAGTGCCAGTGTAAATGGCAGTGTTGCATTGTTCAGCGCGAAGGTTGACGTGCGTGGAACTGCTCCAGGCATATTGGCCACGCAGTAATGCACCACGCCGTCGACAACATAGGTCGGATCCTGGTGGGTTGTGGCTTTTGAAGTTTCAAAGCAACCGCCCTGGTCAATTGCCACATCTACCAGTACAGCCCCATCACGCATGCTGGAAAGATTCTCGCGGGTGACCAGTTTGGGTGCTGCTGCGCCCGGTATCAAAACACCGCCGATCACCAGGTCTGCGTCTATGATATGGCGTTCGATAGAGTCCGTATTGGAATAGACGGTCTGTATACGGCTGTCGAAAATGGCGTCGATTTGTTTCAAAACACTAAGATCACGATCCAGGATAATGACGTTTGCACCCATGCCAACCGCCATCTGGGCCGCGTTGAAGCCCACAACACCACCGCCAATGATAACCACTTTTGCAGGTTCAACACCGGGTACGCCACCCATCAATATACCGGAACCGCCATGGGCCTTTTCCATGCACCATGCGCCAGCCTGGATGGACAAGCGGCCGGCGACCTCGGACATCGGCGCCAGCAGCGGCAAGCTTCCATTCTTTGCGGTGACTGTTTCGTAAGCGATGCAGGTGGCACCACTTTTGACCAGGCCCTCGGTCTGAGGGGCATCGGGGGCCAGGTGCAGATAGGTGAATAATACGTGGTCCGGCCTCAGCATGGCACGTTCAACCGCCTGCGGTTCTTTGACCTTGACGACCATCTCTGCCGTATCAAAAACACTCTGTGCATCGGCCAGAATCTGTGCACCTGCAGCGACATAATCATCATCCGACATACCAATACCTTTACCGGCATTGGTTTCGACAAAGACCTCGTGACCCCGGTCTGCGAGTTCACGAACCGATGCGGGCACAAGGCCTACGCGGAATTCATTATTTTTAATTTCCTTTGGTACACCAACTCTCATGACATCACCTATTAGTATGGTTAATAACTATTTTAACCATATTAAGGCAGTTTTATTCTCTATTGATCTACAGTCAATAGTGTTTTATTCTTTTTTAGAACCAATTGAAAGTTTAATAAATGACCAGAAACCCGAAAAATCCGAAAACTCTCGACCGTACCGACCGGCGAATACTCGAGTGCCTGCAGGCCGATGGCCGGATTTCCAATGTGCAGCTTGCGCGCAAGGTTAACCTGACACCCACGCCGTGTATCGAACGCGTCAAGCGTCTTGAAAGACAGGGTTATATCCGCGGATATACCGCTATCCTGGACCCGGAACTGGTCGACGCAAGCTTGCTGGTATTTGTTGAAATCGACCTTTCACACACCTCGCCCGATGCATTCAAAAGATTCAGTGAGGAGGCCAGGAAGTTACCGGAAATCATGGATTGCCACCTGGTCTCGGGAAATTTCGATTACCTGATCAAGGCACGTGTAAGGAACATGAAGGCTTACCGCGAATTGCTGGGAGAAAAAATTCTTTCACTTCCGGGCGTCAATGGCTCGCGCAGCTATGTTGTCATGGAAGAAGTCAAAGAAACATCGAACCTGCCTTTGTTTTAGAATCCTCGTATGAGCACGATCATCATCCATCATGACGACTGTTTGCGTCATGATCCCGGACCCAAGCATGCCGAATCCCCGCAACGGATCAAGGCCGTGATGAGCGGACTGAAAGGTCTCAGGGGTTTGCAAAAACTGCCTGCTCCTACGGCAAGCATTGAGCAGATCACCCGTGTTCACCCGGCTGCATTCTGGGCCGGAATGCAGGCACAAGAGCCGTCCAGGGGCCTTGTCGCACTTGATGCGGACACGTTTCTTAGCAATGGCTCAATCAATGCAACGCTGCGCGGCAGCGGCGGTTTGTGTTTCGCGATTGACCAGATTTTGAGCGACAAGGCTCTCAGGGCCTTTTGTGTCGTCAGGCCGCCCGGTCACCACAGCGAGGCTGAAAAGGCGATGGGATTCTGCCTGCTGAACCACGTTGCGATCGGTGCTCTCCACGCGCTTCAGAACGCCGCCATCAACCGGGTTGCGATCATTGATTTTGACGTACATCACGGCAACGGCACACAGGCCATTTTTGAACAAAACCCGGATGTCATGTTTGTCTCCAGCCACCAGATTCCACTGTATCCGGGAACCGGGCATATTGAAGAAACGGGTTGCGGCAATATTTTGAATATGCCGTTGGCACCAGGCGATGGCAGTAAAGCTTTCAGGAAAGTTTGGAGCACCCTGGGATTACCGGCCATTCACACATTCGCACCGGACCTGATCCTGGTTTCAGCCGGCTTTGATGCACATTACAGGGATCCACTGGCACAGCTCGAAGTCCAGGATGTCGACTACCGCTGGATCACGGAGGCAATCTGTGATCTTGCAAACGACAGTTGCCAGGGACGCATCGCATCCGTACTGGAAGGCGGTTATGACATGCAGGCACTGGCAAGCGCAAGCCGTGCACATGTACAGGGGCTTGCCTACTGACTCTGACCCCTATTAAAATTCCCTGGCCCCAATTAAAATTGTGCACACACCAAAAGCGGGTGTAGTTCAATGGTAGAACTTCAGCTTCCCAAGCTGACTACGTGGGTTCGATTCCCATCACCCGCTCCATTTAAATTCAGTATGTTATGCCGCGATAATTTATGTGTTTGTGCATTTGCATGCTGAATTCCCCCACATTTGCATTTAAATATGCTCCACCTAATTGCAGCCATCCAATTGTATCGTATTGGTTTTCAAATCCCTGCCTGGGTTAAATTTCAGTGCAAAGGTGGTTCAATTTGTCATGCAAATGCACAGCCTGCCCCGCCAACTGACCGAAGCCAGCCTTGGCGCAAAACTGATCGAATCCGTGTATGGTGTCAGTTATCGTATTAGAGGCTTCTGAACCGCTTTATACAGGTGGTTACCAGTCAAACCCACCCATGTCCATATCCATACCGCCCATGTCCATATCCCCACCAAAATCCGGCATACCCATTTCAGGCAACTGGGCGGCAACAGGTGCATCAGCACCCGAATCGGGGTCAATACCACCGCCAACATAAACCGGATCATAGCCCCATGGGCGTCCATAGTATCCGCCATAGCCCACACCGTAATGGATCGAAGACCGGCCGTAA